>MDSX01055979.1_pt1 | contig 22029 bp, 17 predicted proteins | sample 811141 | NCBI WGS metagenome assembly MDSX01 (sample SAMN05326642, study PRJNA326480) | marine metagenome | isolation source: seawater | place: Atlantic Ocean: South East | collected 2010
CTACATACATATGTAGACCATAGGGAATCAGTAATTGAAAAGAGAGCAAAATTCGAATTACATAAAGCAGAGGTAAGAGCTCATATTCTTGAAGGATTAGTAAAAGCACAGAAGAGAATTGATGATATTGTAACAGTGGGTAAAGCTAGTGAAAGTAGAGAGCAATTTGAATCTGTTTTGAAAGGCGATGAGAGTATAATTAAGGGAATTGATTCTTTTGACTTCACTGAGGCCCAAGCCAAAGCTATAGCAGAAAGGAGATTATATCAACTTAGTAAATTAGATGTCAATAAAGTCAAGAATGAGTTTGAAGAATTACAAGTAAAAATTACTGATTTGAATGATATTATTTCATCTAGGATGCGTCGATTAAAGATTCTATTACAAGAACTAGAAGAAATGTTAGAGAAGCATGGGGACGAGAGGCGTTCATTCATTGACCCAATGCCTCTTTCTATGGATAGAGAAGATTTGATAGAAGAAAGAGCAATTGCAATCACTCTTTCCGAAGATAATTACATCAGACATGTTCCTGTTGAAAGTTTCAGAGTACAGAATAGAGGTGGGAAAGGCTTGAAGGGTGTGACAACAAAGGATGAAGACACTCCTCAGCTAATTGTAACGTGCTTTAGTAAAGATAGATTACTTATCTTCACAGATCAGGGTAGGGTATATGGCCTCAAAGCATGGGAAACACCACAAGGAAGTAGATTATCAAGAGGAGGGCATATTAGAAACTTATTAGAAAGCCTGAGAGAAGATGAAAATATAGTATCATTACTCCCAATATCTAAGGATTTACTAGAAAATCCAGAAGAAAACTACTTGTTATTTGCAACCTCAAATGGAAGAATTAAACGTAGTAAATTATCTGAATATGTGAAAATTAATCGAAATGGGAAATATGCAATTAAGTTTGCAGGAGGAGATAATGATAGTTTAGTTACAGTTAGACCTGCTAAAAATTCTGACCATGTAGTTCTTGTTTCATCTGGGGGTTATGCATGTAGATTCATGCCTTCTGAAGTGAAGACAAGAATGGATCCAAATACTGGGGAAACTCTTACCACCCATACAGTTAGAGTTCAAGGAAGAGTTAGTCAAGGAGTTACCGGCATGAATTTGGCAGGTGATGATCAAGTGATTGGAATGATTGTTTCAGATAATTTCGACAATAATGTTCTGACAATCTCCAAATATGGTATGGCAAAAAGAACTCGATTAGGATCAGGAGAGATGATTAAGCAGTTAGATAATAATGGAGAAGTAATTATTGATGATAATGGAGAAATATCTATCGAAAGAGATGGTTATCGGAAGACAAATAGGGGTACAAAAGGAGTTCGGACGATGTCACTTAAAGATGGAGATGAGATAATCAGTGTTAAACAAATACCTGATCTATCGGACCAACTTTTCATGCTAACTAAATCTGGAATGATGATTCGATTAGCTGCGAATCAAACAAAGGAAACATTAGGTAAAGTAGCTAAAGGTACAAGGATAATGGAATTAAGGAATTCAGACAAGACCGGCTATAATGATGAAATTATATTTGTAGCACGTCTTCCTGCTGAACTTCTAGATGATGAAAATGTTGAAGATTTAGAACAAGAAGAAGAATGATTGAGACCGTTCTTCTTAAGCCATAATCAAAACTCGGAAGGGTACTGCGGCAGTCGCATAGCCTGGCCATTGCGCTGGATTGCTAATCCAGTGGTGTTTCACCTCGGGAGTTCGAATCTCCCCTGCCGCGCCATTTATTCGTAGGAGGTTTCTTGTCTAGATTATATTCTCGAGTAACATGAACTACCTGACCATACTGGGTTTTACTATTTTTATTTGTATTATCACAGTATTTTATTCTATTTGGAGTAGGATTAGGCATCTAACGCCATCAAATGATTTATCTTGGGTTAATGAGAATAAATATACTGCATTTGCGGAGATAAATAATGATGAAGTTGTTTTGAAAAATATTAGAAATTTTAATTGGAGAACTACTAAAGATTTTGATGAACAATGGATAGAAAAGAAATTTAAGATTTCGGATTGTACTAAGATATGGTTAGTTTTAGAATATTTTTACCCTACTAGAAGGCCTATAGCTCATACACTTCTAAGTTTTGAATTTAAGGACGGTACTAGAATATCCTGTTCTATAGAAGTAAGAAGAGAACCTGGGGAAAAGTTCAGTCCTATGAAAGGCCTGCTAAGAGAATTTGAAATTATGTATGTTTGGGCAACAGAAGAGGATGTTATTGGTGTAAGAAGTAGATGCAGAAAGTCAGAGACACATCTTTTTGAAGCTATAATTTTAGGCGAAGGAAATCAATGTAGGATGTTAGAATCATATCTAAAAAGAACTAATCAATTACATAAAAAACCAGAATTTTATAATAGTATTTTCAATAATTGTACTACAAATATTGCGTCTCATGTGAATGATGTTTATCCAGGAAGAGTTCCCCGTGCAATTGGAGTAATATTACCTGGATTGAGCCCAAAATTATTGAAAAGAAATAATCTAGTCAAACTAAGAGGTGGTAGTATTAAAGAGGAGATGAAGATTAATCAAATTGAAAATAGAGCTAGGGCTTGGAACCAAGATTCTGACTTTGGAGAGGCCATTAGAAACGTGGAGTCATAACAAAAGTATTCAACAGGCATCTAACTCTGAGGAGTTGTGGAACGGATTGAACCCATAGCCCCACAAGGTGTTTTTCAATACAAATTACCACCTTCAAAAAGTCATATGATTAGACAATTAATGCTTGCTTCGAAGGCTAGGGATGTCACTGAGATAAGATTTGAAGGTACACCTGGTGAAGACATAATATCAATGAGTAATTGTCTAGAAAAAATGGGAGTAAGAATTAACAAATCAGATCAAAAATGGAAAGTATACCCTCCTAAAGACGGACTAATCGCACCAAATGAGACAATATATTGTGGGAATTCTGGTACTGTAGCTAGAATAATGACAGCGATATCTGCAAATTTTGATTCAGATATTACTATTGATGGAGATTTATCATTGCAGAGTAGAGATAATTCTACACTATCTTCATGCCTTAGAAGAATGGGGTGTAAAATCTCTTCAGATAACTTCCCTTGCGTAGTTAGAGGTCCGATTAAACCCAATAATATAGAAATTAATGCTTCAGAATCCAGTCAACCAATAAGCGCACTAATATTAGCTTCAATAGATTTTAAGAAAAGTATGAAACTAACAATTAGTGGAGAAGAAGTTAGCCGAGGATACTTGAAATTGACAACAAAAATAGCAAAAAAATGGGGTCTAGAAACAGATTTCATAGATAATACGATAATACTCAAAGGTTGGAAAGTAGAAACTCCAAAAATAGTCTACATCCCCTGTGAAATGAGCTTATATCCTATGGCTATACTACTAGATAGTCTACATGATAATTTACAAGTAGAAGTTGAGGCTAAAGATGTAGATGAGTTACTTTTTAGTACATTAGAAGAATTAAATAATCCGATAATAACTAAAATTAATCTTAGAGATGGTAGCGATATTATTACTCCGACAGCAGCATTAATGGCTATTTCTCAAGGAGGTGAGATTTTTGGAGCTGCTCATACTAAAGGTAAGGAAACTAACAGGATAATGATGACCAGTGAATTATTAGAAAAATTTTCACTTAATTGTATCTCCAAGATAGATGGACTAATTTTAGCAGGAGGAGATGAACCAAGAAAACCTGATACTCCAGTAGAGACCCATATGGATCATAGATTGGCAATGACAGCAGTAATTTTAGCAACCTATTGTGGTGCTGAAATAATGAATACAGAGATCATACGGGTAACACATCCTAATTTTATGAAAATGATTAACACACTAAAATCACTTCAACCATGACGTCCGAAATGCTTGTCCATATGATCCTGAGTTAATCTCAGAATTGTAGGTCGACCGTGTACACATGCCCAAGGATTAGGAACAGTTCGCATATCTAATAGAAGTCGACGCATTTCTGACAAGTTAAGTTTCTGATTAGCCTTAACAGAGCCGCGACAAGATCTCATAAAAGCCACTTTGTCACGTAATTTTTCTACAGTATCTATACCACTAGACTCAGGCCGAGTAGAAATATCAATAAGTATATCATGAATAAATTCGATTAGATTACTATCTCCTAAAAGGACATCAGGGACAGAAGTGACTAAAATATTCTCATCCTGTTCAGAAAATTCAAAACCTAGTTCTGAAAGTCTATTTGATTCAGAACGTGCAGCGGCTAACTCTCTAACACCTAATGAAATAGGAATAGGCATAATTAATTCTTGAGGCGACCAATCTACCATAGATGGTCGTAATCTTTCATATCTTATTCTTTCATGAAGCGCATGTTGATCTATAATGAATAATTCACCGTCTCCTTCTGCTAGAATATATGAATTCGAAAATTGACAAAGAGCTGTCATTTCAGGCAACTCTGGTATTATTGCCGCTTTAGGTTTAGGTTCATCAATTGGAGAGATTGACTTACCTAATTTAGAAAGGCGATGTAATGAACGCTCTTCAGATGATAATGAAGGAGAAACTGGATCAGAATTTAAACCGGGTAATGTTTCTTGTTCCAATTCATTTGTTAAGATTTTATTATCTGATCTATCAATTGGAAGAATAGCAGACCGAATACTGCTAAAATGAGTCTGTATTTTCTCTTCTCGGCTGACTTGAGCCCAAGAAGGTACGAAGTCTTCAGATTTATCTGAATTATTGGATTCTATATCAATTCCTTCTAAAATAGTCATATCTTTGAACTCGGGCTGTGTTGAAATCATACTCAAGGTGTATTGAATTGAACGTTCCAGTCTTTCTAGAACTCTCCATGAATGTTGTAATCTCACTTCACGTTTTGTAGGATGGACATTCACATCTACTTCCTTAGTTGGTAGATTAAGAGATATTACTCCTATTGGATGCCTGCCTACCATGAGTCTTGTATGATATCCTCTTTTTATTGATTGAAGAAAAGGACCAGTACTTACTGGACGTCCATTAACAAGAACATGAAGATCATCAGAACGAGAACGTGAAATCCCAGGTGGAGATATCCATCCATCCCAAATCTCATCACCAGGTGCATCAAGATCATTTTCCGAAGATTTTAATCTTATCAATTTAGAAGAGGTTGAACCAAAGAGGTCGTATAATCTATCTTCCATAACTTCACTTGGAGGACAGTCGAGGACATTCCGTCCGTCAATTTCAACTAATATTCCAGTTTTTGGTTCACTTAATGCTAGAGATATTGCCACATCGACAATAGCTGCATTCTCAGTGGATGCCCTTCTTTGAAAGGACAGTCGTGCTGGAATTTTTTTAAATAAATTAAGAACATCAATTTTTGTCCCAGGTGCAATTCCAATAGGTTCTACTTCTCCAACAACTCCATTATCAACAGAAATTGAATACCCCTCATTATTTCTCATTCTGCTAGATAAGATCATTTCACTAACTGCTGCAATGGATGCTAATGCTTCGCCTCTGAAACCTTTTGTGACTATAGTAGTAAGATCTTCTGGTCCTGAAAGTTTACTTGTCGCATGCCTCTTTATAGCTAATTTTAATTCTTCTTTAGGTATTCCATGACCATCATCAATAACTGAAATTCTATCAAAACCACCTTTTTCAATCTCAATTCTGATTTTCTTACTACCTGAATCAATAGAATTTTCAACTAATTCTTTAACCACTTGAGCAGGCCTTTCTACAACCTCACCTGCAGCAATTTGATCAATTGTTAATTCATCAAGTTGTAAAATAGATTGACGAACAGACATGGATATACTATTCCTCCAATAAATCAGAATATTGAGACTTCTTAATTGAATCAATCATTGCATACAACACTTCTTGTGATTCTCTGGGACTGAGATTATCGGGATCAATAGATTTGAGTCTTTCTAAAATTTCTTGGAGTATAGGATCAAAAGATTCCTGCTTATTATTATCCATTGAAATAGATTCACCAACACTATCAATTATCTCTTTTTGTTCATTTGAACCCAGCATCCAACCGTAAATACTAGATTGACCATCTGGCCTAGATTCTGGAGATTTTGATGATCCAGCTTTCGCGCCTTGTGCCTGACTTTCAAGAAATATTAGTAAATCTCTGGCACGTTCAACTACTGAAATAGGCAAACCAGCCAGTGCTGCTACTTGGACTCCATATGATTCATCACAAGGACCTTCAGATATTGTATGAAGAAATCGAATCTCACCATTAACATCGGCTACTTGGACATGAATGTTGGCTAGATTATCAAATTCTGCATCTAATCCTATTAACTGATGATAATGTGTTGCAAAAAGAGTTCTAGCTCCTAGTCTCTTGCAAATATCTTCTGTTACTGACCAAGCAATTGCAAGGCCATCAAAAGTAGATGTACCTCTACCAATTTCATCAAGAAGGATTAAACTTTTATCTGTCGCTCTACGTAAGATATGCGCAACTTCAATCATTTCCATCATAAATGTTGAACGCCCTCTACGTAAATCATCATGTGCTCCTACTCTAGTAAAGACTCTATCAATTAATCCAATTCTGGCTTTTTCAGCTGGTACAAAAGATCCTGCTTGGGCTAAAATTGATATTAATGCAGTTTGACGGAGATATGTTGACTTACCACCCATATTTGGACCAGTTAATAGTAAAAAGCTCCTTTTTTGGTCTAATTTGACATCATTGGGTACAAATCTCCCATCAGCCTCTAACACTGGATGTCTACCTGCAACTACTTCCATTTTATTTTCTTCAGTTATTTCTGGCCTACACCAAGTATTCTTTCTAGCATGATACGCGAAAGAAGATAATACATCAGTAATTGCTACCTTTCTGGCTATTGTAGCTAAATCAGATGAGAAATTAGCTACATTATCTCTGAGATTGATGAAAATCTCTCTCTCAAGAGCCTTTGCACGATCATCCGCAGTCAATATTATCTCTTCCCAACCAACTAATTCTTCAGTGGTATATCTTTCTGCATTTGTCATTGTCTGTCTGCGACGATAGTGTTCAGGAACCTTATCAACATGTGATTTTGTAATCTCAATGAAGAAACCGAACTGTCGATTATGCTTTATTTTTAGATTGGGAATATCAAGTTTTTCTCTTTCTTGAGATTCAAACTCTTCTAACCAACTGGTTCCCTCACTTGCTTTACCTCTCAATTCATCCAGTTTATCATCAACTCCAAATCTGAAAATACCACCATCTCTAATAGATGCAGGAGGTTCATCAATTATCTTACTAAAAATGATTTCACGAAGTGATTCTAAACTATTCAGACCCAAAGAAGACTCATGTAAGAGTTCAGAACTTCCCTCAGTAAGTAGTGATTGTAGTTTAGGCATTCTCTCTAAACATTCAGAAATAGCAACTAAATCTCTTGCATTTGCCCTACCATAGGCGAGGCGTGTGGACAAGCGTTCTAAATCTCGCATTGACTTAAGCGACTCACGTATTGAGTCTAGCCTCTTTGGCGCATTGAATAAACTGTTAACTGCAGAATGCCTAAATGATATCTTTGTCTTATTTGTTAAAGGTCTCATAATCCATTCTTTTAGTAGTCTACGCCCCATCCAAGTTCTGGTACAATCAATAGATTGGAGTAATGAACCTTGCTTTTCTCCAATTAATGTATGACTCAATTCTAAATTTCTCAAAGTTGTCTGATCTAGAACAAGATGACCATCATCTGCATCGAAATGAATCTCTCTGAGAGGCACCGTATCAATTAGATGTAGACGAGCGATATAACCTGCTGCGAGACCACATGCCTGAAGAGCTAATGGTCTAGAATCTAAATCTATACTCCCGAGATCAGATACTTTCAGATGCTCACGGACTGCTTGTAATCTTTGTTCGGAATTAGAATCATGGACACTCATCAAAATATTATCTAAGTCACCTACTAATGATAATATCATGTCAGAAAGAGCATCTTTCTTAGAGACCACTAATTCACTAGGGGACCATCTCTGTATCTCGTCCTTAATTCTCTCCCATCTACCTGTTCCTGATTGCTCCTGAATCCAAGACCTACCAGTTGATGAATCAAGAATTGCAAGGCCAATCACATCATCTTTAACAGATATTGCTGCTAGAATACTTGAACTATCCTCCCCAATAAGATTCTCTTCATATAATGAGCCTGGTGTGTAAACTCTGGTCACGACTCTCTCAAGAATCTTAGAACCTGGACGTAACTCTTCTTCTTGTTCACACATTGTAACTTTGTAACCTGAACGTAACATTGATTGGAGATATGACTCTACTGAATGCCAAGGGACTCCTGCCATTGGTACAGGATTATCAGAATTTTTATCTCGACTTGTCAGAGTTATACCCAGTACTTCGGATGCAATAACTGCATCCTCATGAAACATTTCATAGAAATCTCCCATTCTAAAAAATAGAACAGTATCGGGGTGCTGAGCCTTTATTTCAGCAAATTGATCTAACATTGATCTCTTCGTCATCCCTAACCATCCATTGCTAACGCCGGAGCGTGAGTCATAGCACAAAGCAGGGGGTGCATAAGCAAATCGCTCGGCATCGTTAGAAATGTATGATATATTAATGACCTCATACATAAATTAGTAGAAGTTTTGCGAGAATACATATGTGGAGATTCTATGGCAAGTGATAGTAATTTTAGAATTCACTTACTAATGCTCATGGTGGCAATAATTTGGGGATTGTCATGGGCTATTGGAAAGATGCTGACATTAGAATTACCTCCCCTTACTGGAGCATGGTTAAGATATATATTAACAATGATAATTTTCTATCTATGGTTTGCCATGAGAGCCATAAGCGGAGAAAAAGTCAGATGGTTACCTACTGATAAAGGAACAATGAAAAGTTTGATAATTATTGGTTTCACTGGAGTATTGTGTTACCAATCTTTCTTTATGCACGGTATGTATTATACTGCAGCAGGAGATGCCTCTTTAATAATTACATTTAATCCCATATTTACAGTTATTTTAGCGGCACCACTACTAGGTCAACCAATTTCTAAAAAAATGTTTTTAGGACTTTTTTGTGGTTTCTTAGGTGTAGGAGTAATTACGGGTTGGAGTCCAAATACACAGATAGAATTTGAGGACAGAATATTAGGAGATTTACTGATACTTTTCGCATCACTATCTTGGGCAGCTACAACTAACTTTACTAAGCGTTTGATGGAAGGGAAAGATGGATTGAATGATTATACCTCTCTAGAAATTGTCGTTTGGTATTCTCTGATTGGAACAATAATGCTCACACCATTTATGCTATATGAATCTTGGAATTATGGATTTTCATTACCCTCAGAAGAAGGATGGTTTGCAATAGTATATTTAGGAGCGTTTTCAACTGTTCTTGCATATTACTGGTTCACTATTGGAATTGAAAAATTAGGTGCGACATCCGCTTCATCATATATTTTCTTGGTCCCTGTATTCGGGATACTGGGAGGCTGGATATTACTAGATGAGAGGCTGGGATACACTATGATAATAGGTTTCTTGATGATCTTAATAGGAGTAAAAATTGTTCAACTGGAGAGTGAAAGAGTTAGCACTTCTTGATTTTTGATTAGGTAAAGATAGTTTCTTCTACTCACTTATTGTTAAATACGTTAGGCCAGTCGGCCGAAGTCGAGGTAGTTCAAATGGCACGTAAGCCCGCATCCATGTACCGTCGACTTAAGGGTCAGGCATTCACAAGACGTCAGTACACTGGTGGTGTACCTAATAATAGAATTCTACGTTACTTTATGGGTAATAGAAAGAAGGCTGAAGCTGGAGGATTTCCGGTGAAAGTTCTTCTTTTAGCAGATAATTCATGCCAAATTCAAGATAAAGCTCTTGAAGCTGCGCGTCAAGTTGCTAATGCGAGAATTAGAGATGCAGCTGGAGAAAACTATGCTCTAAGAATGCATACATACCCGCATCAAATCCTTAGAGAGAATAAACAAGCAACAGGAGCAGGAGCGGATCGTGTCTCACAAGGTATGAGGCAGGCGTTTGGAAAGAATGTAGGAACTGCTGCACGTGTTCAAAGAGGACAAACTGTAATATCAATTGTAACAACACCTGAACACTATGTAGTTGCTAGAGATGCATTGCGTAAAGCAAACTGTAAATTCCCAACTCCATGCACTATCAAGGTAGCTGAAGGTTCTGAGCATTTGGCAGGACTAGTCTGAGTGTGTAGGGCATGAAGCCCAGTGACCCTCTATTCATTTTGCATGAATCTCTACGAGGTTCGCCAATAATTTGGAAGGGTGACTATCCATATTTTATCCATCCTATTTCAGATGGTATTCCTCGTATGGATGCTAAAGTACTACGTGCAACTCGTGATTTAATAGTTGAAAGCGTTGATTGGTCGAAAATTGATTTGATTGTAACAGTCGAAGCTATGGGTTTACCATTACTAGCGGCTGTTGGAGATGCTACAGGAAAGCCTACTGTAGTAATCCGGAAGCGATCATATGGTATGGAAGGAGAAACTAGAGTTGATGTAGCAACTGGTTACTCTAAATCAACCGTTTATATTAATGATATAAATCCTGGTGAACGAATTTTGATTGTAGATGATGTCATTTCAACTGGTGGAACATTAGAACCTCTTTTGGAGACTCTAGAAAATATGGGAGTAATTCTCCAAGATATAGTAATAGCAATAGAAAAAGGAAATGGTCGAGAAAGACTGAATAAAGAGAAGCCTGAATGGCCAATAAGGTCACTAGCAAGAATTGATATTATTGATGGAAAGGTAGAGATTGTAGATTAAGGTGGTGATTAATTGGATTTAGAAAAACATAATTTTGAGTTAGATGATTTAATCAATAGGATAAAACAAAATGACCATCGTCTTGTAGCATTACAAGTCCCTGAAGGATTAAAAATGCAAGCCTTGGACATGATTGATCAGATAGAAACAGAAACATCTGCTAGAGTTGTTCTTTCGGCCGATCCTTGCTATGGAGCGTGTGACTTAGTCCATGATAAAATGCAAAATATTGGTGCAGAGTTAGTGGCTCATATGGGTCATTCTCAAATGAATATTGAATCTGGAATGCCTACTCAATTCATACCAGTAACCTATGACGGAAGTCCTGAGATTGCTCCAGTTCTTCCATACCTACATGCCCACCGTGAAATTGCTATTAGTCGACTAAATGATTCTTCAGGACCCGTATTATCAGAACTAGAAGCATTAGATCGGTTCGAGGATATGGTAGGTAGAGTTGCACCATTGACAGATACAAAACTTGGTTTGGTTGGTAGCATACAACACTTACATCTACTTCCTACTTTTAAGAAACATTTTGAAGATGCTGGATTTGATGTAACTATTCCCGTAGGAGGAGCAAGGTTATCTTTACCAGGTCAAGTCTTAGGATGTAATTATTCTGGAGATGATCCGACGGTTGGACATTATGTATTCCTAGGAAGTGGAGATTTTCATCCAATAGGATTAGTATTACACACTGGAAAACCTCTAGCAATGTTGGATCCCTACAGTGGAGATGCAAAAGAAATGGGAAGAGAAAGAATCGAAAGAATACTCAGGCAGCGTTCGGGATTAATAATGACTTCAATGGATAAAGATAGATTTGGAATACTTATTGGTTCCAAACCGGGTCAAATGAGAAGAAACTTGGCTCTAAGGATGAAACGTAAGCTAGAGAAACACGGGAAGAAAGGTTTTCTACTTTCTTTGGAACATGTCGGTCCTGAACTGATTGACTTCTATCCTGTTGATGTTTTTGTCAACACTGCATGCCCTAGAATAGCTATAGATGATGCTGTGAAGTACGCTAAACCAATGATAACACCATATGAACTTGAAGTAGCTCTAGGAGAAAAGAAATGGGAAAATGGATATCAATTTGATGAGATCCCGTGATTCAAAAACTATAATTAAACAAGCATCATAACATGTTAGCCCGGATATGTCTAAGAACGACCGAACAAATATCGAATTGATGTCAGGATACCTCGACCGGATAGGGGCAGGTAAAATATTAGTTAATAGAGAACCAATTTCATTTGATTGGACACCAGGTAATTTAGTAGGCAGAGATAAAGAATTGAGTGTACTTGCAGCTATGTTTTCTCACATAGGAGATCAAAATTCAAGCTGTAGAGCAGTTATTACTGGACCAGTAGGTTCAGGTAAAACTGTTCTCAGTAAGCGTTTTGGAGAGGACTTACTAAAACATTTAGAGGGAAAAAGGAAAATATCCTATGCGCATGTTAACTGTAGAAATAACCCCTCTACATCTCAAGTATTACAACAAATTGCAGTATCTTTGGATTCAGGTCATCCCGAAAGAGGATTAAGCTCTGGAGAAATAATCCAATCAATAAGAAGGAATTTATTAGCACATAAAAATCATCTTTTACTAGTTCTTGATGAGGTTGATGTATTGGTAAGAAGAGATAATTTTGATTTGATTTATAAGCTCTTACGAATTGATGAAAGTCAGGAAAGACAAGGATCTTTGTCGTTAATTCTAGTAAGTCAAGATCCGATGCTAATGAAATTATTTGAACCAGCAATAATCTCAAGATTGGGGTCTAGTAACATTCTACAATTGAATCCTTATAATAAAAAAGGATTAATTGAAATAGCAAAACAAAGATCTGATATCGCTTGCAGAACAGGTTCAATAAGTGAAGAAATTCTTGAAAAAATTGGAGCAATGGCTAGTGAATCAGGAGATGCAAGATTGGCTATTGAATTACTTGATTCATCAATTAGGAGAGCTGAATCGGCAGGTAGAGGAGAAGTCTTGATCAAAGACGTTGAACAGAGTTCGGCACGGACTGCATCGATAGAACCAAGTCAAGTCGATGGTTTATCTAAAGATCAAAAATTAATCATGCTAGGCCTATGTAGAAGACTGAAAAAGACATCAGAGATAAATACAGGAGATGCAGAAAAGCTGTATAGACTAGTATGTGAAGAATATGAAATTAAGCCTAAAAGTTATACAACATTCTGGAAACATCTAAAATTACTTGAAAATCAAGGATTAATTGAGACAAGAAATGATAAATCGAATGTAGGAAGAGGAAGGACACAGTACATTACAATGAACAATGTGGCACCTGCTAATTTAGCAACTAGAATTGAGTTAGATCTCCAAAGATGATTCAGTAGAGTCAAATGGGCTTCCGAACCGCTCTTATAGGGGCCGTATGTCGGGATGCCGTCTAAGGTGAGTAATATGGCAGGGGAGCAATCTTTCAAAGCGGGAATCAATGATACTAAGCCTAGTGCTAAAGGTCGTTCTTTCTCTGTAGAAATTACAGGTTCTAACTTCAATCATTTCCTAGGAAAGAAGATTGGCGACTCAGTTGAAGGTATGTTTGTAGGAGAAGGAGATAACTCACTAAATGGATACAAACTTCAAATCACTGGAGGATCAGATAAGACTGGTCGACCTATGCGATCAGAACTTGAAGGTGGAAATGTGAAATCAATTCTCATTACAGCAGGTACAGGTTACAAAGGTAAACGCTATGTTAAGAAAAATTCAAAAATTTATCGATACAAATATGATGGTCTCCGCCGACGTCGAAATCTTCGCGGTAATACGATTAGTACTGATACACGTCAACTTAATCTCAAGGTATTGGAATATGGAAAGAAGTCATTAGGATCAATTCTAGCAGGTGAAGAAGATATTCCTATCGAAACCACTTCCAATGAAGAGGAGTGAAACTTAGGGGATGATGCTTCTGGCTGAAAGTAAAAAACAGCCTGAAGTTAATATTGGAATGGTCGGTCACGTTGATCATGGCAAAACAACTCTAACTAAAGCACTCTCTGGAACTTGGACAGATACTCACTCTGAAGAAAGAAAGAGAGGAATTAGTATCAAGTTAGGTTATGCTGATACTACATTTTATTCTACAAATAATGGTGAATTCTATGCTAAAGGAAAACATCCAGAAGGTAAAAAAGACTCAGATAAAGATTTACTGAGAGTTGTTTCTTTTGTTGATGCACCTGGACATGAGACTCTAATGGCTGTAATGATATCAGGTGCATCTATTATGGATGGAGCGTTATTACTTATTTCTGCAACTGAGAAATGCCCTCAACCTCAAACACGAGAGCATCTAGCCGCATTACAAATTGCAGGAATTGAAAATATAGTCATTGTACAGAATAAAATTGACATTGTTTCTCAAGAAAGAGCTCTGGAATCATATGGTGAAATCAAGAGTTTTGTCAAAGACACGATAGCTGAAAATGCACCAATAATACCAATTTCTGCCCATCATGATGTAAATCTAGATATTCTCATACAAGCAATTGAACATACCATACCAACGCCTGAAAGATCAGAAGAAGAAGTCGGATTAATGTATGTTGCAAGATCTTCTGATACAAATAGACCAGGAGCAAGACCAAATGAGCTATCCGGAGGAATAATTGGAGGCAGTATCGTTGAAGGTTCTTTCAATGTAGGAGATAAGATAATGATTGCTCCAGGAAGAAGAATAAAGGAAGGGAATAAAACGCGTTGGGTACCTCTAGAAACTCATATTGAGAGTATTAAAGGAGGGGGAATAAATCTTGAGACCGCGCATGCCGGAGGGCTTTGTGGAATAGCCACGCCTCTAGACCCTGTTACAACAAAGGCTGACGAATTATCAGGTCAAGTCATGGCAAAAGAAGGAGAATTACCGCCAATATGGGAAACTTTAGAATTGGAACTCGAATTATTAGAAAAAATGGTAGCAGGTGGAGACGGAGGTTCTGATACAGTTCGACCGTTATCAATGAATGAAATGCTCATGATTAATTCAGCAACTGCCACATCTGTAGGGACGGTATCAAAGAAAGGAAAAATATCAAAAATATCTCTGAGACTACCAATTTGCGCTAAAGTTGGTAGTAGAATTACATTATCTCGAAGGGTTGGTTCCAGATGGCGTTTAATCGGTCATGGAACTATTTTGGGGTGAAAAGAATGAACTGCGTCCTAATAGACGCTTGTGGATGGGCAGCACTAATTGATGCTGGCCTGAATCTAGATGTTTCAATGAGTAAAGTAATTGGTAAACCAAAATATCTACTTTTGTCAAAGGTAAGAGAAGAGTTAATATCATTATCGAAACATCGTAAAGGGTTATTGATTGATTTGCTTGATAGTAGAGCTGAGATTATTCAAGCACCTGATGAAATCAGGCATACTGATGGAATGCTACTTGAATTATCAAAGAGTAATGGATGGCCAGTCCTAACAGTCGACAGAAGATTAAAGGAGAGATTAATCAATAATGGTGGGTCATACATTGAAGTTACTTCAAGGAATGTATTACGTTTAATCCAGAATTAAGGAAGAGTGAATAGACGATCATCATTATGACCATCCATTAAACCGATTCTTACAGCAGCATCAATCCATGCATGAGCGTAGTTAATAGCTCCAAAAGCGCGTACTAAATCGCCATTCTCCATGAAGTGTCTAGCATCACTTTGGTAATCATCACACATCCTGAGCATAGATTTTAATTTTCTTTCATCTTCTATTGAACTCGTAATAGGGGTGGCTTTGTTTCTAGCTTCAGCAGTCAAATCAAGATACTTTTCTACTTTTTCTTTAGTAACTATATTTCCATTATCTGACATATTTATTCCTCAAAATTCTTCCGCTGCGGCATTGCTTAACTTAAATAGACGAGTTCTACCTTGTTTCCTCACAGATAACATACCTGATTTGTATAGGCTATTGTATAATTGGGATAAGCGTGGTCTACCGACTTCTAATCTCGCTTGTAATTCATTGTCAGAAGGAGATATTTCCCTTGTTGCTGCTATTTGTAGAATCAATTTTTCTGCATCTGATAGCGAATAAAAACGCCCTGTATCTAAAGCCATGTCTGGGTCCCATCTAGGAGAGAAAATAGATGAACTTGGCACTAATTTATCTACGGGCACTGGAATTTCATAAGCTTCATTCGTCATAATAGGTTGAATGATTCCTACACTCTCTTCAATTTCTTCAAAAATAGGTTGTTCAAAAGTAGGTTCTTCGACGATGGTTGGTTGATTAGATTGGGTTTCTACATACATAGGCCTCTCATTAAGGCCGAATGTTGACTTAATTGACATATCAGGTAATGTCTTAGAGAACGATGGTTCAACAGACCATTCCGAATCTTCAGTACTCATTACTTGATCATAATCACTAGCTTCAATATTACGGTCTACGGGGGCCTCAGAAAAAATATTTGAAAAATCAGTAATGGGTTTCATTTGTTTTTCGTTCTTTTCCTCATTTACATATTTATCTAACGTAGGTTGAGATTGGGTATTATCTGCAAAAATGATTGGGGTATTATTGCTAGCCATATTCTCCTTCATATCCAATGAGGTCTTTGCAAGACGTGCTTTTAATCCACCGAAATTACCCGAAATATTATTTTTAGGTGGTTCAGTACCCGGCTCCATAAATAATTCAGTTTCTGGTATATGTTGAGGAATTGGTTCAGATACTTCATATTCTTCCTCATCAATTGACTCAATCCTTTCATCTTCTAACTCGGATTCAAAGACATGTTCATCAAATATAATATTATTAGATATTTTATCTAAATTCGAATTATCTTCAATTTCTTGAGATTCTTCTTTTTCAATGGATAAAGAAAAGTCATCCGACCAATCATGACCTCTCTCATCAGTCTCCCAAAGGTCAGGGGGTTCAATATCAATAAAGTCATCAATTATTTCATCTTGTTTAATAGACTCTCTATTATCATCTTTAAGAATATTTATTTGACTCTCCGGTTCTTTCTCTTTCTCTACTAAATCAATCTGATTTTTTGTATTTATTTTTTCAGAAGGCTGGTGACGTTGCCAGGACATTAACGATTCTAATGTTCCATGGGATCCTAAATCTCTCTTTTCATCCACTAGACGTTTAAGAATTCTAATTACATCACGAGGATTACCTCCAGTACTGGAATGTATAGATTCAAGAATTTGAGAATTTATATTCCATTTCTCTTTAGATTTTATTCTCATCCTATTATTTACCATTTCTTGAATCTCACTTTTTGTAAAATTAGAGATATGGTCAGGCTCATCAAAAATTTCTTTCAGATCTTCATTTAGGTCTAAATATTGAGATTCTGTTAAACTCACTATAACCATAGCTCGAAGCCGAGATAAGATAGGAGAAATTCTTGATAGAAATAAATTAATATCAATGATTTGAGAAGGATAGTCCAGAGCAATTAATGGTAAAGGACCATTTTCTTCATCGAAAATTGAAATTAATTTTTGAGACAATTGATTCATCGTAGGTATGGATTGGAAAGTTCCAAAGTGCGTGACTATTTCATGTAAAACTGTACGAACTTGATCGTCACCCTCTGAAAGATACTGTCCAATATATTTCTTCTGTGTTTGTGACGAAATTGTATTAATCATTGAAGTTCTTCCTGAACCTGACTCGCCTACTAAGAGTATCATCCTAGGCGAACCTGAATGAATATGGTCTCTCCATCTGTGAAGTATTTTTCTTCGCCCAACTAAATCATGAGCGCGTGAAGCTTCAATTGGTCTGTTATCAAATGGATTGCCTCTAACTGAAGGTAGGTCGAGTAGACTCACCCCCACATTGGACATATTGTCTGTGCTTAGCTACTAGTTCATAATGTTCACGCTTTGTTACGGGTATTTTTAGTTAAATTAACGCTTTATTTTCAATATTGCTATATTAAAAATTAATATATCTTATCAGTAAGCCTTTTATTATAAAAATCATTAACGCTTTATTAACGCTTTACGGAACCGTTAACGAAGCGTTAACAGTAAAATTAACGCATTAATAAAGCATTTATAGATAGAAAAATGGATCTACTCATCAATTAAGATGAGAAAAGTCACAGTAGGATTGGAGCTAGACATTAATCGTCTAGTCTAGAAAAACAATATATTTGGATGAAATAAAGCAAAGAGATTACAAGTAGTATGCCTTGGCAAAGAGTGGTGGAAACATGCCAGTAGATAACAGTCGATTGAAAGGGTTTTACAAACTATCCGTCCCTGAAAGAAGAGAGAAATTAGCGGAACTAGCGGGTTTGACGGAAGAACAAGTCAATGCATGGGCAGATGCTGAATTATCAGAAGACACAGCAGATAGAATGATTGAGAACGTTGTTGGAAGATATTCCTTACCAATAGGCGTAGCAACAAACTTCGTAATAGACGATGAACACTATCTCGTCCCATTCGTAGTCGAGGAAGCTAGCGTCGTAGCAGCAGCATCAAACATGGCAAAGAGGTGCCAGGCTAAAGGAGGATTTAGATCGAATAATACCGACCCAATAATGATTGGACAGATACAAGTAGTGAATTGTGATGACCCAGAAGAGTCTAAAAATTCTATACTTGCAGCAAAAGATCAATTGATTAAATCATGTAATGATGTCGACCCCATACTAGTTAAGTTTGGAGGAGGGTGTAAAGATGTTGAAGTCAGAATATTAGAAACTATGTCCGGGCCTATGGTAATCGTACATATTCTAGTTGACTGTAGAGATGCTATGGGGGCTAATGCAGTTAATACAATGGCAGAAACAATAGCACCTAAAATAGAAGCCTTGTCAGGTGGCACCGTTATTTTGAGGATAATTAGTAATCTAGCCATACATAGATTGGCTAGAGTAAGCGCTATATTCACTCCAGAAGAAATGTCAGACAAAGGAGACCCTATTCAAGGATCTGAAGTAATTAATGGAGTGATTCAAGCATACCATTTTGCAGCATCCGATCCTTTTAGAGCAACAACGCACAATAAGGGAATAATGAATGCAATTTCCCCCATAGCAATTGCATGTGGACAAGATTGGCGTGCAATAGAATCAGGTGCTCACTCATATTGCGCACATGAGAAACAGTATACCTCAATGACTCACTGGGAAAAGGACTCAGAAGGGAATTTGGTTGGCTCTATTGAATGTCCAATGGCTGTTGGTCTTGTAGGTGGCGCAGTAAGAATACATCCAGGAGCGCAAGCGAATGTGGCACTCCTAGGGATCAAAAGTGCGAATGATTTGGCTAAAGTAATGGCAGCCGCAGGAATGGCACAGAATCTTGGAGCTTTGAGAGCGTTGGCTACAGTTGGAATTCAAGCTGGACACATGAAACTGCATTTGAAAAATATGATCAGTTCCGCAGGAGCAATGGATGAAGAAATAGAAATCGTTGCGAAAATGGTTAAAGAAAGTGGAGAAAGAATCACAATGGCAACAGTCGAAGCAGCATTGTTAAAGATAAGAGATACTTAATTCACTCATCTAATTTCATTGACTCATGCGAATCTTCATCTTCGATGAATTCAGATATAGACATTTGCTCATCTGGAGCTAGAGAGGCAGCCAATTGAGCACTTGTGAGACCTGCCTTAGTAGCTTCAGAGCGAAACCATGATCGAACTGCTCGATAGTCAACTTCTGGGCAACCAAAATATTCTGCAAATCTCCGAGTAGTAGTTAAACGCCTAGTTAAACCGTCTCTACGTCGATCAATGAGTCCTAAATTAGCAAGTTCTCTGACGTGATCATACGCCCTTTGACCGAGCATTTCGACTAATTGTGATTGAGCCATTGGTTGATGGTAGGCAATCAATGCCGCTGCTGGAAGAAGCCTTTGAGGAGTATCTGGCCTAAATGATTCAGGGAGATGAGGAGAAAGGTTAGGACGAACTTCGAATATCCAGCGACCAGATACTTCAGTTAATTGTAATGCTGAATCCTGCCTTCGTTTGATTCTCGCTTGTAATTCAGACAATGCTGAATTGACTTCATCACTAGATTTTTCCACTGTTTTAGATAGTTCATCTGTAGACATAGATCGACCTGAAGTGAACATTATCGCTTCAAGTATTATTGAAAGACTGGTTTCACTCATTAATCAGCACTCCTTCAGTATGCCTTACTTTGGGGTTAATTCGATTAGTTAGATCGGAAAAATCATCATCATTTAGGTGTAAATTCTTCAAGGAAATCTTACCTTCAGAATCTTGTGAAACCTCCGCATATCCGCGATGAGTTAGAAAAAGTGATGAAACTAATGCTGTGACCTGTGCTTCAGATTTTGCTTCTTCAGCACTCAACCCTGAATCAATAGATTTTTGCGTTAATACTTCAACTATATCTTTAAGATCGGTAGATTGTTTTTCTTCCAATGTACGGCTACGAAGTGCATCCCAGGTTCTTTTCAAATCATCTTCTAAATTCTCAACGTGTAAACTTCCTCCGAATCTAGCACGCGCTTTTTCATTAGCTTCTCGACGTTCTTTGGCTATTTTCTCCCTTATTTTCTGTTCCTCTGAAAGTCTACCTGCTGCTTGCAAGCCCATTAGAAGTTCCCCAAGAGTAACAGGGCGCCCTTCCTCTCGATGAATTCTGCCTTCAAACATACTTGGAAGGACATCACTAGCTGCACCTGTTAAGACACCTACTGAAAAATTATAATCTTCGTCTGAAAATTCAGTTTCCCATGAATCTTCGAAATCCCATGTGTCTTCTACATCATCATCTATTAGTGACCTTTCTTGTCTTTCAAGAAGAGTACTTGCTTGACCACGAAGAATGGACCAAGCCATCCTGACTAATCTACCACAGGTAGGTAAATCTATATTCTCTGAATCATTTATTCTTTGATTAAATAATTCTAAAAAAACTGAAAGATCTACGTCCCATGGATCTAAATCACTATTATGAAACATTTGAAAGACTAAAGCCACCGATCTATCGAATGGATCTATCAGGAATTGATGCTCGGCTTCCTCTACCTGAGATAATTCAACTAAACGATCTAGGTAACGGCTTGTTTCAAGATCAGTCTCGCCACCAAGTAATCTAGAAACTATGTCATCTTTCATAGTAGTACCATCAAAAACTGACATATTAAAACCTCATTCTATTTCAATTTCCGAAGAAAATTCCTCATTGTCTTCACTCGCACTTTTAGATTCTTCTAGTAATGCGTTTTGCAGAATATCAGCTTCTTCGATATCTTCTGTCCAATCTTCAGTCCTTTCTCTTAATGCTTCTAAGTCGCTAACTTTTTCATGAGATGGCTGTATTTCATTTAATTCAGATTGCTCTATTTCAAAGCCTGCTCTTTCTGCAAGACCTCCTAATGACTTAGGGGTTCCAAGTGGATCTGGAACTCGAGGCATATCTTCAGGATTTGGCAACACTAGCTCTGAACGTTCATTATCTGACTTTTTCCTAGCTGCTTCTTCTTTCTCCATCTCTTCACTCATCTGTAATGCAGCTGCACGATCGAAATCAGTAATACGGCGACTACAGCCATCACCAGCATGAGTAATACCAATATGATGATTAGCAAGATTTAGACTGACTTTTCTTAATGTCACCATAATAAATTGGGCTCTTTGAGAACGTGTCAGGCAAAGAGCAGCAATTAATTCAGAATTGAATGGATCAAGATTCTGATCTACTTCATCGAAATAATAGAATGGGCTCGGCTCGTAATCTTGTATCGCAAATATTAATGCGAGTGCAGCCATTGATTTTTCACCGCCTGATAGCAGATTCCTGCGTGTCTTACTACTCTTCCCTGGAGGTACACAATCCATCTCAAGACCACCATCAAATGGATTCTTTAGATTTTCTAATCTCAGACTACCTATCCCACCTGGTTGTAAGATTTGATATACTCTGCTAAAGTTTCTATTTACATGATCGAATACTAGAAGAAGTCTCTTCTTCCTTTCTGATTCAAGTTTATCTGCAATGCCTACAAGGTCATTACGTCTTTGACGAAGTGTCTTACCATCTTCTACAAGACCTGCAATACGTTCAACTGCCACATCATATTGTTCAATTGCTAACATATTGACATCCCCTAGATGACCGAGGCGACGTTCGAGTCCCTGCACTACTCTCTCCGCCTCGGCCACAGTGGGTAATTGGATTTCTACTGA
>MDSX01096222.1_pt1 | contig 21954 bp, 19 predicted proteins | sample 811141 | NCBI WGS metagenome assembly MDSX01 (sample SAMN05326642, study PRJNA326480) | marine metagenome | isolation source: seawater | place: Atlantic Ocean: South East | collected 2010
CAAGAAAGAGATTTATTAGAGGTTCTTCCTGAATCTGAAAATTTCACGATAAATGAGTTATTACCAGCGATAGCTAAAGGTGGTTTTATTAGCAACGAAGAAAAAACAAAAGTTGCTAAAAAAATGTCCTACTACTCTGGGATAAGCTTTGATGATATAATAAGTCATAATCTAGATGTTCCTACAAATTTCTTCTGGAAAGAACTACTAAGAGACGAATCTGGTTATACTATTGGTAGATTAGATTCAAGATACTTAGGTTTAGATAAAATGGAGGCAGGATCAAGACCTGATAGTAATGCTGAATTAGATTCATGGGAACATTCATTTACTCCTGCTATTAATTATTATATGAAAAATGAACTGAACTTTAGCACAGATATAAAATACAACGTTTTTGGGCCAGTTCATCCATGGAATAGAGAAAATGACAACACTAGAGATAATTTAAGACAAGCAATGGCTCAGAACCCATATTTAAAAGTACTTATTCAGTCAGGCTATTATGATGGGGCTACAACATATTTTCAAGGAAAGTATACAATGTGGCAAACAGACCCGAGTGGAAAAATGAATGACAGATTCACATTTAAAGGTTATAGGAGCGGTCATATGATGTATTTGAGAGCAGAAGATTTAGAATCTTCTAATCAAGATTTAAGGAATTTCATTATTAATTCTCTAACTAATGGCAAGTCAGCTAAATATTAGAAAATGGTAAAATATTTTATAGCATCTATAGTTTTTATTGTTTTTTATAGCTGTGATAAAACTAAATATATTAATCATGTTAGTACTAATTTTCCAGTAGAAGCTTCTGAACCCAATTTACATTTATCTAATTCGGGTAATATTTATCTAAGTTATATATCGTCAAGCCCTGATAAAAAAGAAAGCAGTCTCTTGTTCAGTATGTTTGACAATTTAAATTATTCTTGGAATAAACCTAATTTAATAGTTAAATCAGATAAAATGTTTGTTAATTGGGCTGATTTTCCTGAAGTAACGACTGATAATTTAAACGGAATTACTGCCCATTATCTAGAAATGAGTAGTGAAAAAAAATATTCTTATGACATTAAAATCGTTAATTCAACTGATCAAGGATTCAACTGGAGCAATCCTCTAAAACTTCATAGTGACAACACTAAAACTGAACATGGATTTGTTTCAACAATTAACACAAAAAATGGATTCTTGTCTACATACTTAGATGGAAGACAAAATGAATTATCAAATCATGATAAATCTATTAGACCTCAAATGACTCTTAGAGGCACATCTTATAACATTGATGGAAATATATTAGAAGATCTTTTAATTGATGATAGAGTGTGTGATTGTTGCCAAACTGATTTGGCAATTACAGAGAATGGAGAATCAATTGTTGTATATAGAGATAGATCCGAAGATGAAGTAAGAGATATTTATTATTCATATAAAAAGGATAGTAAATGGAGTAAACCTATCAATATTTTTAATGATAATTGGGAAATATCTGGTTGTCCTGTTAATGGTCCTGCAATTTCAACTTACAAAAATAATTCTGCTGTTGTTTGGTATACTTTTTCAGAAAATAAAAACCAGATAAAAGTTGTTTTTACAGACAACATATCTAGTGGCTTTCAACGACCCATACTGGTTGAAGCAAATGATCCTATTGGAAGAGTAGATATTGAATTATTAAATCCAAATAATGCTATCATAAGTTTTATAGATATAATAGATGATAAGGCTTATATAAAACTCCAGATGATTACAAAGGGGGGAAGTCAAAATAAATTATTACTAATTGATGAATCTTCTGAGAGTAGGTCTTCTGGGTTTCCAGTAATTACCCTAAATAAAGAAAAAAGCAATACAATAATAGCTTGGACGGAAAGCAAAGAAAATTTTAAAATTAAAACGGCAGTAGTTGAAAATTCATTTTTTTTTAATTAAAAGTCTACTTAAACCTTTTTTTTTATAATAAAATTCATCTATAAAATAGAAATGGTTTTATTATTTTTGTCAAAATTTATTTCATTTAATTTATTCCATCATAAATGAATTCACTTATAAAGTCAGCAATAATAATTGATAAAAAAAGTGATTTTCATAATTCCAAAGTTGACATACTTATTGAAAATAATATTATAACTAATATTGGGAAAAATCTAAAGAATCCTAAAAACTATAAAGAAATATCCTTTAATAACTTATATGTTTCAAAAGGCTGGTTTGATTATAGCGTATGCTTTGGTGAACCTGGATATGAAGAGAGGGAGACTATTTTAAATGGAATTAAAGTAGCTTCACGATCTGGTTTTACTTCAATTGGATTGCAACCAAACACCTCCCCTGTTATAGAAAAAAAGACTGAAATTGAGTACTTAAATTCTTTAACTCAGGATAAGATTGTAAACGTATATCCTATAGGTGCATTAACAAAAAATTCAAATGGGACAGAATTGTCTGAAATACTTGACATGAAGGAATCTGGCGCTGTTGCTTTTGGAGATTATAAGAAACCTATGTCAAATCCAAATATTCTAAAGCTTGCATTAGAATACGCCTGTGAATCTAACACGCCTGTTTTTTCATTTCCACAAGACAAAAACATTTCTCAAGACGGAGTGATGAATGAAGGCTTAATAAGCACATCACTTGGATTAAGAGGAATTCCTTCAATAGCTGAGGAAATAAATATTGCTAGAGACATATCTGTTTTAGAATATACCAAAGGCTTTCTCCACATCCCTACTATTTCATCTGCAAAATCAGTTAAATTAATTAGAGAAGCTAAATCTAAAAAATTAAATATTTCTTGTAGTGTAGCCATACATAATTTGTTTTTCCATGATGATAAAATCCAAAATTTTAATACTAATTTTAAAGTAAGTCCACCTCTTAGAACACCTGAAGATACAAAAGCATTAATTGCTGGGCTAAAAGATGGCACAATAGATATGATTACATCAGATCATAACCCGTTAAATATTGAGCTTAAAAATATCGAATTTGATAATGCTAGTTTTGGTACTATAGGTTTAGAATCTGCTTTTGGAGCTTTAAATATGTTGTTCCCAATAAAAACAACAATAAACCTTCTTACTAGAGGAAAGAATCTATTTGGCATAGACGATGATTTTATTAAAATTGGCAACACTGCTAACTTAACTCTTTTTAACCCCCTCTCTGAATATCTTTTTGATGAAGAAAATATATTGTCTAAATCAAAAAACTCAATGTTTATTGGATCTAAACTAAAAGGAAAAGTTTACGGAGTTATTAACAAAGGTCAAGCTGAACTAAATTAATGACAAAAAAAGATTCTTTCGAATATCGCTTTAGAGATTCAATTGATACTAACAAATCATCTCCTCTTGTTCTGATGATCCATGGATATGGAAGTAATGAAGATGATTTATTCTCATTTGCCCGTTTACTTCCTGAAAACTATAAAATAGTTTCATTAAGAGCCCCCTACTCCCTTCCATATGGAGGTTTCTCATGGTATGACATTAATTTAGATGACTCTTCAAATATTAAAATCAATATATCTCAAGCTAAAGACTCTATCTTAAAAATTAAAGATTTTATAGAAAATGAATTAAAAAGTAAATTTTCATTTGACGTAAATAATATTTGTTTAATTGGATTTAGTCAAGGTACTATTCTTAGCTATGCACTGTCATTAAATTATCCTAATTTGTTTAAAAAAATTATAGCATTAAGTGGAAAAATAAATACGGATTTAATTGATGGAGCTGTAAAAGATTATTCAGACCTAAAGTATTTTTGCTCTCATGGAATTCAAGATCAAGTAATTCCAGTTAATTTTTCTAGAAAATCTATAAGCTGGTTAAAATCTCAAAATATTAACCATACCTATAAAGAATATGAAATGGCACACAATGTTAGTCAAGAAAATTTCTATGATTTTTTAGATTGGATGAAATTAAATCTTAAATAGTAATTTCTAATCCATCATAGGCTAAATAAACATTATCAGGCAAAATCTTCTCTACCTCATCATGAAACCCTAACATATGGCTAATATGCGTTAAATAAGCTTTTTTAGGGCTTACAGCTGAAATGAATTCTAGTGCTTGGTCTAAATTAAAATGAGAGTAATGTTCTTCAATTCTTAATGCATTAATTACTAAAACGTCTGTACCAGAGAGCTTCTCTATTTCCTTATTATCAATCGTTTTTACGTCAGTCAAATAAGCAAAATTATCAAATCTATAGCCATAAACCTGTAGATCCTTATGCATTGCATTAATAGGAATAATTTTCTTATCATTAATTTTAAATTTTGAAGTAACTATATTCTCCAAAACCTTGGGAGATCCAGGATAACTATAGTTTTTATCAAATATATAATAAAACCTTTTTTTTAATTCTCCTAAAACTCTACTATGAGCATATATTGGGATTTTTCCTTGTTTAAAAAAAAACGGCCTTATATCATCTAATCCTGCAACATGATCACTGTGTTCATGTGTATAGATAATAGCATCAAGCTTTTTACAACCTGATTCTAACATTTGTATTCTAAAATCTGGCCCACAGTCAATAACAAAATTAGAATTATCCCAGATTATCAATATTGATGATCTTAAACGTTTATCCTTTGAATTGCTGCTTTTGCAAACTGGGTGATCACTGCCAATTATAGGTACCCCCTGAGAAGTTCCTGTACCTAAAAATCTAACTTTTATCATAAATTAAATATGATCAAAAATAAGCTATTTTTTTTCTTTAATCCGTAAGTAATTTAATAACTTTGCTGAAGGCAAAAAAACATTTAATGAATGATGTAATTCATAATGGTGACCCAATGTTTGATTCTATACCTACAATCAAGCAAAAAGCATTAAAAATAAATCTTAACGATGATATTTATGGCACATTTGCAGAAATTGGTGCTGGACAAGAAACTGTAAGGCAATTCTTCAGGGTTGGTGGTGCTTAAGGAACAATTGCAAAATCATTATCAGCATACGACAAGGCATTTAGTGATGCAATATATGGGATTGAGGATGATAAAAGATATGTAACTCAGAATCGTCTAAGAAAGATGCTTGTACAAGAGACTGGATTAATAGAAAAAAGGGTTGGGAGAAAAGATAATCCAAGCAAAATGTTTTTTTGTTACGCAAATACTGTTGCAACAATAGATTTTGCTAAAAAGTTTAAAGGACATGGTTGGGTAGGAATTAGGTTTCAAATTGATCCTAAAGATGACTATAATGAAATTATTCTTCATGTCAGGTTTAAAGAGAATATTGCTCGTCAACAGCAAGAAACTTTAGGAATATTAGGGACAAATCTAATATATAGCGCTTTCTACAAGCATAATGAACCAAAAAAAATCATAAAATATCTTTATGATAACCTAGATAAAGAACAATTAGAAATTGATACTATAAATTTTTCAGGACCTGTATTTAAAGGTGTTGACAATAGAATTATGAGTTTAGAGCTAGTAAAGAATGGGTTAACTGAGGCTGTTTTGTTTGGACCTAACGGCCAAAATATACTTCCTGCAGCGGCACTTTACAAAAAAAATATCCTAGCATTAAGAGGAAGGTTTAGACCTGTCACAAAGGTAAATGAAGATATGTATGTGAAATCTTTGAAACTATTTCTTAAAGAGAAGAAAGTAAAAGAAGAAAATACGGTAGTAATTTTTGAGATTACACTTGCTGATTTAGAGAATAAGGGTGAAATAGATGAAAAGGATTTTATGGATAGAGCCAAACTTTTAGGATCTCTTGGAGAAACAGTTTTAATTTCTAATTACAAAGAATATTACAGATTAGTAGAGTATTTCTCGTTATATACCGATAAAAAAATTGGACTCTGTATGGGAGTTAATAATCTTATTGAAGTTTTTGATCCAAAATACTATATAAAACTAAGCGGCGGTATTTTAGAGGCATTCGGAAAATTATTCTTTAAAAAATTAAAAGTGTACTTATATCCTGTTATTTCCGAAGATGGAGAGATAATAACAAGTGAAAATTTAAAGGTTCATCCAAGAATAAAAGAACTGTACAAATTCTCTAAGTTTAATGGCAAAGTAGTTGATGTAGAAAATTATGATAAAGATTCATTAAGAATTTATTCAGAAAAAGTTTTAGAACACATAAAAAGAAATAAAAAAGGTTGGGAAAAACTTCTTCCTAAATCAGTTGCCTCAAAAATCAAAAAACAAAAATTATTTGGATTTAAAGGGTAGTTATTCAATTATTTGATTTGTATGATCTTTTGTTTTTACTTTTTCAATGATATCAATAATAACTCCAGATTCATCAACGATAAAAGTTGTTCTTATTATGCCCATATATTCTCTACCCATAAATTTCTTCTCTCCCCAAACTCCATATGAATTAATTACTTTCTTTTCTATATCGCATAAAAGTTTGTAGGGGATTTTGAATTTGCTCTGAAAATTTCCTTGCTTTTTATGATCATCTGCACTTACACCTAGCACTTCATAGCCAGATTTAGTTAACTTTTCATAATTATCACTTAGATTACATGCCTGTGCAGTACATCCAGGAGTATTAGCTTTTGGATAGAAAAAAATAACTAGTTTTTTGCCTTTGTAGTCATTTAGTCTAACTATATCTCCATTATGATCCTCACATTCAAAATTTGGAGCACTATCTCCGATTCTTAATAATCCCATATTTCTTATATTTATAATTAATTATATTCTTTAACAAATATAATTTAATGAATAAAAAGGAAAAAGTAAATTTTGTTTTAAAATCCCTTGAGTCGTTATACCCTGAGGTGCCTATACCTCTAAATCATCATGACCCATATACACTATTAATAGCTGTATTGCTATCAGCTCAATGTACTGATGAACGTGTAAATAAAATAACCCCTCTGCTGTTTAAAAAGGCTGACAACCCATATAAGATGATTAAATTATCCGTTGATGAAATTAAAGCCATTATTAGACCTTGCGGACTTTCCCCTATGAAAAGCAAAGGAATTTATGGTTTATCAAAAATATTAATTGAAAAACATAAAGGGAAAGTGCCTTCAAATTTTATTGATTTAGAGAGTCTTCCATCTGTTGGCCACAAAACAGCTAGTGTTGTAATGTCTCAAGCCTTTGGTTTTCCAGCTTTTCCTGTAGACACACATATACACAGGATGATGTACAGATGGGGTTTATCATCTGGAAAAAATGTAATGATAACTGAGAAAGATGCAAAAAGATTATTTCCAAAAGCCCTTTGGAATAAACTACATCTTCAGATAATTTATTATGCAAGAGAAAAATCTCCAGCTAGAGGCTGGAAAATAGAAAATGATATAATTACTAAAAAAATTGGTCGAAAATCTTTATTTAAATAATACTTTCCACTAATTCATTATAAACTCAAAATTTTTGGAGTTTAATTTCAAAATATTAAGTGATTTCGAATAACTAATTATAAAATTAATAGTTTCTTTTTTGGGATTAAGTTCAGATTTTTTTTTACTTACAGAGTAGTTTTCATTCATATATTTTATTTTCATATAGAACGAAAAAAAAAATCAATTATTATATATTTTAACTAGTTAAAACAATATTTTTTTTATCTATTATATTGCGAAGATTAATTAGTGCATATCTCATTCTTCCTAAAGAAGTATTAATACTAACTCCTGTTTTATCTGAAATTTCCTTAAAACTCATATCATTATAAAACCTATACTTTAAAACTTCTTTTTGATCATTAGGTAAGTGTTCTATAAGTTTTTTTACATCGTTAAGTATCTGAGATTTAATCATTGACTTTTCAGCATCCAATGAAGAATCGCTTAAAACTGAAAAAATATCAAAATCATATGAGTTTTCAAACTTTGGAATTCTTTTGTTTTTCCTAAAATGATCTATAACTAAATTATGAGCAATTCTCATTACCCATGACACAAACTTACCCTGCTCATTGTAATTTCCAAGCTTTAGTGTTCTTATGACTTTTATGAAAGTATCTTGAAAAACATCCTCTGTAAGATCCCTGTCTAAAACTTTTGAATATATAAAACTATATATTCTTTGCTTATGTCTTTTAATTAATATCTCAAGGGATTTTTCATCACCTTTTATATATGATGAAACTAACTCTGAATCTGAAATTATTGGAATTCTCATAACACTACTTTTTATAAAATCATCAGCTGACTAGATGATTTTTGTTTATAAATTATCTTTTTAAAGTAATGTTATTCTATAGGCAAATAATTATTTTATTTAAACCAAATATATGACTATTAATATAATTAATCAAAATTTTATTTTTTTTAAACAATATTAATTTGATCCCTTAATTAAGTATTATATTTGACATTACCTCTAATAACTGCTATGAAAACAGAGCAAAATCTAATATTTGATCAAATCCAAGTTAAAGGTGCAAAAGTTCATAATCTAAAAAATATAGATGTAAAAATTCCCAGAAAAAACCTAGTAGTTATAACTGGTTTGTCAGGCAGCGGAAAGTCTTCATTAGCGTTTGACACACTATATGCAGAAGGGCAAAGAAGGTATGTTGAAAGTTTGTCAAGTTATGCAAGACAATTTCTAGACAGAATTAGCAGGCCAAAAGTTGAATATATAAAAGGTCTTTCTCCTGCTATAGCAATCCAGCAAAAAGTCAACAATAACAATCCCAGATCTACTGTGGGAACTTCTACAGAAATATATGATTACTTAAAACTTCTATTCTCACGAATTGGCAAAACATATTCACCAATTTCAAATAAGGAAGTTAAAAGAAATACAGCCTCAGATGTAATTGATTACCTAAAGACTTTAGATAGTGGCGATAAAATTCTTCTTTTATCTGAAATATTAATTAAATCTAAGAAAGATTTAATAATAAAATTAGAATCATTACTCAAACAAGGCTATAATAGAGTTAAGGTAAATGGTAATATCCTGAAAATTAACCAAGCTATTGAGTTAGACAAACTAACAGAGGAGAAAATCTTTTTAGTAATTGATAGAATTATTATTTCAAATAATGAGTCGTTCTATAATAGAGTTTCAGATTCTATTGAGTCTGCAATATTTGAAGGTCATGGAAAATGCATCATCAACTCAATGGATAATAAAATTTTTAAAGAATTTAATACCAAATTTGAAAAGGATGGAATAAAATTTCTTGAGTCAAACATTAATTTATTTAGCTACAATAACCCATACGGTGCATGTCCAAATTGTGAAGGTTATGGAGATATTATTGGAATTGATAAAGATATTGTTTTTCAAAACAAAGAACTATCAGTATATGAAGATGCAATATTTCCATGGAGAGGAAAAAGATTGAGACGATACAAAAATTTATTAATAAAAAACGCTGATAAATTTAATTTTCCAATTCATAAACCATATTACAAATTAACATCATCACAGAAAGAACTATTATGGGATGGCAATGAACATTTTACAGGTTTAAACTCATTTTTTTTAAAACTTGAAAAAAAAATGTATAAGATCCAGAACAGAGTAATGTTGTCTAGGTATAGAGGAAAAACTAAGTGTAACAAATGTAATGGAAATAGACTTAGACCTGAATCAAACTTTGTTAAAATCAACAATCAATCTATATCAGATCTTATTAATATTCCAATTTCAGATTTAATAAAGTTTTTTAACAACCTAAAGCTGACGAATTCTGAAGTAAAAATTGCAACAAGAATATTAAATGAAGTTAAAACTAGATTAACATTTCTTGATGATTTAGGATTAGGATATCTAACCCTTAATCGAAAGTCAAAATCATTATCAGGTGGAGAGAGTCAAAGAATTAATCTAGCAACATCATTAGGTAGTAATTTAGTAGGCTCATTGTATATTTTAGATGAACCAAGTATAGGGCTTCACCCAAATGATACAGGGAAACTTATTGGTATTTTAAAAAAGCTAAAGAAATTAGGCAATACTGTTATTGTAGTAGAACATGATGATGAAATAATAAAAGAAGCAGATTATATAATTGATATTGGACCAAAAGCTGGATCAAATGGTGGAGAAATTGTTGCAGAAGGTAAATTTAAAGATTTTATAAAACAGGATTCATTAACTGCAAATTATATAAATAAGAAGATGCTAATTGAATTACCAAAAAAAAGAAGAACATCAAATAGAAAGATTAGTATTATTGGTGCTAGAGAAAATAATTTAAAAAATATTAATGTTGATTTCCCTTTAAATGTTATGTCGGTTATTACAGGTGTTTCTGGTAGTGGAAAAAGCACCTTAATTAATAATATATTATACCCTTCAATATCTAACTTATTAGGAGATTATTCTGTAAAAAAAGGTGAATATAGTCGCATTGAAGGAGATTTTGAATCAATTGAATTTGTAGAACTTGTTAATCAGAATCCTATAGGAAGATCTTCAAGATCAAATCCTGTTACATATATTAAGGCATATGATGATATTCGAAAGCTTTTTTCATCTCAGAAATATAGTCTTATTCGAGGTTATAAACCTAAGCATTTCTCATTTAATGTTGATGGTGGTAGATGTGAAAATTGTAAAGGTGAAGGTCAAGTGACTATTGAAATGCAATTTATGGCAGATGTACACATTAAGTGTGAGGATTGTAACGGAAAAAGATTTATTAAAGATATTTTGGAGGTTAAATATAAACATAAAAACATTGATGATATACTAAACTCAACAATTGACGAAGCAATTAATTTTTTTGAAACAAATGATGAATTAAAGATTAAAAATAAACTTCAACCTCTTAAAGATGTTGGATTAGGGTATATAAAACTAGGTCAAAGCTCTTCTACTCTATCAGGAGGTGAAGCTCAAAGAATAAAGTTAGCCTCATTTTTAGGATTAAAAAATAATAAAAAAAACGGGTTATTTATTTTTGATGAACCAACTACTGGACTTCATTACGATGATATTAACAAATTATTAAAATCTATTAATTCCTTAATTGACAAAAGCAATACTGTCATTATTATTGAACATAATATAGAACTTATTAAATGTGCAGATTATCTAATTGATCTTGGACCTAAGGGTGGAAATGAAGGAGGTGAAATGGTTGCTGCAGGAAAACCAGAAGAAATAATATCAAAAAAAGAATCAATAACTGCTAAATACCTAAAAAAAGTTTTATAAAAATCAGTTTGGCATAAGATTTGCATAACACTAAATAGTTAGTTTAATTTATTGAATAGTTAGTTGAATAAAGCCTCGTAAGTTTACTCTTTCCTTTTAAAACTTACGAGGCTTTAGCTATTCAGTCAGTTTTCTTCAAAATTATATCAGCTATTTTTTTTGCTTGATTTTTCCTATGATATTGATCTATGTTAAGGGGTTGAATATCTAATTCTCCTATTTTATATAAGTTGTAGCAATTCTCTATATATTTAAATAAATCATCATATTGATCGTATAAGAAATACTTTCCTGATTTTGTATTATTAATAATTTCCTTTATTTCTGATCTCTCAGGTCCTATAGCAACAATAGGCCTTCCAGAATTAATATATTCAAAGATTTTAGCTGGAATTACATAGCTTGATTCATTATCATCTGCCTCAACTAATAATAAAATTTGTGATTTTATTAAATACGGAATCGTGTCTTTATAATCTATATAGTTATGTTGTATAGTATTATTTTCTAAATTATTTAAACATATAAGTTCTTTTATATTATCATCGACATTCCCAATAAAATTGATTTGTAAATCTTCTTTTATATTATTGTTCTGGGATGAAATATCTCCTAACACTCTCCATAAAATTTCAGGATTTCTTTCAGGAAGCAAAGATCCAATATGTGTTATTGAAAATTTTTTATCTAAGGTTAATTCTTTTTTATTATAATCAAATCCATTATATATTAAAGAAATTGGCTTATTAGTTATTTTCTTATAATAATTAAGCAACTTCTTTGATGTAACTATAATTCTATCACAAGAATTAATCACATTTTTTTCTAATTTTAAATGCTTTCTCTTAGCATATATATTTAGTTTTAATTTTTTATGATAATTTATTTTTGTCCATGGATCCCTAAAATCAGCAAACCAAGTAATATTTAATTTTAATTTAAGCTTTAGTCCTATTAAATGTAAACTATGAGGAGGCCCTGATGTTATAACAGTATTTATTTTGTTTTCTAGTAAATATTTTGAAAGGAATTTTGTTGATGGTTTTACCCAGAATATTCTAGAATCTGGAATTAAGAAATTACCTCTTATATATATTAAAAATTTTTCAGTCAAAGATTGATCTTTATAATTTGGCACTCCTCCCCTTCTAATTTTATTTACGATTTTATTAAAAAAACTAAATGGTTCAAAAATAGGTGCTTTAATCACCTCTATTTCAGAATTTATATCATCCAAGAAACTATAATCTAAAAAAGGGTGTCTAGGGTTATCTGGTGTGTATATAATAGGTTTTATATTGTTTTCTAGAAGATAGTTGGATAGTTTTAGCCATCTTTGTACGCCAGGCCCTCCTGAGGGAGGCCAATAGTATGTAATTATAAGAGCTTTAGTTTTCATTTTTAGTAAAAAACTTATATAGCATTCCTGAGATTATTAAAAGCATCAAAATAGAACCAGACAAGGATATTAAACTACCTTTTTTTACAATATCTGGATCAAAAACAAATTCTATTGTGTGATTTCCAGATTTCACATTCATACCTCTTAGAATGTAATTAACATTAAAATGCTCAATCTTTTCACCATCAATAAATGATTTCCATCCATAAGGATAAAAGATCTCAGAAAAGACAATAAAACCATCTTCATTTGTATTGTATTCATATGTAATCTTATTTGGTTTAACCTCTAAGAGATTAATATAAGAATCTTTATCAATAACATATTCCTCTGATTTTAGTTTTGTTGATATTGCCTTATTCTTATTATTCAATGTATCTAATGCTATTATCTCTAAATCTTTAGACCCAACATTGATAACAGAGTCAACAAACCACGCTGGACCATTTACAGAATCATTTACATATAGCTGTGAATCGCCCTCTTGATTAGTAAAAATAATATATTTAGTGTTTAACATATTTAGGGTGCTCATGTGGGTATTATTTATATAGAAATCTAAAATCTCATTATAACTACTCAACTTTGCTGCATGATAGCCTGTAATTGAATTGTGAAAATATGATACTTTAGTAGAACTAGATGTTAAATCTAATACTCTGAAATATGATTTGTCAGATAATATTTTTGAATTTAATTCATCTAAACTATAAGGCTTATCAACTAAATCAGAATTAATAAAGTTACTGTTATTAACATATTTTTTATTGAATGGTATTAGATCGATAAGTACTAAAAAAGTTAAACCAATAATTAATAAATCACTTTTAATTTTATTCTTCAGATAAATAAAAATAAATGTAAATGTTAGCAGGACAAATATTGATGCTCTAAACAAATCATCTATATAAATTTCCATTCTATCTTTCTTAATAATTTCTAAAATAGATGGATTTATGTTTAAATCATTAACTCCACTAAAAGTCATACTTCCCTTAAATAAAAAAAGGAAAAAAATAATTGCACAAAAAACAGCTAAAGTTTTCAATAAGTCATTTATATAACTATTATCTAATTTTTTAGTAATTAGATTAGATAAGCCTAGTACTGCAACAAGGGGGATGCATAATTCTAGTATAACCTGTATTGAAGAAACGGCTCGGAATTTGTTGTATAGGGGGAAATACTCAATAAATAAATCTGTAAGTAGGCTAAAGTTTTTTCCGTATGATAACAACAGTGATAGTATAATTGCTGAAATTGCCCAATATCTGTACTTACCGCTAATTATAAAAAGAGCAAAAACAAATAAAAAGAATACTACTATACCAATATATGCTGGAGCTTCAACAAACGGCTGATCTCCCCAGTATGCTGGAGCATTTTTGACAATTTGTCTAGATTCTAAAGCTGTATAGCCATTTTCTTTTAAGAAGCTATAAAAGTTTGAATCTACTCCAAAATCCTCGGCACTTCCCCCTCCCATAATTCTTGGAATAAATAAATTTAAACTTTCAAAAACCCCGTAACTCCATTGCGTAATATATTCTTTATCTAATCCGCTTTTTATTTCCTTAGATGAACCATCTGAATTTATAGTTAATTCTGATACATTACCTCTTGTACTTTCATTTGCATATTCACTTGTAGTCATTAAATTTGTTGCATTCAATAACAGAGCTATAAACAACGCTGAAAATAATATCCCTAAAGATTTAAAAAAATGTCTAGTCTGATTATTTTTCCAGCAGTCAATTAAAGTATAGAACCCTATTAGCAGTACTATAAACATCAAATAGTATGTCATTTGAAAATGATTAGAGCAAAACTGTAATCCAAGAGCTAAAGTTGATAAAATAAAGCCTTTTGAATATTTCCCGTCAAAAACCATTAATATCCCTGCAATAACCAATGGCATATATGCTATTGCATGAGCTTTTGCATTGTGGCCAGCTCCAATTATTATTATTAAATAGGTAGAGAAGCCATAGGCAAGAGCTCCCAATACAGCTAATCTGTATTCTACTTTGAGACTAAGCATTAGTATGTAAAACCCTAAGAAGTAAAGAAATAAATAATCTGCAGGTCTAGGCAAAAACCTTAATATTAAGTCTAATTTTTTTATATAATTATGAGGGTATTTTGCACCAAGCTGATAAGTAGGCATTCCGGAAAAAGCACTATTAGTCCAATATGTTTCATTCCCAGTTATTTCTGCAAAATCATTTTGTTGTTTAGCCATTCCTGCATATTGAACTATATCATTTTGCAGTATCTTTTTTCCTTGTAAAACTGGAGAGAAATATAAAAGAGATATACAGCAGAATATAACGAATACAAAAATGTGTTTAAAATTGTTATTTAATATGTTCTTTATTGTCATACAATTAACATCTTTTAGTCAATTTCTTCATAATCTATATAATCTCCGACATTTTTATTTTTTGAATTTCCTTTAGGCATTTTATCTATTGTGACATCTCCTTCTTTTTCATTACTAGATTTATTGTCGGGTTTTCCAAAGGGATTATTTTTAAATTTATTTAATACATATGCCAAATATAATCTTGAAAGAAACTTAAATACGTAATAGACAACTATAAAAGTTAATATGAATTTTAATAAACCCAATTTAAATGATTTTTATATTGAAGGACAAAAATACAATTCTTAGAATTCAAAAGAGTTAATATAATATTAAAATATAAAAATTTTATCTTTGTGTAACAGAAATAATCTCATGAAAAAATCCTTGCTTATTTTAACAGTCCTAATATTTTTTTTTAACAATAAAGTTTTCTCACAATACACTGAAATTATTAATTCCAATAGACCTGGGACTTCTCAAAGTGCTTTTTCAGTAGGTTCAAATGTAATTCAACTAGAAACTGGGGTATTTTTATTAAATCAAGAACATGAATTACTCGAGAATAAGGCCAACGGAGTAGGATTAAATTTTATGGTTAGATATGGATTAATTCTAGAAGAATTAGAACTACAGATTAACGGTATTTATCAAAATGATAAATTTACTGATATGAGATCTACTATAGAAAATGAGTACAATAGGAGTAATTTTAAAAAATTTAAAATTGGAGCTAAATATCTAGTTTATGATCCTTATAAAAACAAAGATGATAGTCCAAATTTATACAGCTATTGGGCTAATAATAAATTTGATTGGAATTCTCTTGTTCCTGCAGTTTCAGTTTATGCCGGAATAAATATAGACGGAAAAAACAATCCATTTACTGCATCTGGCATAGAAGGGGTTAGCCCATCTTTTATGATTGCTACTCAGAATAATTTTAAAAATAATTTTGTGCTAATTACCAATTTAATTCTTGAAAGAATTGGCTCAGATCAAAATGACTTTGAGTATATAGTGACTCTTACACATGCTTTTAATCAAAAATGGGTTAGTTTTATTGAAACACATGGGGTTAGTAGTGATTTTTATGCAGACAATACGTTAAAATTTGGAGGAGCATATCTTGGTAATGAGGATTTACAATTTGATGGCTCTTTAGTATTTAATTTTAAGAATACACCAAAAATATTTTATGTTAATTTTGGAGGAAGCTATAGATTTGATTTACATAAAGACAAGGAATGATTCAAGTTCAAAAAGTAATAAGCGATACTGATATAAAGAGATTTGTAAAATTCCCTTTTAAATTATATAAAAACTCTAAATATTGGGTCCCTCCTATTATAAACGAAGAGATAAATATTTTCAAACCTAATGTAAACCCTACGTTAAAAAATGCTGATATTTCATTGTTTATAGCTAAGGAAAATAATAAAATCGTAGGAAGAATTGCGGCTATTATTAACTGGATAGAAGTTAAAGAACAAAAAATTAGTAAAATTAGATTTGGATGGTTTGATGTAATAGATGACATAAATGTCACCAAAAAATTAATAGAGAAAGTAAATGAAATTGGAAAAGAAAATAATCTAAAATATATGGAAGGCCCTATGGGATTCTCTAATTTAGATAAGGTTGGTGTCCTTACGCATGGATTTGATGAAATTGGCACTATGATTACCTGGTATAATCACTCATACTACTCATCACATTTCAAAAAACTCAATTTCAAAATTGAGAAAGAATATTTGGAGAAAAAATTTTCTTTCAAGAATGTTGATTCAGACTATTATTTAAAGATGAGTAGTATAATAAAAAAAAGGTATGACTTTAAAGAAATAAGTTTTGACAAAACAAAAGATGTAATGAATAATGCAAATGAAATGTTTAGTCTATTCAACAAGAGCTATTCAAGACTTTCTTCATTTGTTGAAATAAACGATATTCAAAAAGAATATTTAAAGAAAAAATTCTTAAAATTTATAAACCCAAAGTTTATTTCATTTACTTACAATAAAGATGGCAATATTATAGGATTTGCGATAATCATGCCTTCATATGCTAAAGCACTTCAAAAAATGAAAGGCAAACTTTTTCCTTTTGGATTCTACCACTTAATGAATGCTAGAAAATATAGTAAAAACCTGACATTATATTTAATAGGTGTTGATCCAGAATATCAAAACAAAGGCGTAACAGCAATCCTTTTTAGCACTTTACTTCAAAACTTAAAAGGAAAAGATATTGAAGATTGTTTTAGAACACCTGAATTAATAGAAAATGATGCTATAGATAAAATTTGGAAAAATTTTAATCCAGTATTAAGAAAAAAAAGATGCACTTATAAAAAAATGCTTAAGTAGATTTTTATACTTGAAAATCTTTAGATAACTTTTTATATAATCCTGAGTCAAGCCTATCTCTTATACTAGAAAATGCTTCCAATGTTTCCTGAATATCTTTTGAATTATGAGATGATGTTGGAATTAATCTTAGCAGTATTAATCCCTTAGGAATTACCGGGTATACAACAATAGAGCAAAATATGAAATGATTCTCCCTTAAATCCTTAACCAAGGCAAATGCTTCTGGAACAGTTCCTTTTAAATAAACAGGAGTAACACAACTTTGTGTAGTACCAATATCAAAACCTCTTTCCTTTAATCCATCTTGAAGTTCATTAACGTTTTCCCATAATTTATCTTTTAACTCCGGAATTGATCTTAACATTTCAAGTCTTTTTAATATACCTACAACTAATTGCATTTGTAGAGATTTAGCAAATACTTGAGACCTCATGTTATATTTTAGAAAATCTATCACCTCTTTATCAGATGCAATAAACGCTCCGGTGCTAGCTAATGATTTAGCAAAAGTTGCAAAATATACATCTATCTTATCTTGCACCCCCTGCTCTTCTCCAGCTCCAGCTCCAGTTACCCCTAGGGTTCCGAAACCATGAGCGTCATCAATTAATAATCTAAATTGATACTTATCTTTTAAATCTGTTATTTCTTTTAACTTTCCTTGCTCACCTCTCATACCAAAGACACCTTCTGATATTACTAGTATACCTCCTCCAGTTTCATTAGTAATCTTTGTTGCCCTTTCAAGATTCTTTTCTAAACTAGCAATATCATTATGTTTGTATGTAAATCTTTTACCTAAGTGTAATCTTACACCATCAACAATGCAGGCATGGGAATCCATGTCATACACCACAACATCATTTTTTCCTAATAATGAATCTATTGTTGATAAAATCCCCTGATATCCAAAATTAAGGAGATAAGCTGATTCTTTTTTGGCAAATTCTGCTAACTCTTTCTCCAATCTTTCATGTAAATGTGTATGACCTGACATAAGCCTAGCTCCCATTGGATATGCTGAGCCATATTTTTTTGCTGCTTCAGCATCAGCTTTTCTTACATCTGGGTGATTTGCCAATCCTAAATAATCATTTACACTCCATGTTATAACCTCTTTTTCATTAAATTTCATCCTATTTGAAATTTCCCCTTCTAATTTTGGGAAAGCAAAATAACCTTCAGCAATATCAGCCCATTTTCCTAATGGCCCCTTATCTTTATACATTTTTTCAAAAAGATCTTTCATTAATGGTTTTTTATAAAATTAGTTATTTAATATATTGTATTTTCTTTAATGAGCTTTCATGTTTTGAATCAAAAAAGCCTTGTTCTTCCATCCATTTATCACTATATATTTTACTTAAATATCTTGACCCATGGTCAGGGAAAACAACAACTATTTTGTCATTATCTTTGAATTCTCCTTCATCATTCAATTGTTTTACTGCCTGAAATGCTGCACCGCTTGTGTAACCTACAAAAACCCCTTCAATTTTAACTATTTCCCTAGCAGTATGAGCACTGTTTTCATCATTAACTTTTATGTATTTATCTATTATATCAAAATCTGTTACTGATGGAATTAAGTTTTTCCCTAAACCTTCAATTCTGTATGGGAAAATTTCATTTTCATCAAATTCTCCTGTTTCATGATATTTTTTTAATACTGAACCATATGCGTCAACTCCTATTATTTTAATATTTGGATTTTTTTCTTTTAAATATCTTCCTATTCCAGAGATGGTGCCACCAGTTCCACTACATGTCACAAGGTGAGTTATTTCTCCTTTAGTTTGCTCCCATATCTCTGGTGCAGTAGTTTTATAATGTGCTTCAGAATTTAAATAGTTAAAATACTGGTTAATATATATTGACCCTTTTATTTCTTCGTGTAATCTTTTAGCAACTTGATAGTATGACCTTGAATCATCAGCAGCAACGTTAGCAGGGCACACATATACATCTGCACCCATCGCTTTTAGCATATCAATTTTATCTTGAGAAGACTTTGAACTAACAGCTAATATGCATTCATATCCTTTAATTATTGAAACCATAGCAATACTAAACCCTGTATTACCAGAAGTTGTCTCAATAATTGTGTCGCCAGGTTTTAACAAACCTTTCCTTTCTGCTTCTTCAATTATATACAACGCTATTCTATCTTTAGCAGAGTGGCCAGGATTACACCCTTCAATTTTTGCAAAATATTCTCCTTTTAATTCACTCGCTATTTTATTTAGTTTAATCATAGGTGTTTCACCTATAAGTTCCAATAAATTATTTGCGATTTTTTTGCTTTTTCCCATTAACTTTTACGTAAGTAATGCAAAATTAAGTGTTTTTTTTTAAAACTGCTATCTGAGTATAGATGAAAGAATTATATAAACTCAGATTTTAATATTTTCAAGAGAATTTAATAGGTATGCATGTTTTTCATTACAATAATTTAAATGAGTCACAATCCTAATTTTATTTAAACCCATAGAATACCAATCAAACTGGATATTTAGCTTATTAAAAGCCTGTATAATTGACTCTTTTTTGATTGCATTATTAATCTCAAATACTATAATATTTGTTTCAACAACTTCAACTTTCTTTACAAAGTGCTTATTAACCAGTTTTTGTCCTATTTCCTTAGCTCTTAAATGATCATTTTTAAGTCTATCAATATTGTTTTCTATCGCATAAATTCCAGCTGCTGCCATATAACCAATTTGCCTCATTGCTCCACCTAATACTTTTCTAGTTCTAAGAGAATTTTTCATTATCTCACTATTACCAATTAAGACTGAACCTATTGGACACCCAAGTCCCTTGCTTAGACATACTGAAATTGTATCAAAAATAGCTCCGTAATCCTTTGGATTTTCATTTTTCTTTACAATAGCATTCCATATTCTAGCTCCATCAAGATGTAAGCTTAATTCATTCATATTACAAATTTTCTTTATTTCTTTAATTTCATTAATATCCCAACAAGCTCCACCACCTTTATTTGTTGTGTTTTCTACAGTAACTAGAGATGATAGAGGGCTATGATAAAACTCTTTAGGATTAATTGATTCTAAAAGCTGATCAGCATCAAACATTCCTCTGTTGCCATCTATTAATTTAAAAGAAACTCCGCTATTAAATGCTCCTCCTCCACCTTCATAATTATAAACGTGAGAATATTTGTCACATATCACTTGATCTCCAGGGTTAGTGTGCAATTTAATTGCCGTTTGATTTGCCATTGTTCCAGAAGGAAAAAACATAGCACAATCCATTCCAAACATTCTTGCTAACTTATCTTCTAATTTTTTAACAGTAGGGTCTTCTCCATATACGTCATCTCCAACTTTAGCAGATAGTATCGCATCTAACATATCTTTAGATGGAGTAGTTAATGTATCACTCCTTAAATCAATATTCATAAAACTAGTTTATATAACTACAATCATTAGAACCAATAGGTGATCCATCTGGTATTTTTAACGACTTAGTCATTACATACTTTTCAGAGTTTTTTCTAAAATTCTTAATTAAATCCTTATAATAATCCTTGTATTTATAATTCTTAAAAGTTTTAGAATCCATAAGTTTATATATCTTATCTATAGCACTATTAGCTTGATTCTTAACCTGGAAAATACAATCACTTGAGGCTGACAAATTCATTAGATATTCTAAAAACCTATTATTAATAGTATGTTGAATTTCATTTTTATATGAATTTTCATTTCTCTCCATAAATGTTTTAGAGGTTATTTTATCAAATAATTGCTCTATACCAAGTGAAGAATCATTTAATGATTTTTGAAGAATCAGTCTATTCATCCTTTCAGGATGAAGAAGTAATGAAAGTGTCATGTCTCCCGCAGTAGTAGCAATACTAATTGGGTCAAAACCTACACCCATCTTTGACTTAAATGACTCTCTAGATCTTGGATATCCAAATGCTCTTGGTGGAAAGAGCTCTAATTTATCTTCTGGAATAGTCAGAAAATCTGCATCTAAAGTTTTTAATACCATGTTTAGTGCATTTATCTGCTGAGAATACTCAATTTGTTTTACTATAGTCTGATTATCTCCTCTAGTTGCATAATTGTATTCTAAACCTCCTACAATTTTTACCGCAGCTTCAGTTTGATATCTATGTAAAAAGTATAAAGGAACAAAGACATCTTCTAACATAGAAAAAGGCTGGTTTTTTCTAATATTATATTCTGAAAAATCTGAAATAGCCTTATCTCTAACACTAATTATTTCATTTAAGCCTTCAGATGCGCTTTTTCCATTATCCCATAAATGTCCTAGTGAATGTGCTCCTCCAAGTGCTCTAGCATCGCTGTCAGTGATAAATCTTAAACCACTAGCATAAGCATCATCTAATATCTTATTTAATGCGTCTTCTTCATTAATTTTTTCATCAAAATCCGAATAACTGTAAGCCACTGTTGTCTTATCCCATTCTCCAATTCCAATATCATAAGCATTATCAAGATTTATTTTATTATTATCAATTGAAATAAGTGGGTGTGGATAATCCATAACAGATGCTCTATTATTAGTGCTAGCTGCAAAATTATGTGCAAACCCAATGGTATGGCCTACTTCATGAGCACTTAGCTGTCTTATTCTAGCTAAAGCCATTTCTAACATAGGACTGCTATCATTC
>MDSX01021208.1_pt1 | contig 21947 bp, 23 predicted proteins | sample 811141 | NCBI WGS metagenome assembly MDSX01 (sample SAMN05326642, study PRJNA326480) | marine metagenome | isolation source: seawater | place: Atlantic Ocean: South East | collected 2010
TGTTTATATTATGCTTGGCCTTGGGGTGTTTGTTTTTTTTGCAAAACGGCTAGGCTTCCATCCAGGTCCTATTGGATTAGGACTGATTTTAGGACCCATTATTGAGCCCTCACTTATACAAGCTTTGTATATTTCAGATGCCGTTGGGGTCGGGAAAGTATTTTTTACTGGCACCATCAACATTTCTTTGATTACCCTAATTATTATTTCGGTTAGCCTGGTGGTATGGTCTCGCAGTAAGGATAAAAAACAGCAACAAGAGAGCACCTCAGCTAAAAGCTAATTTTGTCCATAGAAAGAATAGAGGAGACAGCGGTATGCTAAGATTATTAGACCGAGATCTAGTAACCGGGCTTATTCTGTTATGCATATATGCATTATTCATAGCAGATAGTAGCGCAGACCCAAAGGACTGGATATTCCCCATTCTGGCTAACTACGTTATCCTAGTCATAGGTATCCTTCTTTTAGCGCGCGGGGCCTTCGCTTTATTTGTTAAGCGCCTTCCAGACATTCTTCACTTAACCTTGGAAGAACGCCTCGCCCTAACCGACGTGCTTATATTTTTCTTGATCGTACTTGCTTATATGTTCATCATGTATGGACTCGGGTTCTGGTTATCTAGCTGGCTAATGCTATCTATAACATCCATCTATCTAACACTCGATAAAACGCCACGGAATATTAAGATTGCTATGGTTGTCCCTTTAGGAACCTGCATAGCATGCTATTATGCCTTCCTATATTTTTTCTATGTGCCATTCCCAAGGGCGACCTGGTGGATCGGCTTTATGCCAGACTGAACCTTTATGCTAAATCACATTCCCTTTGGTCTGTTCCACTATGATTTACGATGACATACTCCTACAAACACCATGCTAACCAACTTTATGCATCTAATACCCATCTTGAAAAGCTAGCATCTATTGCCCCTTGTGATAATCCATTAAATATTAATATTAACCTCGTCTTGTTAAGCCCGGGGGGCCAACCATCCAACTCTTGCGTATTACCCACGCTTTTTCCAACCCCCTGAATTAGAATAGGCTGACTGCGATTCTTAAATTTTACAATACCTTTCATTCTAAGCATTGCGTAAGGGCGCAATGTATATAGCATCGTTATCCATTCATTAAATCGGGTTTCGTCAATTTCGTTATTCCCCTCGAAAGACCAGTTGGATATAGCACCATGAGCAAAACTATCCACTCCCCCGTGGGAATGCTGACTTAAATTTTCTATGCGCCTAAAACCCGGTAGTTTTTTTGCAAATAAAAATTTTGGGTCAACTTGCCCATTCTTAATTTTTTTAATACTTAATATCGGATTTATTTTCAGCAAATTCTCTTCTAAATTAGATATTTTATCAATAGATACAATATCACATTTTGAAATAAGACACAGATCAGCCTGAGATATTTGAACTTTAACTTCTTGATACTTATGAAGTTGATTAGACCCATGCATTCCATCTACCAAAGTAATTACATTGTCTAAATCACACTTTTTTGAGACTAACTGTTCGTTTCTTATACTGTTTATAATGGGTCCCGGATTTGCCAAACCTGTGGTCTCAATAACGATCCGTTTAAATTTGGGAATTTGACCAATTTTAACCTTGGTAAATAAATCAGTAATTGTATCGACAAGATCTCCCCTTATCGAACAGCAAATACAACCATTTTCTAATAAAAGTGTATTCTCAATAGAGCTCTCAATTAATAGGTTATCGAGCCCGACCTCACCGAATTCATTTATTATTAAGGCAATATCGCTCATATCCGGCTGCGCCGTTAGAAAATTTAGTAAAGTTGTTTTGCCACTTCCCAAAAAGCCAGTCACAATCGAGACTGGAATCTTGGTCAGCTTTTTATCATCAGTGACAGCCATAAGGTGATTTCCCTAATTATAATTACCCCTCAATGTTTGCATTTTCCAAAAAGGATAAGATAATAGTAATTGTGAATTCTTGAGGAGATTATAACTAAAATGTCCGAGACACTATCAAAAAATATTAAATTAATTGATCATAACACATTAGGAGGATTTGGTGGTGTTGGTGAAGGAATGGCCTTACAGATTACAAATAAAGGTAAAAGGATATTATGGATAGCTCATGAAGGTCCTCCAAAAAATTTTACCGGAGTTGATGTTTCAGATCCAAAGAATACCAAGATAGTTTGCCAGACAGAACTTCAACACCAAAATATGCGCTCTAACTCTCTCGAGGTTACAGGAGACATACTCGCTGTAGCTTACCAGGTATATCAACTAGGATTAGAACCTGCAGGTATTGAACTGTTTGATGTAAGCGATCCAGAAAATCCAAAATCTATCGGATTCCACTCAACAGCCGGACCCCACTCAAGGGGAGTTCATTGTTTATGGTTTGTTGATGGCGAGTACGTTCATATGGCAAGCGGAGCGCCTGACTTTACCCCACGGCATCCTAGAGATGATCAAATTTATCAAATTATAGATGTACGCAACCCGAGTAAAATGGAGGAAGTCGGTCGATGGTGGTATCCAGGAACGATGGAGGGAGATGAAGCTCCCCCTCCAGAACGAATCCTACCAGAGCCATTAGACGAATTGAGAGGCGGAGATGCATTTAGATTACATAATGCGAATATATACCCCGATCATCCTGATCGCGCATATTTAGGGTATATAGATGGCGGTGCCTTCATTTTAGATATTTCCAATAAATCTAAACCAAAGGTTGTATCCCATTGGAGCCCACATAATCCCTATCCAGGATTTACTCACACAGTCATGCCACTATTTGATCGCGGATTATTAATAGTGTCTGATGAATGTATAAAAGACGACGCCGAAGACTGGCCTAAACTTACCTGGGTGATTGATGCTAGAAATGAGAAAAATTTAGTTCCGATCAGCACGTTACCTCTTCCACCAGTAGAGGAGTTTGGACAGAAAGGTGGACGTTTTGGTTCTCATAATTTGCATGAAAATCGGCCTGGGCCATCCTTCCATAGTGAAGAAATTATCATTGGTGCATTTTTTAATGCTGGAATTCGGGTTTATAATTTGAAGAACCCATATCAGCCTGAACTAATAGCTTATTTTGTTCCACCTGGACCCGAAAATTCGCGGGTACCAACTATCCAAATGAATGAGGTTTACGTGGATGAGAACGGCATTATATATGCAGGAGATAGATGGGCTGGTGGGCTCTACGTTATGGAGATGGATATATAGAAACGCTTATTATTTATGGATTAGTAAACGACCCAAGCGCACTTGCAAAAAAAATTCTGCTTTTACAAGATGGGACGTCTACACAGTTATCTAATCAACATGCTTTTTTTAACGAAAACTCTCCAGCGCTGCGCTTAAATTGCACTGACTGGCTACAGCATTCATCTAATGCCATAGAAGTTAATAATTCTGAATTAATGTACAATATGACAATCGAAAAAATTATGAGGAATATTTTACCCTTTTCATATTTAACACGCATTTTTATTAAATCGTACTTTGATTTTATGCTCGAACAAACCAAAAAAATTTTTATTAATGAAGCTGAATTGGAAATCTTTAATCAACAAGATTGGGTTTATTCTGCATGGCTACCCATGCCAAATACTCATATACTTTTATCACCTGAATTTAATAATGAGAAATTTGAATTTGTAGAATTTGATTTATCTTTTTGGACTGAAGGGCAATTAATATGTATCCAGTTGGGTCAGCCTAATACTTTGATTAAGTCAAAAATGGAGAAAAGAAAACAACTAGAGTTTGCATACCCCGGTATAAATATAATTGAAATCCCTATTAATCGATTCACGGAGAATGAGAAGCTTTTTCCGAGCGATCTTTTCAGCGAGAATTTCAATTACTTTTGGCGTGGACTAAAGTTACCTAAGGGTCCAAATACGCAACCTATATTAGAATTTAATTCATAGTGATCGGTAAACAAAATCTAGCAAAAAATGAAATTAAATACTTAAACCATTCTATCAATTTAATCCAATAACCACCGATTTATGCTCAGTGTAATGATTGATAGCCTCTTCACCAAGGTCACGGCCAATCCCGGACTGACGATATCCTCCCATTGGCATTGCTGCATGAGGAAATGGACTACTGTTTACGAATACCTGCCCTGCTCTTATTTTTGGAACTAATTGGTGAACCTTTTGAATATCCCGGCTCCATATGTAGGACGAAAGACCGTAAGTAGTATCATTGGCCAATACAGCGGCTTCATCTAATTCATCAAAAGGAATTGCGGTAATTACAGGTCCAAATATTTCCTCTTGAACTACCTGTGATGATTGCGGTGGATTTACTAAAACAGTAGGTTCGACATAATATCCAGGGCCATCGATCATAGAACCACCAGTAACCGCCTCTCCTCCTGACTTAATTCCTGATTTGATCAGCCCCATCACTTTATTACGATGAGCTTCAGAGACTAAAGGCCCAATTTTAGTCTCAGGATGTAATCCTGGGCCAACTTTTAAAGCTCGCGCCTCTTTGGTCAAACGATCAACAGCTTTATCAAAAATGCCCCTTTGAATATAGAGCCTGGATCCAGCGACACAGACTTGACCAGTATTACCAAAAATTCCCATTGATATTCCCTGAACAGCCTTATCTAGGTTTGCATCATCGAGTAAAATAACCGGTGACTTTCCGCCCAACTCTAACGTGACATTCTTTAGTGTATCTGTGGCTGCTATATTTATAGCTTTTCCTGTAACTGCCGAACCGGTAAAACTTATTTTACTTACCAGAGGATGCTCAACTAATGCCTGTCCTGCCTCGGCACCAAGACCATTAACAACATTGATTACTCCAGATGGAATCCCAGCGTCAACGGCGAGTTCAGCCAATCGCAAAGTTGCTAAAGGCGTAACCTCAGACGGCTTAATCACAATTGTGCAACCCGTAGCTAGCGCTGGTGCAATTTTCCACATCGCTATCATTAGGGGAACATTCCACGGAACTATCGCACCAACCACTCCAACCGGCTCACGACTCGTATAGGCAAAGTAACGTTTTTCTGGCATCGGCTCGCCTATATTCATGGTTCTTCCATTAATTTTAGTCGGCCAACCTGCCATATAGCGCAATGTTTCAAGAACATTACCAACCTCTACATATTGCCCTATAAAACTCGGCATTCCCACATCAAGCGCCTCAAGTTGACCCAATTCTTCAGCGTGGCCTTCTATCAAATCTGCAAATCGATGCATTAATTTTTCTCGGTTTGCTGGGGGCATATCTCTCCACAAAGGATCATTAAAGGCATCGTGAGCAGCACAAACAGCAGAATCAATTTCTTTATTACTTCCTTTAGGAATTTCCGCCAAAACCTCACCGCTAGATGGATCAATCACCGGGAAACAACCATTATCGCCTCCTCCTACCCACTGACCACCAATAAAATGTTTCATTTCCTGATCCAGAAATTTTTTGGTATCTATCGTTAAAGTTTTTAAGTCATTGGACATGACGTTCATTAAACTTCTCCTATTTATGAATATGTCATTAAAATATATTTCCAGGGGCTCTTCTCAGTATTACGATCAACTTTAACTTCAATGACGGCTGGCCCACCTTCTTCAATTGCCGCCTCCAAAGCATTTTTCAAACCATCAGGATCGGCAACTGAATAGGCCGTAATGCCGAAAGCTTCAGATAAGGCAACAAAATCTGGATTTTTTAAATCACTTCCAATGGGGGGACGTTTGTAAATCCGTCTCATATCCCTTCTTACATTGGCGAAAGCAGAGTTATTCATAATGATGGTAATCAAACCGATATTTTCTTGAGCTGCAGTAGCCAATTCCTGGACACCAAACATAAATCCACCATCACCAGTTACAGAGATAACAACTTTTTCTGGATTCGCTACTTTAACGCCCAAAGCGGCTTGAAAGCCAAAACCTAAATTACCTTGGAAGCCGCAAGTTACATAAGTTCTCGGTTCATATACAGGAAAAGCAAATTGGGAGGCAAAGCCAATCTGACTAATTTCTTCGACAAAGAATCCATCCCGCGGCAGTACCTCACGAATTACCTTGAGGTAGTCAACATGTGGTTTAATTTCCTGCACCTTTTTATTTGCCCATTTTTTTGATTGCGCTATATCAGCTAGTGCTGTTTGACGCGGTTTATAAATCGTTTTTATAGCTCTCGTTAGCGCACGTGTACCTTCAGTTGAATCGGCAACAATACCTGCGTGAGGTACTAGCCGTGTCATTTCTAAGGGATCAATATCGATACGAATAAGATGGGGCGGAGCCAACGGATTAACTACCGCACCCATCGGGTTTGACCACCGCATGTAAGGCATTTCTAGGCGAGTGCCAATACCGATTAAAAGATCAGAATTTCGCCATAAATCATGCGCTGCCACTGACGAAACTCCAAGCTCATGGTCCTCGCTAACAACTCCCCTTCCACCTCTAAAAGCACTAACAGGAGCCTGAAGAACCTCAGCCAGTTCCAGTACAGATTCACTAGCGTGTAATGCACCACTTCCAACCAAAATTATCGGATTTCTAGAATTTTTAATTAATTTGACCGCAGCTTCTATTTCGGTTTTTTTTATTTTTGGACTTGGATCTATCTCTGCTGCTGGCAGAATTCCAACCATTTCATTTTGAGCCATATCATCCCAACACATCTCAACTGAAACGGGGCCTGGTCTCCCAGAATTCATTATTTTAAACGCTTCATTGATTATCTCAGGCGCATCAGCTGCACGCTCAATACGCACAGACCACTTTGTCAATGTGCTTAATGTCGCTATTTGATCTGGAAGCTCGTGTAAATGACCACGTAATTTACCCATTGCATCACGGGGTATTTGACCAGTTAAACACAAAACTGGAACATTAGCACCCCAAGCCGTGCACAGGGCCGCCATGGTATTTAAAACCCCTGGACCCGGAACGACCGAATATACCCCCGGACATCCGAGCGATTTGGCATAACCATACGCCATGTAAGCAGCAGCTTGCTCATGCCTCGCACCAACAGTCCTAATACGTGATTGCACCCTCGCAAGAGCATCAAAAATAGGATAAGTTTGGGCTCCGGGAATACCAAAAACTGTTTTGACATTATTTTTCAATAGAGATTGAACTATTGCTTCACCGCCGCTCAACATTTTTTTTTGTAAATTCTGAAACATAATTAACAATCTAAATTTTTAATAATCTCACAGTTAATTTGGTAAATTAATTTTTATACCAATTATCGTAATGAACCAAAACTATCGTATTTTACTATCACAATGGTTACATTTTAGCATCCTTTAGTTAGGACAATAAAGAATCAAGCATGCCTCTATTAGAGATAACCATATAAATAAATATTAAAATACAGTTGGAAATGGCCTAAAAAATATTCTAATAACCAAATGTACAAATGCTGAATTACACTTTGCATATCCCTCCCATGTATTAGAAAGTAACAGTTTAAATGAATTCTTCAAGCGCCAGTCTTAAAGCTGCATCTAACGCAACATTTATGGGCTCGGCTCTTTTAATTATTCTTTCCGTATCCTTATTCACTGCTTCACATGGTCTTGTCAGAGGCGTTGGAAAATCGATTCATCCGTATGAAATTGCATTTTTTACAAGCTTATTTTCGTTTGCATTTTATTTACCATGGTTACTAAGAACTAAATTTAATGCAATGCGAACCTCTAAACTTCGGATACACTTTATTAGATCGTTTTTTAATGCAGGTGCAGTAGGCGCTTGGTATACAGCGCTATCCTTAACGCCATTGGCCGATGCCACTGCATTAGCTTTAACCAGTCCGTTATTTGTAACATTTGGCGCTGTTTTATTCCTTGGTGAGACAGCACGATTAAGACGCTGGATAGCAATTGGTGTTGGTATTTTTGGAGCTTTCTTAATAATTCGCCCAGGATTTCAAGCTTTTAGCTATGGCTTTTTATTTGTTTTAACTTCGATAATATTAGCTAGCGGATCTAGAATTTTTGCAAAACACCTAACCCAATGGGACACTCCTGTGACGATTGGTGCTTGGGTAGCATTATTACAGATACCAATTACGCTTTTGATGGCTATATATTTTTGGATATGGCCTAATTTAATTCAGCTATCCATGCTAGCAGGTGTCGGCATATTAGTTGGAGGAGCTCACTACACTATGACATTAGCATATGATCGCACAGATCTTAGTGCACTTGAACCATTTAATTTCGTACGCCTGATTATAGCGGCGTTAATTGGATTTTTCTTCTTCTCAGAACTTCCTGATGCCTGGACTTGGATTGGTGGCTTCATAATTATTGCTTCAACGAGTTATATTGCAAGAAGAGAAGCAAAGTTAAATACTATGAAAGTAATAAATTAGAAAGTTACATTATACTTAATTAGGTTAGTATTAAGCTTATACAGATTATTAAGAAACAGCAGTAAAACATAATTTAAGGGCCATGATGGTTAAAACCAACTTAAGCGTAACCCTGAATATATTCTCTGGTATTCGATTAAGAACAAGTTTGCCAATATAAGTTCCAATAAATCCAAAAATAATTAAACTAATTATTAGTGGTAAATATGGAACAAAACTAAAACCAATAAGACCAAAAGCAATTAGTTTAAACGTATGTTGAATAGTCAAAAGGCAAGCCTGCGTTCCCACCACTTGCTTCCGATCTCTGGTGATAGCTGCAACAAATGGAGTCATTAATGGACCTGTAGCTCCCACGAACATCGTCGCAAATGCTCCAAATGCACCAATCCCAAAGAAAGTAAACTTTTTAACCGACAAGGCTTTTAGTGTTGGGACCCAAACTGTGTACAAAATAAATATAGAGAGAATAAACTGAAGGACTGCAACTGGTAAGGCTACAACTACTTGGCCACCTAGAATAACACCAATTATCGTTCCTATCAAAAACATGGGAATAATTTCTCGAATAATTTCTCGACGAAATAATAAAGCCCGGCCAAAATTAGAGCCTAATTGAACCACCCCATGTATCGGAATCAAAACAGCAGGCGGCATTAATAAGGCCATCGTCGCTAACATAAGCGTGCCTCCTCCAATGCCAATAGAAGCTGTTATTAAACTCCCTAAACAAGAAATGGCACAAAGTAATAGAAATTCCCAATCAACCAATCCGGTATTATTTATCATTAATTCAACCAAACTGATCACAATTTACCTCAAAACACCTAGGTATATGGAGATACTATTTTGCCGTCATTCGAAGTGCACCATCTAAGCGAATGGTCTCTCCGTTCAGATACCTATTTTCCATTATATGCATTGCTAATGAAGCATACTCGCTCGCCTTACCAAGTCTAGCCGGAAACGGAACACTTTCTCCTAATGAGACTTGCACTTCCTTCGGTAATACATCCATGAGTGGCGTCAACAGTATTCCTGGTGCTATGGTACAAATCCTGACCCCATAGTTGGCAAATTCGCGCGCAATTGGCAGCGTCATACTATGAATTCCACCCTTCGATGCAGTATATGCAGCTTGACCAATTTGGCCATCGAATGCAGCTACTGAAGCTGTCATAATTATCACTCCTCGTTCACCATCTTCCAGAGGATCTAAGAGACTAGCATCAACCGCAAACAGACGAGTAGCATTAAACGTGCCTATCAAATTAACTGTTAAAATCTTGGTAAACATTTCGAGGTCATGAGGTCCTCTTTTCCCTACCACTCGCGAAGCTGCAGCGATACCAGCACAATTCACAAGTATTCTGCCAGGCCCATGAGCTTTTTTTGCTTCATCCAAGCCCGATTGTAGGCTTTTTTCATCGACGACATCACAATTGGAAAATATGCCGCCTATTTCTTGAGCTATTATTTCACCACGTTCTTGATTAAGATCCAATATGGTAACTTTGGCACCATTTTTAGCTAACATTCGGGCCGTGGCTTCTCCGAGACCTGAGGCACCTCCAGTTACAACGGCAGATTGCCCATTTACTTCCATTATATATTTTCTCCTTATAGATTAAAAAACATAATGCCAAACTATAAGATTGGGACTCACATAATCAACCTAACAATAATATTTTTAGATTATCAGTTTTATTAGAGTTTAGAATCTAATGCTTTGCCGCCGCTAGATACTGAATAATTTCGATCAATATAATTACACAAATGATTATAAAACGTTGTAATCTCATACTTAAGCGGATTCTGCTCATCTAGGCAACCTGGCAAAGGAGCAGACAAAACGTCCCAATTTGGATTGAAAAAGAATGCCGAAATATAACGTTCTTGCTTTGGTGGCAAAACACGGTGGGGAGTTGCGATAAAACGACCGTTTGTCCACTTCTTCATAAAATCGCCACTATTTATACATATAGCATTTTCAACGTATTCACCTGATATCCATGAGCCTTCTTGAGTTTTCACCTCGAGACCTGGAACTTTAGAAACAGGTAAGAGAGTAATAAAACCATGGTCTGAATGTGGAGCTATTCCAAATTGATTTCTTTGAGCCTTTACCGCTGGATAGTGAACGTTTCTAGTAAACCACATTGGATCCGTAAAATAATTATTGAAATGTTCCGGGTTCAATCCCAATGCTTGAGCATACAGTGGGAGCAAAGAATAACCCAAACCTTCCATCGCAGAGAAGAACTTAAGCATTGTATTCTTAAAATTTGGCAATAATTTTGAATTCGGCCACTTATTCGGCCCAGTGTACCTGCGCCCGGCCAAAATAGATGGGTGATCAGGGTCTCGATCACGAACAATTCTATAGTTCTCATTCAAATCAGGTTTGTCGTTTTGTGCAATATCCGTGGTTACGTAGATTGTAGAGTTTATTGGTACATATCCCGTCGCATTTTCATCAACTTTAAGCTTGAGTTTTTCTTCAATAGGTAATGAATGTAATTCCTCAATCTGTCTAATCGCGGCACCTATTAAGTCACCGTCGATACCGTGATTAACCAAATAATAAAATCCAATTTTCTCCTGTATCCATCTTAACTCGGATGCAAAAACTTCTTTTTCGGTTTGGTTGCCATCCACAAATATAGAAAAATCTAACACTGGAATATGGTCTACTCTTGATTTATCAAGCATTGATTCTTGGCCCTACCTAAAGCGTCCACGATCATGTGGTGCAAAAAAATCAATACCCTCTGGACCCTTAGGTATTGTCCCAGTTGCATTCACCCGTGGCCCCGACCAATAATTCGACTTCGCTGCCTCTAGCCAGCAAAGTTTAGATATACCGGGCACTTGGTACAACTCTCTGGTATAATTCCAAAGATTTGGATATTCATAGAGATGCTTTTTATTACATTTAAAGGCATAATGGTATACAGTATCAAAGCGAAAAAGTGTTGGGAAAGCTCGCCAATCTGCAACAGTAATTTTATTGCCAACTAGATATCTTTGGCGGCTTAAAATCTCTTCCATCTTATCGAAAGTATTGAATAAATTATCGTAAGCCTCTTCGTAAGCCTCTTGTGATGTTGAAAAACCAGCTTTATATACCCCATTATTTACATTATGGTATACCATATCATTGATATCATCTATCTCAGCAGTTAAATTCTTAGGGTAATAGTCATAATCTATATGACCTATGGTGTTAAATTCGGAATTGAACATTTGGATAATTTCTGAAGACTCATTATTCACAATCGTAGCCTTTTTAGCGTCCCATAGCGTTGGAACAGTTACACGTCCTGTGTAATTTTTATTGGCTAAAGTATAAACTTCATGTAAATATTTTATAGAGACATCAGTGCCTGGAACAAGATGTTTTCCCTCAGGATCAACTGCGTAACCCTGATCATTCGCAACAACTAGAAACAAGCCAATATGATCAGTAAGACCTTTTAAGTGACGGAAAATTATAGCTCGGTGAGCCCACGGGCAAGTTTTTGAACCATATATGTAATATCGCTTAGTCTCTGCTTTTAAACCAGAAGAGCCATCCTCCGAAATAAAATCTCGGAAGCTCGTGGGTAAATGATCAAACTTACCCTCACTACCTCTGCTCTTACCATCATCATCGGTCCATCGACCATTAACTAACATACCCATGTCATCTACCTTATAGAATTATGTATTTTAAAATTACCTTCAATTAATATACTGCGCTTCGTCAAAATTATAATTCAGTAAAAAATACTATTCCAGTAAAGCCATACTTCTTACGTGTCCTAAACATTTCTATAATATCAAATTTTAAGAATCTGGATTTTGAAAGGCGTATGCAATTTTATATGACTCACGTGATTGTATTTTTTGCCACCAGTCAGCAGTTTTCGGCCGTTTACCCCAATCAATAAGAGCTTCCATTTTATTAGCTTCGAAGCGTTCAATAAACGGAGCGACAGCAATATCCGCTAGTGAAAATTTATCACCAGCCAGCCATTCATTATCAGCTAATGTTATCTCTATCTTTTCCATAATATTATTGAGCTGTTGAATAGCATACAACTCATCTTCCTCTGAGACCCCATACTCTAATCTCTTTAACATTATCATACGTTTTTCTGGATCTGGGAACCGCATCAAAATTTCACGTTGTTCATCTTTACTAAACAACTTATCCATGCGCGGAACGTGACGTTTGTTATAAGATACTATGTTGACATTCTTATGAATTCGTAATTCGGCTAATTCTAACCAAAGTCTCATTATAGCGCGTTTATAAGGGTCGTTGGGTTTAAGTGCCACCTGAGGGAAAGTATCATCGAGATACTCAATTATAATATTAGATTCTGTAACAATTTTACCATCGTGATCTAAAGTCGGAACTACTCCGTTAGGGTTAAGTTTTACATAGTTTGGCTCAAGGTTCTCCAATTTAGTTACAATATCAACATGGTGACTGACCCAATCAATGCCTTTCTCAGCGAGTGTAATCCGAACCTTACGTGAGCAAGTTGAGCTCCAAAAGTGATAAAGCGTTAACATATCAAATTCCTTGTTTTCTCAAACTATTCTCAGAATAATTTACGTCTTGTGGAATAAGCAAAGAATTCAAATACTATCTAAGAATAACAGCTGCTTGCCAAGTAAATAAACTGCTGGATCAGTCTAAAATTTAAAGCAACGCTCCATCATAATTTTTTCAAAAATATTCCCATCATGAGCTTATTTATGGGGGTAAATTATTCTTCAATTATTAAATTTAGACTTCCAGGATCCTTGATTGAAATATATCTTGCGTCAAACTTTTAGCTTGATAGATTTACCTGCAGGAATGTCGCGTTTGTGGAGAATATTTAATGTCCGATCTTTTGAATTTGGAATATAAAAATGAAGTCTCAACCATTTCAATAAATAACCCGAAGCATGGTAATCGTGTTAGCGATGAGATGGCAGTTGAGCTTACAAATATGCTAAATTCAGTGCAATCCGAATCCCATTTTATTATCTTCAAAAGTGTCGGGGAAGACTTCTGTATGGGAAGAGCCATAATGGGAGAAAAACCAGGCGCTCTTCCTGAGGCTCTTGCTATGCGAGAAAAATTTGACGTTGTTTTTGACTTGTACGATGCTTTTAGGAATTCAGAAGTTCCAATTCTAAGTTTCATTCAAGGAGGGGCGCATGGATTTGGAGCAGCTCTTGCTGCCCTTACAGATATTACAATATGCAGCGAAAAGGCAACTTTTTCACTACCTGAAACATCCCATAATATAATGCCAACCATGGCAATGTCTGCTTTAATGGGCCGCGTTAGCAGAAAAGCTCTTTTATACATGACCTACACCTGTGAGGAAATTGATGCCCAGACTGCACTTAACTTTGGATTGGTCAGCCAGGTCGTTAAACATTCAGATTTAAGTGAGGCAGAAAATACCATAATTCCAAAACTTGCCCGCATCCCAAGGTCAGCAATAAAGGCAGTTAAAGAGTTCTCCAACGAAGGGGAAGAGTTAAACACTAAGTCTGCCAAAGCTTATGCCAGAAACCTACATGCAACGATCAACAGCTCCGAAACGTTGCGCAATCATCAAAAGTGATCTCCCTATCTCAAGAAAATAAGGGTTTAATAGTTTAAGTTTTTAAAGTAGCCTGTTTTTCCAAAGTATTTGCGAAATTTTGTGTGTTAAATGTACCAAGCTGAAAACTCGGGTCTAATATCCTTGTCATCGCGTGATCTAAACGCGTTTAAAATCGTTAAACCTAGTACCGTTCAAGAAGCTGTAGCTTTTTTAAACGATATTGATAGTGCGCCTGTTGCATATGCCGGCGGAGTTGATCTCGTTACAGCATTTAAAGAAAATAAAAAAATTGGAACACTTGTGTGGTTAAAAAACATAAAAGAACTATCAAAGATCTCGATAACAAAAACTAATCTTCGAATTGGAGCTCTAACAACTCTTGACCAAGTTAGTAATGACGAACGCCTAGTCATGATAGAGGGTTTACGTGAAACCTTCAGAAAAATTGCAAACGTCCGGATCCGCTTTTCTGCTACAATTGGCGGTAATTTGATGGCACGTCGAACTAACTATGAAATGCCGATCGTATTAAAAGCGCTTAATGCTAAGTTAAATTTTTGCAATAAAAATGAAAATTTCAATTTGGCTCCAGATTCTTTGTTTAATAGCACTCAACTCTTTGGGGCTATTTTGACCTCAATAGATATTCCGCTAAAAGATATACCCCAAATTGATTATGAGCGTTCGTTACGTCCTCTCTACACGCAGGCCACTGTAAAATATCAAATAAATAAAAATAAATTAGTCCGCGTAGTGATCGCAACTGAATTTTTACCTCCATACACGTTTGAGATTATTGATGGCATTGATGATTACAATCAAATATTTGACAAACTACCCCCGGATTATTCGGATTTGAAATTGAATAATGATTATATAAAAGAAATTGCCCCGAAAATTCTCAAACGCCAAATAAAACGATTGGCTGGTAAAAATGAATAATACAGTAAACCTCTCCTTTAACCTCAATAATAAAAATTATAAATCGATAAAAGTACCAACTTGTTTAACCTTAGCAGATTTACTCCGTGACGAATTTAACTTGCGAGGAACCAACCTGTCTTGCAATCAAGGGGTCTGTGGCTCCTGCACCGTATTAATCGATAACAAACCAATTGCAGCCTGCCATACATTCGCTTTTGAAGTTGAAGGCAAACATATAAGAACAATTGAAGGTTTGGAGTCCGCTGTGGGAACGCTCGATCCGGTCCAAGAATCTTTTGCTGAATTAAGTGCGTTCCAATGTGGATACTGCACTCCAGGTATGATTATGCTATCTCGCGCTTTATTAGACCACAATGAAGACCCCACAGAAGAAATGATAAAAGAGTGGATAAGCTCGAATATCTGTCGCTGCACGGGTTATTCAATGATAATTGAAGCTGTCCAGTTAGCTGCCAAAAAAATAAAGAGTTCTAAAATATGAGTAAGGAAAGAGCCTTAAATATTCTTAGAAGCAATACTATTAGGCGCGATGCTTATGAAAAGGTTACGGGTCGAGCAACCTATACAACAGATATTTCTTTGCCCGGTATGGCGCATGCAAAAGCATTAAGAAGTCCTGAGGGACATGCCCGTATAACCCATATTGATAGCTCAATAGCACGTAAAATTGATGGGGTATACGCAGTACTAACTAGAGAAGATATAAAAAAATATTCTGATGCTGAATTAATGCCAGTTTTTGGCTATTTTATAAAAGATCAACCATTAGTAGCAATCGACAAAGTATTGTATAAAGGCGATATTGTAGCTGCAGTAGCAGCCAAGAGTGAGCAAATAGCAAATAAAGCTCTAGCTGCTATCAAGGTCGAATATGAAAAACTAGCTACAGTATCTACGATTGAGGAGGCACTCGATCCTAACGCAGTTGAGTTGTTTGAGAGCCCTCCTATTGGAATTGTGCCACCTTATGGTACTGGAGCGTCAGGCAAATTACGTAGTGATAAGAATATCTGCTATACCTTTAATTATGAAACAGGTTCAAAGAGTGCATTTGAAAAATGTGATCATATTTTCGAAGATGAATTTAAATTTTCACGGATGCACCATTTGCATCTTGAACCTTTTGTCACCGTTGCATCTTGGTCTGCTGATGACAAAATAGAAATATGGGCCTCTTGCCAAAATCCATTCCCACTCAGGAAAGAAATTTCTCGTATTTTCAAAAGGCCTGAGAACGATATTTCGGTAAAGGTTAACTATTTAGGCGGCGGATTTGGTGCTAAAAATAATTGCAAAACTGAACCTATTGCGGTCATGTTATCACGTATGGCAAAACGTCCAGTGCGTTTTTGTTTGACCGCTGAAGAGGGATTCTACACCAATACCCAGCACGCCGCTATTTTAAAAATTAAAACCGGTGTTATGAGCGATGGTACTTTAGTAGCCCGAGAAAGTGAGATTCTACTGGACTCTGGGGCCTATTCTGATGGTAGTCCTCTCGTGGCCGAGAAAGCGGGCTATCGAATTCCGGGCCCTTATCGTTACGAGCATCTTAAAACAACTTGTCATTGTGTTATGACAAATACAGCTCCTGCTGGCCCATTTCGAGGTTTTGGAGCCACCCAAACAACATGGGCCTGCGAGTCACAAGTTGATATGATTGCAGAGCGACTTGGTATAAGCCCTTTCAAGATGCGCATGGAAAACTTACTTGAAAAAGATCAAGAATTTGTTCCAGGTGAAAGTGGTATGGATAGTGATATTAGATTGGGATTGGGATTGGTAGCTAAAGAAATAAACTTTAAAACTCCGCGAGAGGAACCTAATCGAGGTGTTGGTTTATCGATTGGATTTAAAGATGGAGGTGGCGTGAACAAACCTGCAACTGCTAAAATTAAAGCCTCAACCAATGGGGACATCTTTCTGCAATGTGGAACCATCGAGATGGGCCAGGGTGCCCAGACAGCGTTACCAAACATTGTAGCTGAACTCATGAATACCCCTATCGAACGTGTTCGATTAATGCCTATTGACACCAATCATACGCCCTTCGATCAAGGAACAAACGCTAGCTCGGGTATAGCCGTGATGGGTCAAGCTGTTGAAAAAGCGGCGATTGACCTAAAATCTAAAATATTAAACTTCGCTGCTGACCAATTAAAGTGTAAAACCGAAGAAATAAAACTTGAGAATTGGACAATCCTGAAAGGTAACGAAAACATACCATTAATACCACTAATAATGAGTTTTTACGGTGGTACGGGCTTTGAGTTTTCAGGAGAAGGATTTCACAAATCGCCAAATTCTCATTCTGCACCGTTGGAGGCTCCTTGTGTTTTTTGGGAATACGGCTGGGGCGCAGCAGACGTGACTGTTGATGTTGAAACAGGCCAGATTATTGTTAACAAGCTGGTAGTTAGCGGTGATGCAGGCAAAGCTATAAATAAAAACGTTTGTCGTGGACAGGATGAGGGAGCAGCAATAATGGGACTTGGGCAAAGTCTCTTTGAAACAATGACTTATAACAAAACAGATCTAATTAATGGAGATCCGTTATCTTACAGGGTACCTTTAGCCCGAGATTTACCTAAAAACTTTGTTTCAATCACTCAAGAACAGGGATACGGACCCGGGCCATTTGGATCAAAAGGAATGGGAGAGGGAGGGATACTTCCAATCGCTTCTGCTATTGCTAATGCGGTTTATAATGCCGTTGGCATCCGACTTACGGAACTGCCAATGTCACCAGACAAGGTAAAAAAAGCCCTATTATTAAAAGAACAAGAATAAATTAAATACAACTAGCAACGAATATTATAAATCTTTCCATTATATCCTAAAATATAAAAAATGTTATTTTAGAAATTAATTCACTTGACGAAAAATACTATGTAAGACTTTATCCCCTTCTTTAATTCCCAGTCGCGACGCTGTTCCGCTATTAAGTTCAAGTACAGCTCTTGCACGAGCCCCCGAGGAAATAATAGATAATGAATGTGGGATAGTTCGCTCAACTATATTTATTACTTTACCTCGTGAATCTATAAATATCATATCCAATGGAATGTAAGTATTTTTCATCCACATATGGATTTGTCTCACTGTTTCATAATAAAATAACATACCAGCATTAATATCCATAGACTGACGAAACATAAGACCTTGAACTTGTTGTTTCTCTGTTACTGCCAACTCCACATTAAAAACATGTTCCCCCATTGAAGTTGTTATTTTCAATGTTGACTTCTCAAAGGCCAATAAGCTGGTAGGAAATATTAGAGTAGAAACGCCGAGAAGAGTTAATACTGATATAAATAAACGACGAGAAATTTCTAATTTCTGCTTGAGCATAGTAAGAGTTTACGCCGACATTAGGCTTGTGCCAATGTTATATTTTGTTATAAGCATAAATTAGTAATGCCGCTGGGGGGAGCCAATAATTGGCTGAGAGGTCGAAATTTAAGACGACTCCAGAACCTGATCCGGATAAAACCGGCGTAGGAACAAGTGAGTTATAAAATTGTATTTACAACCAACTTTTTCAGTTTCAATAAAAGCCGACAAAATTTCTCTCGGTTCTACTCTACTTTTTGAGAATATAAATTTTACGCTGGAAGAAACTGAATGGACCTGCCTTTTAGGTCCGAGTGGTGTTGGGAAAACATCATTATTGCGCATAATCGCTGGTCTAGTTCCCAATGGAAACAATATGTCGATTAGATGTTCAGACAATAATCCAATAAATGGACGTATTTCATATATGGCTCAAGACGATTTGCTTTTACCATGGCTAAATATTTTGGATAACGTCTTAATCGGTTATAGGCTACGATCGGAAAAGGCAGATAAGTCTAAAGCAAAAAACTTAATAGAAATGGTTGGTTTATCAGAGAATGTTTACGATTTACCTTACAAACTTTCTGGGGGTATGCGCCAACGGGTCGCTCTCATTCGTACTATAATGGAAAATCGTCCAGTTGTCTTAATGGATGAGCCTTTCTCAAGTCTTGACGTTATTACAAGAGTTAAAATGCAAGAAATGGCTGCTGAACTTCTTAATGACAGAACGGTATTGTTTATAACTCATGATCCAATGGAAGCACTTCGCCTCGGGGATCGCATTTACGTACTTTCAGGGCGGCCTGTTGAATTCACCAACCCAATAATCCCAGAAGGAACAAAACCTAGATCAGTGACTGATAGACACTTAATAGAAAAGCAAGCTAGCTTGCTAATGCAACTTTCATCTGCATCCAACTCAGGCTCAGAATGACAATCTTAAAGCCCACATTCATAATTTTAATTATTCTAATAGCGTGGCAATTGCTCGTTACGATTAGTAACATTCCCGCATACATACTGCCCACACCCACTTCCGTGATTGGAGCAACTGTATCCAATGTTGATACCATGTGGGCACATGCAATAATTACGTTTATTGAAATGATATCTGGTTTAATTATCGGAACAATTTTAGGCTCTCTTAGTGCTCTGATTCTTTGCTATTATAGACCTGTGCGACAATGGCTAATGCCAATTTTAGTTATTAGTCAGGCTATTCCGGTTTTTGCTCTGGCTCCAATTTTGGTTTTGTGGCTAGGCTATGGTATGATTTCAAAAGTAGCAATGGCAGTATTAATAATTTACTTTCCTGTCACAGCAGCTTTTTTTGATGGCTTAAAAAATACAAACCATGGATATGTAGACCTTTCACACACTATGGGCGCATCTAAAAGATCAACTCTTATCCATATAAGGATGCCAGCAGCCCTACCTGCGTTTGCCTCAGGTCTCAGAGTAGCAACAGCAATGGCACCAATCGGAGCTATCGTTGGAGAATGGGTTGGGTCTAGTGAAGGGCTTGGATATTTAATGCTTCATGCGAATGGGCGTATGCAAATAGACGTTATGTTTGCGGCCCTACTCGTCCTAGCTGTAATGTCTATCACTCTTTATTACACGGTAGATGCAAGTTTAAAAAGAATTCTTTTTTGGGCACCAGAGAAAATTATATAAATCGAATAAGGAAACATAATGTCAATTCAATTTTTTAAGGATACTTTATTTTCATTAATTACTATTTTTACTTTTCTAGGTATTAATGTTCTTCCAGCTACCGCATCAGAAAAACTTACTGTACTTCTAGATTGGTTTGTTAATCCCGATCACGCGCCACTAATTATAGCCGAGGAAAAAGGATTTTTTAAGAAAGCTGGCTTAAATATAGAGCTGATAGCACCATCTGATCCAAGTATGCCTCCTAAATTGGTAGCCGCAGGTAAAGCTGATTTGGCAGTATCATATCAACCTCAACTACATGTCCAAGTTGACCAAGGTTTACCACTGATTAGAATTGCCACCCTAGTCAGCACTCCCCTTAACTCACTTGTAGTTCTAAAAGATGGTCCTATTAAATCAATAAAAGATCTTAAAAATAAAAAAATTGGTTTTTCTGTTGGAGGTTTTGAAGATGCTCTATTGTCAGTAATGCTGAACAAGTACGGTCTCTCCTTAAGAGATGTTACCTTAATTAATGTAAATTTTTCGTTATCCCCTTCAATTCTCTCTGGTAAAGTTGACGCAGTAATCGGAGCATTTCGCAATTTTGAACTGAATCAAATGGATATAGTTAAAAAACCCGGCCGAGCATTCTATCCTGAAGAGGAAGGTGTTCCTCCCTATGACGAATTGATATTGGTTGCTCATAAAAATAGGTTAACAGATAGACGTCTTCGAAAATTTGTTAATGCAATTGAATATGCTGTCCAATATTTAATTAACCACCCAAAAGAGAGCTGGAATAGCTTTATTAATGCTCACAATAAACTTAACGATGAACTAAATATCCGCGCCTGGCGCGATACTTTACCTCGCTTTGCTCTGCGACCAGCTGCATTTGATCGAACTCGATATCAACGGTTCGCTAAATTCCTTAAAAATCAGGGTTTGATCAAAAAAATACAACCAGTAGAGGAATATGCTATTGAACTGCCTTGAAAAATTGTAAAATGACCTCTAAAAAACTACACAAATAGTTAATACAGTTAAAAGATTTGTGCAAAATTAGGAGGGGTGCTGTGTTTCGAAAGTTTGGGCTTGCTGTTGCCCTATTTATTTTCTGGCTTTTATTATCAGGAATATACCAGCCTCTTATAATATCCTTTGGTCTAGCTTCAAGCTTGTTAGTTGCATGGATTGCTCATCGAATGGATGTAGCAGATCATGAGGGATTTCCTATTCAATTAGGATTAAAGGCCATCACATATTGGCCTTGGCTCATTTGGGAAATTATTAAAGCAAACTTTAATGTTGCAATAATAATTATCAAACCAAAATTAAATATAACACCAACATTATTCAATTCCCCTGCCAGTCAAAAAACAGAAGTTGGTCAGGTAACTTATGCTAACTCGATCACCTTAACACCAGGAACAATATCAGTCGGCGTTGGGGATGGTCTGGTCGAGGTTCATGCTCTGACAAGCGATTCTGCAGACGACGTTAGTTCTGGGCGAATGGACAAACGAGTTTGTCAAATGGAAGGTAATATTTAATGTTTATAGCGGCCACTATTGCCATAGTAATTGCTATGATCTTAGCTTTAATTAGAGCTCTACTTGGACCAACCATATATGACCGGATACTTGCTGTAAATTTATTTGGAACCAAAGCTCTTCTTTTAATCGCCGTAATGGGCTTTTTAACGGATCGTCCGGAATTTCTTGATATTGCAATGGTCTATGCTTTGATAAATTTCATAGCGACTATCGCAGTTATGAAGTTTTTTAAGTATTCCCATTTAGGTCACCCCCATCAGGGTGATAGTCTGGGAGATTTGTAAATGCCTTTAGATATTTTGAGCTGGATTTTAATCCTGTTAGGTGGACTATTTGGCATAATTAGTGCGATCGGTATCCTTCGTATGCCGGATATTTATACCCGAATGCACGCTGCCAGTATTGCAGATACAATGGCAATTGGTTTGATGTTTACGGGTATGATGTTACAAGCGGGTTGGACAATCGTCACAGTTAA
>MDSX01069967.1_pt1 | contig 21943 bp, 24 predicted proteins | sample 811141 | NCBI WGS metagenome assembly MDSX01 (sample SAMN05326642, study PRJNA326480) | marine metagenome | isolation source: seawater | place: Atlantic Ocean: South East | collected 2010
CGTTGATAGGCTGGATGTGGAAGCGCAGTAATGCGTGCAGCTGACCAGTACTAATAGCTCAATTGGCTTGATTTATGCACTGAAAAAAATTTTTGATTGATAAATTAATTATGGAAATAAGAATTCTAAAAACAAAAGATATTTCTAAATCTTACATTGACACAATTAATCATAATGGTACTAAGAAGTTTATTACCTTTTCAAAAAAATTAAAAAAAAAGATTAATAAAACTGATTTAATCTCATATATAAAAAACACGCCAATAAATGAAAAATTATACGGCATATTTGAAAATAATACTCATAAAGCAAATTTCAAATTAACAATTACTTATAATAAAATATTTATAGGTTTTTTGGTGTTTTTAAAATATCAGGGGACAGGACTTATAAAAAAATCCTTTTCAAAAATACTTAAATTAAAGGAATTAAAAAATGCAAAAAGTAACAAGCTTTATTTAGGAGTTAATAGTAAAAATAAAAATGCTATAAGGTTATACATTGCTTTAGGTTTTAAAAAAGTAAGCCGTAGTAATAAATATATGTACTTAAGATTTAAAAATTAAAAGTATTTAAGTAAGTCTTTAAGTTTGTTTATTTTTGAAAATAATTTATCCGAAATTTTTATGTTATTTTTTTTTTCAATAAAGGAAATTATGGTAAACTTATCTAATGAATCAATGTCATTTTGTTCAAACGTTTTTTCAAAATCGATAGTTCCTTTTAAATTTAATTCTTTTCTAATTAACTTGGTTATTTTTTCTTTTTTTTCCTTAATCATTTAATTTTTTCAATATAGCCCAAAGAAATTGATAATCCAACACCAAAACCACAGACAACAAATTTTTTTAGTTTTTTAAATTCACTCTGTTTTAATAAAATTGGAATAGATGACGAAACAGTGTTTCCAAGGTTTTTAAAGTTTGAGGGAATAGAATAATTATTTAACTCATGTTTGATCAGATCGATCATATATTTGCTTCCTTGATGGACAAAGATTTTTTTTAAATTAGAAATTTTATTTGACTCAATAAAATTTTTAATAAAAGAGGGAACAGTTTTAGTTGAAAAATTAAGAACTTTTCTTCCATTCATAACTATTTTGTTATTATTTTTAAATATTGCGTCGAAATCTTTACCGCTAGTAAAAAAATTAATATTTTTAAGAATATGTCCTTTGTTACTATTTTTTACTATTGTTACTGAAGCAGCATCACCAAAAATTACATCTGTATTGAAATCATCATTGATAATTTTTGAATAGGGGTCACAAGTAAAAATTAGTCCTATTTCATCTTTTTTTAAAAAAGCCTCAGCTGTTTTGATAGCATACAGATAGCCAGCACAACCATGAGATATATCTAGGCAAGTGATATTATTATTATTATTAAAAATTTTTGACTGTATTATTGCAGAATTATGTGGCAATCCACCATACTCAGGATTTTGAGTACATAAAATAATACACTTAATTTTTTTTTTATTTATTTTACTTTTAATCTTATTATAGGCTTTGATACACATTGATATTACGTCTTCATTTTTTGATTTTCTTGGAACTAAATAGTTTCCGACTTTTTGACTCCAAAATCTTTTTGGTACTTTGGGATATTTTTTTTTTAAATTTAATTTTTTTGGTATATAGAAATCAATATCTAAGATGCTAATCATTTATCGTTTTTTTATTAGTTATTTATATAAACTATTTCTAAGATAGTTTTATTGTTGAGGTATACTTTATTTAAACTAATGGGACTATGATTATTTACAGTTGTTCTTATTTTTAAATTTTGCATTTTTAAACTATTCGTTTGTATTTTTTTTAATTGTATAAGCTTTACTAAAAGATATTTTTTTTTTGGAAACTTTTTTTTGTGTAAATAATTTATCATACATATAATTAAGTCAATAAAATCGTCTTTAATAAGAGTTTTGCATTTTATAATAGTTTTATTAACTTCAAATAATTTATCATATTTATTTTCATCAAATTTATAAGAATGTTTGATTTTTTTTTTACTTTTTAAAAAAATAAAGCTTTTTCTATTTAATTTTCCTTTACAAAAAATACTTCTTCTATCAAATACATCATCTTGAATATTATCTTTAAAAAATAATTGATTTTTTGACTTTGATTTAATTAAGAATTCTAGAGAGGATAATCTAGAATATTTTTTTTGTAGAAATTTATATATATCTGTAGAATGAACATATTTTCTATTGCCTTTAAATTTAAAATTGCATTGTGTAAACATTTTCTAAATTATATATAAAAATTATTTTAGATCATTTATATATAAAAAAAATATAAATATTAAATGTCAAAAAAAAAAATTTTATTTATAGTTTCATCATCAGAAAAAACAGGCTTTGGACATCTTAGGAGATGTTCAATTCTCTCTAGAGATCTTAATGGCTTTCAGAGACTTTTAATTATTGATAGCAAACATTTTATTGATAAAAAAATAAAGTTGTCATTTAAAAATATTTTTATAATAAAAGACTTAACAAATAAATATATAAAAAATTTAATAGTTAAAATTAATCCTGATTTTATTATTTTTGATACCTTTGTGTATAATTTCAACCTATTTAAGTTTCTTTTTAAAAAAAAAATTACATCTCTTCAATTTGTTAATAATGATTACAAGTTTAACATTTTTGCTGACTATCTTGTTAACTCCTCTCCATTACCAAAAAAATTAAATAAATTTATAATTAATAAAAAAATTTCTAAACTTGAAGGAGAACGTTACTCTATATTAGACACAAATAAAATTTATCTTAAAAAAAAATATTAAAATTAAATAAAAAAGAAATTGTTCAGGTACTTATATGTTTAGGAGGAGGTTTTAAGATATCTAATTTATATAAATTAGCAACTTTTTTTAGTGAATTAAAATATTTTAAGTTTAATTTATTTTTTAAAGGAGATTTAAATAAAAATCATTTACCAATAAAAAAATTAATCAATAATCAAAAAAATGTAAGCATAATATTAAATAAAGATAATATTTTAGAATATGCTCGTAAAGCTAACTTTGCAATAATCTCTGGTGGCACAATTTTGACAGAAATGATTTTTATGCAAATTCCATCAATAGTTTTTTCTCTTTCAAAAAATCAGGAAACATACGCAACAGCTTGGCAAAAAAAAAAATGTTGCTCATATCAAGGAAATTTTTTTAAATTTTTAAACAAAAAACCAAAAGATCAAGTTTTACATGTAAAAAATTTTCTAAATAAAGACATATTTTTGATAAATAAGAATATAAAATATAAAGTTGATAATTTAGGATCAATTAGAATCTCAAAAATAATTAAAAGACATTTAAAATGATTAATTTAAATATAACTGCAAAACAGTTAATTAATATTTGTAAATCATCACGTACTGTAAAGTTAAGAGTATTTGGTAACAAAAGAATAATTTTAAAAAAATTTGATGAATTTTCAAAGAAAAGTTTTAATTCAATTAAATTTTTAGAAAATGTAAATAATAAAAATTTCTCATTAAAAAATTTTAAAAATAACTTAATTATATCCCAAAAAAAAATAGATATTAATTTGAGGAATAATTGTTTAGTTATTTTCGAAAATCCAAGATTTTTATTCTCATTTTTAATAAAAAAATTATTTAAATTATCTGATAATGAGAATTTTTTTAATTCAAATGATTTGAAAAGCATTAAACATTATAGAGACAAAAATATAAATTTTGGAGATAATGTTATTTTGAATAAAAATACTATCATAATGCACAATTCGAAAATTGATCACGGGACAGTTATTGGAAAAAGTGGACTTGCCGTAAGTTTTTTTAAAAAAAAAAGTTATTCTTTCCCCCATATTGGAAGAGTAAAAATTGGTAAAAATTGCTATATAGGTTCCAATTGTGTCATTATGAGGGGAATGATAACAAACACTTTAATTGGAAATAATTGTTCAATTGGTAATTTAGTAAACATTGGACACAATGTTAAAATAGGAAATAATGTAACAATATCATCGGGCACTATGATAGCGGGAGGTTCGAGTATTGGAGATAATTCAGTTATTTCATTAGGTTCAAAAATTAATGAAAAAATAAAAATAGGAAAAAATTGTTTTGTAGGAATTGGTTCTGTTGTAACAAAATCATTTAATGCAAATTCAAAAATTTTTGGAAATCCAGCTTATAAATATGGTTCAGAAAAAATTTAAACATTATAAAATTGGAAAAAAATTCAAACCATTTCTGGTTGCCGAGATGTCAGGTAATCACAATGGAGATTTAAAACGAGCAAAAAAAATAATTCTTGAAGCAAAAAAAAATGGAGCGGACGCAATAAAACTCCAAACCTTTAAACCTGAAGGTATGACTATAAATTCTAAAAAAAAAGAATTTGTTGTAAAATCCAAATTAAAAAAATGGAACAATAAATCATTATATGATTTATATAAAAAATCTTATTTGCCATGGAATTTTCAAGAAAAATTATTTAAATATGCAAAAGATCAAGGGATATTAATTTTCAGTAGTGTATTTGATTTAGAGTCTTTGGAATTTCTAGAAAAAATAAAAAATCCAATTTATAAAATTTCATCCTTTGAGATTACAGATTTAAATCTTATTAAAAATGTTGCAAAAAAAAATAAACCAATAATTTTATCAACAGGTTCTGCATTTGATTATGAAATAAAAAATGCGATCAAGGTAATAAAAAAATATAGTAGAAACGATTTTATATTATTAAAATGCACCTCAATATATCCAGCTGAACCCGATGATATAAATTTAAAATCAATTATTACATATAGAAAGAAATACGGTTGTGATATTGGGTATTCTGATCACACAATTGGATCTGAATTTGCTATAGCTTCAATTGCACTTGGGTGTGTTCTAATTGAAAAACATTTTACAATTAATTCAGAAAACACAATAGACTCAGCTTTTTCTGCTAATCAAAAAGTTTTAAATAATATTTCTAAGGGAATAAAAAATATATATGATGGATTGGGTACTGGGAAAATAGAATTGTCAAAAAAAGAAATAATTAAAAGAAAAAGCAAAAGAAGTTTATTTTTTGCAAGAGATCTAAATCGAAATCAAATTTTATCTCCTGGTGACATTATATCTAGAAGGCCTGTTGTTGGTATTTCATCAGATAAATATTTTGAAATAATAAATAAAAAAATTAAAAAAAAAGTAAAAAAATTTGAACCCATAAAATATAACTGTTTTTAATTAAATGATTGGAATAATTAGTCATGACTCAGGAGGAGCAGAAATATTAAGTAGCTGGGTTGCAAAAAATATAAAAAAAAAAAAATTTATTTTTTCATTGTCAGGTCCAGCAAAAAAAATTTTTAAAAAAAAAATAAAACTAAGTGACAATAATAGTTTAAATTATGTTATCAATAATTCAAAAAGTATTGTAACTGGTACAAGTTGGCCAAATAAAAACGAAATTAAAGCCATTCAGCTTTCAAAAAAAAAAAAAATTTTTTGTGCAAGTTATCTTGATCATTGGGTAAATTATAAAGAGAGATTCTTTTATAATAAAAGATTGTATTTACCCGATGAAATATGGGTTGGAGATAATATTGCTAAAAGGATTGCAAAAAAAACTTTCAAAACAGCTAAAATTAGATATGTTAAAAATGAATTCTTTGATTATGTAAAAAAAAAATATCAAAAGAACAAAAATTCAAAAAAAATCTTAATACTCTCAACACCAATTATTAAAGATGCAAAATTAAAATTTAATGACCCAATGTATTTTGGTTTCACAGAATTTGATGCTATCAAATTAGCTATCAATAAGATTAAAAATTTGAATTTTCAATTTAAAAAAATTGTAATTAGACCTCACCCATCAGAAAGCCCAAAAAAATTCAGAAGCTTTATTAACAAAAATATTTCTATATCAAAGGAAAAAGATGTCCTAAAGGATATCTCTTCCTCAGATATTGTTATAGGCTATAACTCTATGGCAATGATATTGGCAAAAATAATGAAAAAAAAAGTATTTAGTTGTATACCAGGAGGAAAAATAAAAAACACGCTCCCTTTTAAGATGAATGATTTATGAGATTTAAAAAAAGAAATTTAATTTCAAAAGATGAAATTAAAGAAGTAGTTAAAGTCTTAAAATCGGGTGAACTTTCATCTTTTGTTGCTGAAAATGGTCCAGAACATTACGGTGGAAAGTATGTACAAAAGTTTGAGAAATCAGTAGAAAAAACTTTTAATATTAAACATGCAGTTTCAGTTAATTCCTGGACATCAGGTTTAATTTGTGCTGTAGGAGCATTACAACTAGAGCCGGGAGATGAAATAATAGTTTCCCCATGGACAATGTCAGCAACTGCAACCGCAATTCTCCATTGGAATTTAATTCCAGTTTTTGCTGATATAGATAAGGAGAATTTTTGTTTAGATTCAAAAGATGTTATAAAAAAAATTACTAAAAAAACTAAAGCAATAATGTCAGTAGATATATTTGGTAGAAGTGCTGACCTAAAAGAATTGATAAAAATTTCAAAAAAATATGACTTAAAAATTATTTCTGATACAGCCCAAGCAATCGGTTCAAAGTATTATGGAAGATATTCTGGTACTTTAACTGATATTGGAGGTTATAGTCTGAACTATCACAAACATATTCATTGTGGCGAAGGGGGTGTTTTAGTTACTAATAATAAGAATTTAGCTGATAAAATGAGATACATCCGTAATCATGCTGAAGTTGTGATCAACACCAATTCGACAAAAAAATTAAATAATATGATTGGTCACAATTTTAGAATGACTGAAATAGATGCTGCAATTTCTTATGTCCAATTAAAAAAATTAAAAAAAATTTTTAAAAATCAAAATCAACTAGCCTTAAAACTTTATGATGGAATTAAGGATTTGAAAGGTATTAAATTGCCAAAAATGAATAAAAACATAACTAATTCATATTATGTTTTTCCAATAATTTATGACGAAAAAAAAACAAAAATATCAAGAAAAAGAATATTAGAATTATTAAAAATTAATGGTGTTCCTTCTCTTAAAGGTGGTTATCAAAATTTGCATTTATTGCCTCTTTTTCAAAAAAAAATAGCATATGGAACAAAAAATTTTCCATGGAGTCACTCAAATTCAAGAAAAAATATTTCATATAAAAAAGGAATTTGTCCTGTAGCTGAAAAATATCACGATAAATTTTTTATTTCATTTGGTATATTAAATAAAAGTTTTAATAATCAAGACATTGAGTTTATCATCAATAAGTTTAAGCATGTATGGAAAAAATATATTAATTGATTTTCAATTATGTATAAAAAAATCATCTTAGGCACTGCAAATTTTGATAATTTATATGGTTTTAGAAAAAAGAAATTTAAAAATTCAGATCTAAGAAAAATATTAGAGTTAAATTCTAAGGTAAGAAATTCAATTGATACAGCTATAGCTTACAAAAATTCCCCATCAATATTAAAAAAATATTCTTACTTTAATCAAAAAATTTATTCCAAGCTTCCTTGTATTTTCAAAAATAATATTAATAAAAAAAATTTTGAAAACAAATTCAAACATCATCTTCATTTAATGAATGTAAACAAAATATTTTCTTTTTCATTTCATAACCCAAAAAACCTGAATTCTAAAAGAGGTTATGAGATTTATAACGAGATATTAAAATTAAAAAAAAAAAAAATAATAAGTAAAATAGGTATTTCTCTAAATACATTAGAAGAAATCGAATTTTTAAAAAAATATAAATTTGATCTAATTCAAGTACCATTGAATATTTTTGATCAAAGATTTATTAAAAAAAAAATTATAAATTATTTACAGAAAAATAAAATTAAACTTCAAATAAGATCAATTTTTTTACAGGGCAGCTTACTTGAAAAAAAAACACCAATAAAATTATTAAAATTTGATAAAGCATTTAATAATTTTAGAAATTTTTGTGAAAGATATGATGAAACTCAATTATTTCACTGTATAAATTTCATAAAAACAATAAAATTAATTGATGGTATTGTTGTTGGAGTAGAAAATTTAAATGAATTTGAAGAAATTATAAAGATATTTAAACTTAGAAAAAAAAAAATTGATTATTCAGGTTTGAAAAATAATAGTAAAAATTTAACAATGCCATCAAAATGGAAAAAATAAAAAAAACTATCTGTGTCATTCAAGCCAGAACTGGATCGACTAGGTTGCCAGATAAGGTTCTTTTAAAGATCAAGGGAAAATCAATTTTAGAGATAGTGATAGATAGATTAAAAAAATCCAAAAAAATAAATCAAATTATTTTAGCAACTACCAGAAAAGTTAGCGACAAAAGATTGATTAAAATTGCTAAAGAAAAAAATATTGATTATTTTACAGGTAGTGAAGAGAATGTATTAAAAAGATTTTATTCTTGCTCAAAAAAATTTAATGCTGATATAATTGTAAGAATTACTTCAGATTGCCCATTAGTAGATTATAGATTAGTTGATGAAATGTTAACTTTTTATAAAAAAAAAAACTATGATTATATTTCCAATGCTATTAAGCCAACATATCCTGATGGACTTGATGTGGCCATATTTAATTCAAATGTGTTGGGTAAAGCATTTAAAAAAGCAAAATCTGAATATGATAAGCAAAATGTAACCTCAATAATGAGATCAAAAAACTTTTGTAATTATTACAATTATTCAAATGACAACGATAGCTCTAAATTTAGATTAACTTTGGATGAAATAGATGACTTTAAATTAATAAGTCTTATTTTTAAAAAGAAAAAAAATTTTACATTTAAATGGCAAGATGCATTAAAGATATTGAAAAAAAATCCAAGATTAATTTTAATAAATTCAAATATACAAAGAAATGAGGGTTCAAATATGGATGTTCAGGAAAAATTATGGAAAAGATCTAAAAATTTAATTCCTGGTGGAAACATGATGATTTCTAAAAGACCTGAAAATATATTAAAAAAAGGTTGGCCTGCATATTTTTCAAAAACGAAAGGATGTTCAATATGGGACATAAATAATAAAAAATATCTAGATTTCTATTTAATGGGTGTAGGCACTAACTTGCTTGGATATAATAATAAGAAAATTAATGATGCAGTTAAAAATAAAATTGATAAAGGGAATATAAGTACTTTAAACAATGTTGAAGAAGTAAAATTAGCTGAAAAGTTTAGAACTATAGATCCTTGGGCTGAATGCATACAATTTGCAAGAACTGGAGGAGATGCAAATTCAATTGCCATAAGAATAGCAAGGGCTTATACGAATAGTTCAAAAATTGCAATTTGTGGATATCATGGATGGCATGACTGGTATTTATCGGCAAACTTAAATAATAAAAATAATCTTAATAAACATCTTTTTTCAAATTTAAAAATATTGGGAGTACCAAAGGAATTAAAGCAAACAGTTTTTCCATTTATGTACAATGATTTTAATTATCTAAAAAAAATTGTTTTAAAGAACAAAATTAAAATTATAAAAATGGAAGTAATCAGAAATGAAAGACCTAAAAAAAATTTTCTTTTGAAGGTAAGAAATTTCTGCAATAAGAATAACTTAATCTTAATTTTTGATGAATGTACTTCAGGTTTTAGAGAAACGTTTGGAGGATATTATAAGAAATTTTCTATCATACCAGATATATTGATTTACGGAAAAGCAATAGGAAATGGTTATCCAATTACAGCAGTTTTAAGTAAAAAAAAATTTTTTAATGTAGCCCAAAATACTTTTATAAGCAGTACATTCTGGAGTGATGGAACAGGGTTGATGGCAGCCTTAAAAACATTGCAAATAATGGAAAAGAATAAGACGTGGTTAACAATTGAAAAAAAAGGTAAATATCTGAAAAAAAAAATTAAAGATTTATTTAAAAAAAATAACATTGATGGTCAGATTAAAGGAATAAATTCAATTATAAAAATATCTTTTAAGAAAGATAATGTTTTAAAAAACAAATTTTTGTCGCAGGAAATGCTTAAAAAAAATATATTAGCTGGCCCAATAATATATATATCAATTGAACATAAAAAAATTCACATAGAAAAGTATCTTAAAAATTTAGATAAAGTTTTATTTCAAATAAAAAAAAACAAAAATAATTTACTAGAAAAAATTAATATAGAAGATTTAAATTATTCTGAGATAAAAAGATATAATTAATAATGGAAAACACAGTACTAGTTGTTGGTCTTGGAAAAATGGGAATGTTGTACGGTAGTAATAAAAAAATCTATAACAATCACTCAGATTTATTTTATAAGTCAAAAAAATTTAAATTAATAGCAGGCGTTGATAAAAATAAAAAAAAAATTACAAAATTTAAGAAAAAATACTCTTTGGGGGCATATTCAAATTTAGCAAAAGCATATTTTGAATTGAAACCAGAAATTATTGTTTTATCTGTTGATACACATTCTGTGCCTAAAATTTACAATCAAATTATAAAAAAAGAAATTAAACCTAAATATTTTATATTAGAAAAACCTGGTTCATTTATATATGATGACTTAAAAAAATTTCACTTATACTGTAAAAAAAAAAAATAAACCTCATCATTAATTACCAAAGAAATTTCTCCAATTTAAATTTAAAAATTAAAAAAAAAATTTTTCAAAATGAGAAAATAAAAACTTTAAAGAAAATTGATGTTATTTATAACAAAGGTTTGTTTAATAGTTGCAGTCATTATTTAAATTTTTTGCTTAATATAATTGATGATAGTTACTTTTATAAAATTAAAATTAACAAAAGATATAAAAAATCCTCAATTCAAGATTTCTTTTTAGATTTTTCATTTAATTCAAAAATTTCAATAAATTTTTTTTTTAAAAAAAATCAAGATGAAAAAATTATATTTTATTTCGATAATAGTTATAAGATAATTTACAAAACGGAAAAAAGAATTGCCTTTACCTTATACAAAAAAAAAAAAGAAAATATCAACAGTGATATAAAATTTTGTCAACAAAACCTATTAAAACAACTTGATTGTGATAAAATAAAGCAAAAACCTTTTCTTAAGAATTCATTACTAACTTTAAATTTATTGAACAAAATAAAAGATAGTTTAATTAGTTTAAATTAATGTAATAATATTTTAGATTGCGCTAAACATTATTCAAAATTATAAATTTTGGCATAAATATGAAAAATAAAACAATTTTAATTACAGGTGGAACAGGAAGTTTTGGAAAAATAGCTGTAAGAAGTTTATTAAAGATTAAAGGTATAAAAAAAATAATTATATTTAGTAGAGATGAATTAAAACAATCAGATATGAAGATGCAGTTTGCTAAAAACGAATTAAAGATTCTACGTTTTTTCATTGGTGATATTCGCGATGTTAAAAGGTTGAGTCAAGCTTTTGAAAATGTTGACATTGTTATCCATGCTGCTGCTTTAAAACAAGTGTTAACTGCAGAATATAATCCATATGAATTCATTCAAACAAATATAATTGGAGCTCAAAATGTTATAGAGGCAGCTATAAATAATAAAGTTAAAAATGTAATTGCTTTATCGACCGACAAAGCTGCTGCACCTATTAATTTGTACGGTGCAACAAAATTATGTTCAGATAAATTATTTATTGCTGCAAATAATATAATTGGAAACAAAAACATTAAATTTAGTGTTGTAAGATACGGAAATGTTGCTGGTAGTAGAGGATCTGTTATTCCTTTATTTTTAAAACAACGTACAAATAAGGTACTCGAAATTACTCATAAAGAAATGACAAGATTTAATATTACTCTTAAAGAGAGTATTGAAATGGTTATATGGTCAATTTATAACAATATTGGTGGCGAAATATTTGTACCTAAAATTCCTAGTTATAACATTTTAGATTTGGCAAAAGCTATATGTCCGTCTAGTAAAATTAAAATAATTGGAGTAAGAAAGGGTGAAAAAATTCATGAAGAAATGATTACAGTTCATGATGCTCCTCATACTATTGATCTTGGAAAATATTATGCAATAATACAATTAAATAATAAAAAAAATATCCAAAAATTTTTATTTAAGAATAAAGCTAAATTCGTAAATAAAAATTTTTCATATAATAGTAGATCCAATCCAAAGTTTTTAAATGTTTCTGAAATTAGACAAATGTTAAAGAAAGAAAAACTTATCTAAATAAAAGTTTTTAAAATCTAATGAAAAGATAAAAAGATTAAAGTAATTATTATATAGCTTATGAAGGATATTAAATACTCAAGTCAAAATATAGACAAACTTGATATTAAAAATGTAAGTAAATCTTTACAAAGTGATTTCATCACACAAGGGTCTACAATTGAAACTTTTGAAAACCGTTTAAAAAAAAAATTTAATTCAAATTATGTAATAGCCGTATCAAGTGGTACATCCGCACTTAAAATTGCACTAATGTCTATTGACCTAAACAAAAATGATGGAATAATAGTACCAGCTATAACTTTTGTAGCGACGATAAATGCAGCTAAAAATATAACAAATAAAATTATAATCGCTGATATAGACCCTTCTTTTGGATGTATAACAAAAGATAAACTTATTGAGGCTTTAAAAATTGCAAAAAAGAGAAAAATAAAAATTAAATGTTTAATCAATGTTTTTTATGCTGGTCAAACCAAAGATGTGTATGAAATATACAAAATATGTAAAAAAAATAGTATAATAATCATTGAGGATTCATGCCATGCAATTGGATCAAAATATAAAGTAAAAAATAAATTTTATAAAGTTGGCTCATGTTCTCATTCAAAAATTTCAACATTTTCTTTTCATTCAATAAAAAATATGACCACAGGTGAAGGTGGATCGATACATACTAACGATAAAAAAATTTATCAAAAAAGTAAAATTTTAAGATCGCATGGAATACTAAGAAACATAAATAAGAAAAATCCATGGGAATATGATGCAAAATTTTTATCAGAAAATTACAGGATTACGGACTTTCAATGTGCACTTGGAATATCTCAATTAAAAAAACTTGATAAATCAAAAAAAAAGAAAAAAATTTTATACAACTCTTACATTAAGGAAATAAGAAAATTTAAAGAATTCTTTGTACCATTAAAATCAGAAAAAAATAGTTGTGACCCACATTGGCATTTATTTCCAATTATTTTTAATAAAAAAAGTATTAAATATCGTGATAAATTATTTTTTTTTTTTAAAATCAAAAAAAATAAATACCCAGGTTCATTATGTACCACTTTATAAACATAGCTTATACAGAAATTTATATTCAAAAAATTTTTACGAAGATACAGATTTTTTTTACAAAAGAGTTCTTTCTTTACCATTTCATACAAAACTCTTAAAATCTGATTTTAAAAAAATAATTAAAAATATTAATATTTTTATTGATATGATAACTCAAAAAAAAGTCTAGGTTTGCATCCAAAGGAAGTTTTAAAATAACCACGATTTGGTGAATTTATTCCAACAAAATCAATTAAATCAGAATTTTGATTTATAGAATTTTTAATTTGATCATATATATTTAGAGAGGCACCGCCATTTTCTAAACCTTCCTCATTTGTTCCTCCAGCTAAATAATATTCAATACCATCGTCATATAAAAATAAAGAGGCGGAAACAGGATTAGAATTTTTATTTCTAGTTACCATAAGTCTTCCATATGAATTTTCCAAACTATTAACTGAAATAACTTTTGTAAAAAAAGAAGCCACTTCACCTCTAACTATTTTTTGTTTTTTAAATGTTTCATTATTTAAAAAATCCAAAATTTCAATATCATTTTCAACATTTGATGAGTAACCTCTCTTAACTGCTTTTTTTATAGATTGTAATCTTCCACTATTAATTGTTTTATTTAGATTGATATTTTTCAGATCTAAAATACCAGTATAATAAGGATTAATCTTGAATTTATTTTTTTTATTATAATTATACCAGCTAAACGATCTAATATCTTCAAAACTATAATGAGATCTTATAGAAATGCGATTATATAATTTAATAGCTTCATCTAAATAATAATCCATAGTATCTATAACTTTATATGGTTTATTTATTTTTGAGCTTAAAATTATCCCATTATATAAAGTTGGTACCTTGAAAAAATCAAAATTATTATCAAACACGACATTTCCTAAAATCAACTCATCATTATTATTTATAATACCAACTTTTTCATAGTTCACTTTAAGTGTGTTAAGATATTTTGTTTTACAAAAAATATTATTTTGGGAAGATTTTTTTACAAAATCATCCCAAATTTTGTCTGAGATATTGTTTATAAATTTCATTGATCAATTTAAAAATATGTAATATCCAATCTATATTATTAATATAAATTTTAAACAAATTTAAAAATTTCTTTATAAGTGATGTCAAAAAAAAAAATATTAGCTTTAATTCCTGCAAGAGGTGGATCAAAAGGAATTGCTAATAAAAATATTAAATTATTTAACGGCAGCCCTTTGATTGAGTGGACTATAAAATTGGCATTAAAAAGTAAATTAATTGATAAAGTTGTTGTGAGTTCAGACTCAAAAAAAATACTTAATATTTCTAAAAAATTAGGTTCAGATGTTATTTTAAGACCAAAAAATATTAGTGGAGATAATGCTACAATAGAAAGTGCAGTAAGTCATTGTATAAAATATTATAAGAATATCTATGATACTATTATTTTGCTTTCTCCAACAAGTCCATTAAGAAAAAAAAACGATTTAGATAATTCAATTAAATTTTTTTATTTAAATAAACTTGATAGTTGTTTTTCAGGATCTAAACTGACAGATTTTTTAATCTGGGGTTATGATGAAACTTTAAATAGATATAATAGTATAAATTATGATTTTAAGCATAGGGGCAATCGTCAAAGCAGAAAATTAGGCTTCGTTGAAAATGGATCAATTTATATATTTAAGCCTAAACTTATATTAAAAAATAAAAACAGAATTGGCGGTAATTTTAAGATTTTTAATATGGATTTTTGGCAAAGTTTCGAAATAGATGAAAAAGAAGATTGGAAATTATTAGAAACGATGCATAAAATTTATATAATGAAAAAATATGGAAAAAAATAATTCAACAAACTTTGATAAAGGAAGAGTTGTTTATATGAATGGAAAATATGTTTCTGAAAAAGATGCAAAAATTTCTATATATGACTCAGCTCTTATGTTCGGAGATATGGTTTTTGAAATGACTAGGTCTTTCAATAAAAAACAATTTAAATTAAGAGAACATCTGGAAAGACTTTTGAATGGAGTTAAAATTTATAGAATACCTTTAAAATTAACTATAGAAGATTTAGAAAAAATTTGTTTTGAAACTATAAAAAAAAATGAAGCATTTTTTAATCCTACCGATGAGCATAGATTAATGATCAATATAAGCAGAGGTCCTCTTGGAATTTATGCACCAGTTTTTCAAAATAACATTGAACCTACTGTTGTGGTAGCTGATTTTCCACTTAAATGGACGGTTGCAAGTATGGGTAAATTATATGATGAAGGCGTAAATGCAGTTCTGGTTAATCAAAGAGCGATACCATCGCATCTAATGGATCCTAAAATTAAGAATAGAAGTAGGGTCTTTTATCAGATGGCTAATATCGAAGCATCTATGTTTAGAGGTAAAAATAATTGGGCACTAATGATGGATACAGATGGTTTTATTGCTGAAGGAAGTGGAGATAATTTTTTTATTATAAAAAATGGCACAATTATAACTCCTGAGGGCAGAAATTGTTTAGTTGGTATTTCTAGAAATTATATTTTTGAAATCTGTAAAGAACTAGGAATAAACTGTATTGAAAAAAATATTGAGCCCTATGATGTTTACACAGCAGACGAAGCTTTCATGACTGGCACACCATTTTGCGTACTACCTGTTTTTAGATTCAATGAAACAAAAATAGGAGACGGTAATTTTGGAAAAATAACTAAAAAAATTATAAAAAAATGGAGTGATAATGTTGGTGTAGATATAATTGATCAAATTAAAAAGTTTGAAAAAGAGTGCAATAATATCAATAACATCGAAACAACTACACCTTACCAATTTATATAAAATAATTATTTAAAAGATAGATTAGACTGAGAAATTTATAAATTTAAAAGAAATTAATAAAAAATTATTTTGAAAATTATGATTAAAAAACTCGGTTTTATGCAAGGAAGATTAATTGAGTCTGAAAAAAAAAAATCAATTCAATATTTTCCAGACAAGAATTGGCCATTAGAATTTATAATTGCAAAAAAAAATAAATTCAAAATCATGGAATGGACAATTAACATCGAAAACCTAGAAAAAAATCCTCTTTATAATGGTGATTTAAAGGGTTTAAATAAAATGATAAAGAAATATGAAATGGAAATACCATCCATTACAAATGATTATTTTATGCAAAAACCATTCTTTAAAAAAAAAAACTTAGGAATAAGAGACAAAATATTAGAAAAATTAAAAAAAATAATTTTAAATGGTAACAAAATTGGAATTAAATATCATATTTTTCCATTAGTTGATAATAGTAGTATAAAATCTTTAAATGAGGAAAAAATTTTGATTAAAGAAATTGAAAAATTATCGAAATTTTTAAAAAAAGGATCAAAAATACTTTTTGAAATAGATTATAGACCAGAATTAATAATTAAATTTATGAAAAAATTTAAAACTAAAAGTATAGGTATAAATTATGACACAGGTAATAGTGCTGCTTTAAATTATGACCTTGAAGATGAAATCATTTATTTTAAATATGTAAAGAATATTCATATAAAAGATAGAGTTTTAAATGGAAACACAGTTAGATTAGGTAATGGAAATTGGAACTACAAAAAATTTTTTAAATTCATTAAGGTCAACTACAAGGGAAATTTTATACTACAAACAGCAAGAAGTTTAAGCAATAATCATTTAGATGAAATATTAATAAATAGAAAATTTTTCTTGAATGAATACAAATAAAACGGTTTTAATTACAGGAGCATCAAAAAATTTAGGTTATTTTTTAACAAAATTTTATTTAGAAAAAAACCTTAATGTAATTTGTGTTTCTAAGAAAACTAAATCACAACATAATAATTATTTATGTGATTTAAGTAGTGAAAAAAAAACACTATCTTTCTTTAAAAAATTAAAAAAAAAATATTCTAAAATAGATTTAATAATTTCATGTGCTGGAAATAGTAAGAAGACTTATAAGGTTAATGAAACAGCTAAAGATTGGAATTTTGCTTTTAACAATAATTTTTTTTGCTTCACAAATTTATTAAACTCATATTTAAAAATATATAAAAAAAAGCCAACAAAGATTATTGTCATATCATCTATTGCATCCAATAAAATAACAAAAGCTCCAATTACATACTCCGTTGCAAAATCTGCTTTAAATTTCTATGCACAATTTAAAGCTAAAGAATTAGCAAAAAATAATATTAAAATTAATGTTTTATTGCCTGGAAATATTTTAATGAAAAATAATAATTGGAGTGAAAAAATTAGACTCAATCGTAATAAAGTCAAAAATTATATAAAATCTAATGTGCCTCTAAATACATTTTGTACACCACATCAAATAGCAGAAATATGCTATTATTTATCTGGTAGATCAGGAGATAATATTACTGGTTCAAAATTTATTATTGATGGTGGTGAAAGTTTATGAAATCAAAAGTTTGTTTAATTACTGGTGGAGCAGGTTTTTTAGGCAAAAAATATTGCCAATTTTTTTTAAAAAAAAAATATATTGTTATATGTGTAGATAATAACAAAAAAAATTTAAAATCAATTAAATCTCTTAATTTAAAGAACTTGAAAATTTATGAATGTGATATCACAAAAGAAAAAAAAGTTGAAAAATTATTTAAGTTGATAAACAAAACTTATTTTGTTGAAGTATTAATTAACAATGCAGCAATTGATGCTGTACCATTTAAAAAAAGAAGTAATTTTCAAAGATTTCCCGACGAAAAGATTTGGGATGATGAAATGAATGTTAGTTTAAAAGGATCATTTCTTATGATTAAATCTTTTGGTGAAGAAATGGTTAAAAAAAAAAGAGGCTCAATTATCAACATAGGTTCAGATTTATCAGTTATTGCTCCAAATCAAAAAATTTATAAATCTTCCTATAAAAATTATATTAAACCAGTAACATATTCAGTGATTAAACATGGCATGTTAGGATTAACAAAATATTTTGCAGCACTATATGGAAAATACAACATTAAAGTAAATATGGTTTCACCAGGTCCAATCAAAAATAATCAAAGTAAGTTACTTATAGAAGAATTAAATGATTTAATCCCTATGAATAGGTTAGGAAATCCTAATGAGATTTTAGGGTTATTATTTTTTTTATCAAGTTTGGATTCATCATACATCACAGGGCAAAATATTTTGATTGATGGTGGGAGAACTATAATCTAAATAAAATTAGTATAATTATTTAATTTGAAATTTTGTAATATTAATATAGATATAAATTCATGTTACAGAGACCATTATTAATTGCTGAAATAGGAATAAATCACAATGGAAGTTTAGATATCACAAAAAAATTAATAAATGCTGCGAAAGTTTCTGGTTTTGATGCGGTAAAGTTTCAAAAAAGAACGATAGATATTGTTTATGATAAAAAAACATTAGATACACCAAGAAAAAGTCCGTGGGGCGAAACTACAAGAGAACAAAAAGAAGGGTTAGAGTTTGAAAAGAAACAATATGATGAGATAGATAGTTATTGCAAAATCCAAAATATTGATTGGTTTGCTTCAGCTTGGGATAAAAAAAGTCTCGAATTTTTAGACAATTACAATTTAAAATTTCATAAAATAGCCTCAGCAATGATTGTTGATATTGATTTGTTAAAGGATGTTGCTCAAAGAGGAAAACATACATTTATTTCTACAGGAATGTCTGAAAAAAAAGATATAGATATAGCTGTTAAAATTTTTAAGGAAAATAATTGTCCATTCGAACTAATGCATTGTGTATCAACTTATCCCATGAAAGTTGAAGATGCAAATTTAAGTACAATCAATCAATTAAAAAAAGAGTATAATTGTAACGTTGGCTATAGTGGTCACGAAAATGGGATAGTTGTTTCTCTAGCAGCATTACAATTTAATATAAGCTCCCTAGAGAGACACATAACATTAGATAGAGCAATGTATGGATCTGATCAAGCAGCTTCATTAGAACCAAATGGTATGAAGCATCTTTGCGAGGGGATAGATAAATACTTATTGTCTATTGGTAAGCCATCTTTAGGAATTATTTTAGAGGAAGAAATACCCATAGCTAAAAAACTTAGAGCGCATATTAATAATTCTGAAAATTAATCTTAACGGATTGAACATTATTATTACATTTATCTATGAATGAACAAATTTTAATTCCAAGTTTTTTCAATTTCAAAAAATGTGCATTGATTGGAAATGCTAGTAATATTAAGCAAAATGAATATGGAAAAATTATAGATAAATTTGAAAATGTAATTAGGTTAAATGTTGGGCCTACAAAAAATTATGAAAATTATGTAGGAAGCAGAACTACACATAGAATAATTAGTCAGCAAGCCTACCAAAATGAAAATATACAAAATAAATTTGAAATTAATTTTATTAAAAATACCAAAAATCTAAAAATTTTAGTTATTGCCGAGGATAATAAATACGAGCTTTTAAAAAAAAGAAATCAATATATCGATAAAAGTATAAATATATTTTTTTTTGAAAATTTATTTAACAAAAATTTAAGGTTTTATGTTTCTTCAAAATATAATATTTTTAAAAAGCTATATTATTACAAGTATGGGAAAAATTTAAGTGTCGGACTTGTTGCAATTTCAATATTATACCTTTTAGATATTGAAGTTGAATTGTTTGGTTTTGATTTAAATAAAAAAACAGACAACTATGGGCATTATTATGATGAAGAAAAAAAAATATTTACCAATCATGATTTCGAATATGAAAATAAATTACTAAATTCTATAATTAAGAGCGGAAAGATTAAATTAAATTTATAGATATTAAAAATTTAAATTAAAAATCAAATTTTTCAGTTGGGTCAAACCTATAATAATTTGTTAAAGAAAATCTTTCACCTTTAATCAATGGTTTCCCCCTATGTATGCCAGTACCATCAAAAACTATTAAATCCCCTGCATTAGCAGTTACAGTATTTATTTTTAATTTAAGTTTTTGATTTAAATATTCAATTTTATCATTTTCGAACCATTTATCCGAGAAACTATTTTGCAATAGGTATTTAATTTTTATTATGTTGGTAATCTTATGTGATTTTTCAAGATACTGAAATGGTCCGTTATTGTAAGATACATCATTTAGATATATCATTGCTTTACTATATCTATATTTGTAAAAAGTTCTATCCCTGTGCCAGCCGTTTCCAGATCCTTTACCATCTAATATATATTTTATATTACCTGCCAAAATTGTTGATTCAAATATTTTACTATGGCATTCATAATTTTTGATTAGTTGATTTAAATGATCGTCGTTTAAAAATTTTTTTGCATATTTACTATATTTTTCAAATTTATACAGTCTGTGGTCCAAACTTTTAGTTATTTCAACCTCATTTTTATTGAAAGTAAACGCATCTTTCATTTCTAAAATTATTCTAGAACAATCTTCTTTAGAGAAATAATTTTTAACAATGGTTATCCCATTTTCTTTTAAATCTTTTAAATTAGATGAATATCTGTTTAAGATAATATTGCTTTTTTTAAAGTAAAAATAATTTAAATTTTTAATAATAAAAAAAAAAATTTTAAGTAAATTGTTCATATAAATATTTGTTTAAAATATTAAGTTAAAATAGTTCTTGTATCATTTTATTAAAAAATTTTTTTTAAAAAAAAATGATTCTATTATTATTTGTAACAGTATTATTTTATGTTATATGACATTTAAATGGCATTTGCTAAAAAATTTTACTCAATATTACAACAATATCTTTCAATAATTAGTATTGATTTTTTTAAATTTCTTTTCGCAGAGTTTTATTTTAACTCATTTAATAATAGATTCTATTCTAAAAATTTAAACAAACCTAAAGAAGAAATTTTATTTGATAACTTTGAATCCTTAAATAGCATCAGTTATAGATATGTTTTTTTTAAGGCCATATCTAATAAATTTAATTTAAAATTAAAATATTTTAATTTGGGTTATAACTTTCTTTATTTTATAATTTATTGCTCATTTGGAGCAAGCAACATAAGTACTTTGTTATTTAAAATAAAAAATTTCTCTAAAATAAAAAGTATATACAATAAAGAAATTTTAAAAATTAAATCTAAAAAAGATTTATTCAAATTTAAATACAAAAACATAAATATTGGGTGGGATATTTATGAAAGTTATTTAAGAAGATTTAATCAACCTACAGTAAAACTAAATGATAATAATTTTCACAAGCTATTTAAAGAAGCATTAACTATTTATCTGTTTTGGGAAAACTATTTAAAAAAAAAAAAAGTAAAATATATATTTATAAGCCACAGAATGTATATTGAGACCAATATTCTAAATAGGTTAGCTATTAAAAATAGGATAACAGTTTTAACAATAGGTAATGGTGGTTCAATGATGAAATTTAAGACAGAAAAATTGTCTATACATCGATATTATAGAAAGTTGTTTAACAAACTAGATAAAATTGAAAAACAAGAAGCAAAAAAAATTGGTAAAAAAAGAATTCTACTCAGACTTAGTGGAAAAAAAAGTGTTGATATGAATTATAGTACAAAAAGCGCTTTTTCAAAAAAAAAGAAATCTTTTAGCCATAAATTTTCAAAACATAAATTAAATATACTAATATGCACTCATGATTTTTATGATAATCCTCACGGATATGGTAAAAATTTGTTTTTAGATTTTTATGACTGGCTAATCTTTTTGTCTAAAATTTCATACAAGAC
>MDSX01091609.1_pt1 | contig 21939 bp, 14 predicted proteins | sample 811141 | NCBI WGS metagenome assembly MDSX01 (sample SAMN05326642, study PRJNA326480) | marine metagenome | isolation source: seawater | place: Atlantic Ocean: South East | collected 2010
CAACTATAACAGGGTTAGAAAGTATTAAGGAGGGGAAGGAAATTGGGTGGCTCTGTACCAGCGAGCCACTAGGGAGATACAAAACTCTCTATCTCTCTAATCATGGCTATTTTTCATCTCCGGGTGTCTATGTGAAGTATAGCATACTAGTACGATAGCAGTTCGGCCTTCGATAACTGGGAAAAATACTTACGTGCGCGAGGAAAAAATGAGCTGAGGAATTGGGTGAACTGGTTCCACTTCGCAGTGCCCGACTGCCGCATTCCCGCCGGTACGTGCCCCCCCACCCCACGCCAAGAGATGCGCAACCCCCCAAAACTAGAATGGCGAACTAGTACAATTAGCGCGTCCCGCCACAGGTGACACCATGGCAAACACCGCTGACAAAACACCAGCGCGGCGACAATTACACTACGCCTGCTGGGCGAGGGGGTGGGCCGCTGGGGTGGGCGGGGCCCAAACTAGAACGCGTCGAGTTTCCCGCGTTCGGGGCTCTTGAGGGCGGCTAGGGAGAGGGGCAAGCCGCAAACTCAGCTTCGTTGGGTTTCTCGTGTCCATCGCTCGCTCACTTGGCCAAGGCCACTTGGGGGCTACTTGGAGGCTGTTGAATTGCCCATGTTCAGCCCCAGTCGCAACCTTAGTTTCTCATGCCCAGATGATTGGATCCATTCATCACTTGCTGAGTCTTTACCGCTAGTCTTTACAATACTTGCTTTTAAATCCAGTATGCTTAGCCAGGGAATTTAATTGTCGCGTTTTTCCCAACCTGCATGTTTCTTGTTAAGAAATGCCAATCAAAATGAGTGCACCCTTAGCGTGAAGGACTCCCCTTCATCAAAGATGAGAGGTCGCCTATTGTCAATGGCAGACTCTTCGCACTGGCGGTCTGTCCGGCCACGCTCTAGCGTCGATGTGCCATAGCCTGACCAGCCATCAAAGACACCAACAGTACCTGCAATCACGCTAATTCAGTAGGTGCTCATACTCGTCAAACCCAGCATGTGGCCAACAGAGCGGACAATGATACAATGCACGCGACTCACAGTCTCGTCAGCAACCACCTGAAGTGAATGCATTGCTCAAACAGAAGTAAGGCCACAGCGTCGCACAATGTCATTATATCGCGAACGCCCAACAAATAAAAGGCCACCAAAGGCAGAACTCGGTGTGCCTTGAATGCAAGACTTTAGACTAGAGTTAAGCCGATTGGCATCGAACGCTGCAGACACTATCAGCTCCATCCAATATGGTACTTGTCACTTCGGTGGGTAAAGCATCAATGTTGTAAGCAAAAACCTGGCAGAATTTGTTCGCCAATTTAAAATATATCATTGAATGTACGGACCGTATGCGTTAATGGATTGTGCAATGCGTGCCTAATCAAAGGGTCCTCTGATTGGGGTAGTAGCGTGAGTACTGCTCAGACGCGCACTGCAACTGTCCTAGGAATGCCCAGCGTCGTTCCTCCCAGCGATGCTGCTGAGCGTCGCTTACCGCGAAGACTTCGGTTTGGTACCATCGACGTAATTCTTCCATTCCTGTGACACTCGCCTCTCGATCATGAGTTTCGTTTGAGTTCCCGCGCTCCATCGCAGCAGATATTGCCAATGATACTGACTGCAGCTGGTCCGACAGCCCGTCCAGATCGGACGGGGACGCATCGGCCGTCCGTCGCCTTTGGAGAATTATTAAGAGACGCGCGGCTGATTTGGACTCGGTGAATACCGCTTCGAAGTGGCCTCTGACAGCTCCATACACGACCACGGACAAAAGATCTGACACCATCATTTCCCCGGCCGTCTCGAGACGTCTCAGCACCGAGTTACTCAGCACCGCGATTAACGAGATAGTAAACTCCGGGACGGGGAAGCAGCCTGATGGGGCTGCCCGGCCGTCCGAGGGTGAACTATCGAGGCTGCGCAATGGCGGTAACCGGCGTCTCTGTTATCCTCACGTCACCTCAGCTGCCGTAGTATACGGGCCCGGGGGCCGGGGCTACTGGTACCATGAGGTAACTCACAGGCCAAGAGAGGCGACAAGCCAGCTACCTAGGGAGCTGCATTCCGCGCCTTGGGCTATGCTGCCCTAACTCGGGACTATGCTATCCTCCCTATGCTGGGATCCTCATACTGGCCTATCCGTCTGTTCTTCGCGTGCTTTCACCGCGTCGTAGTATTCTGAATGGAGATTACCCTGCCCTGATCCAGAACTGCAATGTACGATACTGCCCTCGTACTGCCCTAGTTACACCACCTAGCCTCTCTCTACCGTGGTAGTTACTGGGAACTACAGGTGAATTACCACACCCAGCGATTTTCAAGTTTGGTAACTAGAGGCGAGGGTCATGATCCGCACAGTCCACTTAAATGACCATGGTGCGGTGTCCTGGGAAACACCGTTTTTTTCGTCCTGCTCCAGTCCGATGGCACACAGGGCATTGGCTAGGCAGCTCAACTATCGCCGAGCGCGCTATCGCCAACTATAATCACATCGCATCCAAGGCAAAACTCCCCGTATTCAAGCAGTGGGCTCGGCAGTGGATAAAAAAGACATGGATTTTGTATAGTGGCTCACTGCTTATCTTTTACTGACCCTCTTGTAAGCGTACTTCAAAGCAGCTCAGTCAAAACAACGCAAAAGAAACGGAAGGTTCAGTTGCTGCTTTCGTTGGATAACTTTGCCGCAGATATCTGAATATTTTTGAATCGCTCTTTTTGCTGGATAGCGATCGCATCACTTAATTGCACCTCCTTGATTCTGTTTTCATCGCGGAGTTGTTCAACGAGCCGAAGTTTGCGGTCGAGCTCAGTAAACTGTTCACTTTGCATCTTTCGCAAGCGCTCCTCTTCAGACTCCAGGAGATCTTGCTTCATTCGACGTGCTAGCGCAATACGCATCATCGCACGTCTATCATCAGACTTGTGCCCTATTTGAGATTGAGCCTCATCGGAGTTCGCTTTCATGCTATCACAGCGGGAGTTACGACTTGGTAATGAAGGTCTAGTCTGCACGTTTTCTTTGCGAGCCCTAAGTACCTCGTCGTTGCGCTCTGCATTCTTCTTTGCGAGGATCCGATCTCGCTGTTCCTGGAGCTTGAATTGTCGTCTTACAATATCATCGGATGTTACGCCAGCTTGTGCTTGCATTTCGCGCTTTTGTGTACGACGCTCCAGAAGTAGAGCTTGATTGCGCCTAAAGGCCTGCTCTGCGGCTTGTCGTTTTCTACGCATGTCATCTTCAAGCTCGAGAATCGATGGGAGCTTTGTCTTTGCGCTCGTCGTCATTACAGGGTTGTTTGATTGAAGCACGTCGGGGATGTCATTCTTTTGGTCATTGGCTCTGTCCGCTCTCCGTGAGCCATATTTTTCATCGTATTCCTCATCAGACACACGCTTAGGAAAAGCCTCGCGGCTCTCTACGGCCTGGGTTTGCTCCGCCTCGCTAGCGTTGTATTTTTGTTGAACGGTATCCTCTTTGTTCTCTCTTGGGCGCAATTTTGATTCTGCAAGTAAGGGGATGCTTGCATCATGGTGTCCGCATTCGCTGTCTGGAAGTCCACCTGGCTCTTTCTTTTTCTCAGCTTTACCGATTTCGGGCAATTTCTGCTTGATCTCACATTCATGTCTTCCTAGGCCCTGTATACGTTCTGACTCTATCGCAAGGGATTCTGCTATTGCCTACGTGTTTATCATCACAATTCATACGTGGTTGTTACGGGGGTGACCTGTTCCAACTCAAGTTGCTCCATTTCTTCTCGTTTGTGTAGTAATTCCATCTCCATAAGATTTTGATCTATTGCCGCACGAAGATCTTTATCCACAACATAACCTTGATCCTTCTCCTCGCGAGATTCGACAACCTCGAGCCCGGGCCTTGACATAGGCTCAAATGCCTCATCCTCTGACTCCTTCACTGCACGTTGGAATTGTATTTCTGCCTCCTGTTCGGTTGCTGGCGCAAGAATAGGTACTAGCTCCTTTTGGAGTTCCTGCAAGGCCTCATACCCTAACTCGACATTGCGTTTGACCATCAGTTTTTTGAACGTAAGAAAATCATCCATAGCCACCATTTGCTCGTAGACCTGCCGCGAGATGTAGGGACGAGTATCTGGTACCCACACTCACCTCGCGATTGATGTCACGGCTATTACGTGCTTTCTCACAGGCTACCACAAACTGATCAACGGTTATCCCGATTCTTCCGAGCTGCTCATCGATAATGTCCTCCACAGTCGCTACGAAATCTCTATGAGTATTCGAGTATTCAAACTTATTCTCTTCATCGTTCACAAATATAGCGCAGTTGTTGTCAATGAAACCCATAACGGCTGCATCCCACTCTGTGGATTTGAGAAACTGAAGGACGTAATCGAAGATCCTGAGATCGTTGGCTCATGATGATAACCGCAATAAAAATGTATACCAGTCACTATTCGCATCGGATTTGATCATCGTCGTGGCGAGCGGTACGGCTTATCTATAAACTACGGTAATTTCTCGCTGGAAAGATACTTCCGCTTCTTTATAATGGGGTGTACCACTTCTTCGAGCAAAATCGAAACAGAGGTAATCAATACAAGAGTGCCAAGCAACGCACCGCTCCAACCTGCACCATCACCCTCGCATTCTGAAGTGAATACACCTTCTTCTTCCGCCATCTTGAAGACGGAACGTGAGAGGCAATCGACGGAGCGCATTTCCTGGCGCAAAGGAGATCTGATCGGAACTGGGGCTAACGGACGGGTCTATCTTGGTCTCGAAGAAGATACAGGCGCTATCATAGCTGTGAAAGAAATCTTGTTCACAAATAACCAGTCCGTATCCGCATAGCGAAGTGAGACGTCAGTATATGGGTTTTAGGCAAGATCTAGAGGAGCTCGCCCAGATGCAGGAAGAAATCGAACTTCTCCGTTCTTTACATCATCCTAACATCGTCACTTACCTCGGTACAGATGTCTCTGATGATGATCAGACACTCTACATTTTCACCGAATGGGTACCTGGCGGTTCCATACAGGTCCAGCAACAGCGCGGTCTTGACGGTTTATGCCCTCTACACGTGTTCACAGGCACTTGTGACTAAATTTGGAAAGCTTTCAGAGGCTATCGTGCGCAAGTACGTCGCGCAATTGCTTGTTGGTCTTGACTACCTGCACGAGCAGCAGGTTATCCACCGCGACATTAAAGCAGCAAACATCTTGGTCGACGATCGTGGCACAATTAAGCTCGCAGACTTTGGTAGTTCAAAACGAATGGACTCGATGGGTACGATGGGCAACGAAAATCACTCACTCCGTGGGACGCCATATTTTATGGCGCCCGAGGTTATCATGCAAACAGGCCATGGGAGGAAGGCCGACATCTGGAGCGTTGGGTGCACTATTCTGCAAATGGTCACCGGGCAGCCTCCTTGGAAGAGCCTCCAACTTGGAACACCTGCCGCACTGATGTTTCATATCGCCAATGCACAAGCCCCCCCACCCATGCCGCAAGCCCACTCAGTGCCAAACATGAACTGAGGCATAGCCTCACCTGATGATTATTACCCAGGTCTGCGCTCTCCGATCACCTTCGTAATCTTCTTCTGGCAACATTTTCAAGGGACATGAACAATCGCCCAACTGCCAATCAGCTACTAGAGTATCCATTTGTCGTGGCAAATGGTGCATCTGCGGAAGCAATTGCGGCTGGTGCTCAGGGGCTTCTTGAGCGCCAGAATGCACCACCCGAGGTTCCACAACGTGAGTCTACGCCGCTACGAGCTGGCGTTCCGTTCGCTACAATGGATCAAATTCACTCGGTTGAAGAGGCGGCAGATCAAACACTAGCACGACAAGCCACTGGACTCCTAGGTAACGCGCTTCCGTTATAAATTCAATACAAGCCACCAACAGGTGACGACGCTGATGCTGCGCGAGGCTTTCAGTTGGAATCATTTCGACTGCCTCCAAGTGAGGATGTGAACGCAGCGCATGTTAAACGAAGCTTGCCTAACGAACATTTTACGAAGGGGACATATAAGCCTTCCAGTGACAAGACAGAAGATAATCTATCCAAACCCAGCAACTCTACGAGCACTATGCAAGTTGGTGACGACTACGAGACACTAGTAACCATGTTCATCTGCAAGAAGGCAGCGGCACAATTCGCAGGCGCAGACAAACATTTTCCAGGTCGGCCTCCAACAGCACGACCTCGTGGTGCTCCACCTCCAAGGACCGCCCGGTCCAGCCAAGATAAATCAATTCACGATTTAACAGCCACATTACCTGCACGTCCAAATAATCGTGATAGAATGCGACCAGATGCTAGGGGGGGTAAGAGCCCACTACTGATGGAGCAACTCCCACCGCGGAAGCAACAGAGCTTATCGAGAGTCAGTCACAACTTTGGCAATTCTACCTACTGTGGTGGCTTGGAATTTCTTGGTTCCTCCAAAAGTACTTTGACCGCACACCCACCCCCCCCCCGAGATGCAAACCATGGCGACTCTTGTGAGACCCTGAATAGCACGGTCGTTCAAACGAGGTCGTTTGCCTGGGGTCGTACGCCCCATGAACGGAACCATGAGGACCAGCCTATTGTGACAGAGGCTGTGCGCTCCACATGTCCTCGCTAACACTTCTATTTGTGCTATCTTTATGATTAGGTTCGTCGTGAGCGTAGTGCAAGACTCGAAAGCGCAAGACAACAGGCAGCTCTGGACAGGCAGCGTGCTCGCAAGAATGAACAGTTCAAGCAGGAACTTGAGACCTTCAAACTAGAACAAGCGAGCGATGTCTAGACACGTTTGCTTCTTTCCAAACGTAGCAGCATAACAGCCGCTGGAACCATGAGGGTCCTTTGCATGCGCTCCTGGCGGCAAGTAGCAGCCGCCTAAGGGCGGCTTTGTGTGTGGGGGCAGCCGCAGCGGGGGTGACTCTGGTAGGACAGTAAGATCGCCGGGCACACACATGGAGTGCCACAGCGCACTGGTCGTAAGTTGAGCTAGATTTGGCAGGTAATATCTATCGAAGAGAATAGGGCCAATGTCAAAGGATTATAAGGCCCTTCAACTAAGCACTAAGTAGATGTTACTGTCCACACTCCCCTAGTAGCCTAGGGTCACTAGCGCGGGCTCTCAGCCTGGTTAACACCAAGGCAGCTAGAGAGTTTTCCTTAGTTAGAGAAATATGAGAGTATCCCTAGTTAGGCCCCTCCTCTCTCCCCTCGTACTTTAATTCTCCACGGTTTATGCTAAGGGGAGTTGCGGGGCTGAACCCAGTGATCCGCCTCCTAGGTGGTACTGAAAAAGAAGCTCTGAAGCAGTTCCAGACTGGATGGCGCAGCCACCTCAGCAATAAGATGAGGGCAGAAACCTCTATCTCTCTACATCATTCCCCCACCCCCCGAGCCGATGTACCTGGTCATACTTAAACGCCAGTGCTATAATAACAGTTGGGCTCCCATCGGAATACCCTGTATCAAAGGAGGGAATTCTTAGACCCTGGCTCTGTACCAGTGGCCCTTCTAATCGTGTCGTTGCTTGGGTGGTGTACGAAGGACCAAGGCCTTGGACACGTTTGGAACTGGTATTTAACGAACACGAGCACCCGTGATGCAGCAGCTGTGAGCGAGGTCCTAGGTCAATGCATCCACCCTCGATAGCTTACTCGCGGAATCAGCGATCGGTTCTTGTGCTCCTTTTCCGTGTCTTTCAGGCTGTAGCCTCAAGATGGGAGCATGAAGAGCGATAGTGGCCTGAAGAAGTTTCTTGACCAACGTATCAGAGAGTTGGACGCATATCTGGAGTTCCTGTGCTCTTATTTGGTTCTCATTCAGAAGAATGACTGCATCTATGCTTAGGTTCCCGGTGAGAATTTCAGAACTCGAGACCATTCTCGCAGCATTGGCAAGGGCCACCTCTTTTGGCTGGAAGGGTTGCCCAGCAAAACCAGGATGTTTGAACCAATTCGAACATGCAACTGCAACCGGGCTGCTTTGTATGCAGCATCTCTCGATGAAAAGCTCAGCAAGCGCATCAAAAACAGCGTGGCGATGTATTTGGGCTTGCTCCAAAGTGCCTTTGAGGGATAGCCTATCCACTTTTGGAGAGGTTACAAAAAAATTAAGAGCCGAGGCATCACAGTGCTGCTCCATATCAATAAATATTTCGAGAAGACTTGACGCGAGTTCACGAGCACTTTGATTTGCTGCATCAGCGAGGTCATAGGCAAGTGCCTTCGATTCCTCGCCACCAGAGACGAGCCATGCGGCGTAAGCACCGACAGCCGTGGACCAATCACAATCAGAGTGCTCCAGCATGGAAGAATCTGGTTGTATTGGTGACACTAGTCCCTTCTCGCGCGATGGCGCAAAGTCGTAAACGCCAAGCTCATCATTGAAGAGAACTGCATCAAAGAAATCGGCCGAAACGATTGGATCATAGTTCCGACCTATCCAACTGGGCTCAAATTCACATGCTGCGGCAAAGCTTTCCATGAGCAATCGGTGGAAAGTTTCGGACATCATGAAGTCAGCACTTTTTGGGTTGGAAACTGATTCCGCACCCCGATTAGCTTTATCCCATCGTGCATCAACTTGGCTAGCGCTCTCGATGACATCATATTCGCTAATACGCAACAACATTGAATTATCACAAAGGAGTGGATCCAGGAACATTGCATCATGACGTGCAAGCGGCGTTGGCGCATTGCACAACAACCTGAAGCTAAGCTCTTTCGGGTTTTGCACCTGCCGTGCGGACTCCCAATTCGGAGACTTCGAAACTTGTAGAGGGAAAGCCAGTTGTTGATCTTGAATCAAACTATCATGTAAGTTTGGGGCTTGATAAATTCTGGCCTCTCTGATACCAGTGTCTGTATCCATAATCTCAGAATGTTTGCTCCCCTTTGAACAGAATGCCGATAGCTCTTGAGCGCAAGGTTCGCATACTTCGTTAGATGCATGTGTTTCAGCAGCACTTCGTAGGGGGAACGCGGTACCGGGATAGACTTCCTCTACAAGATCATAATTGACGATGTTCTTGACAATTGTGCTGTGGTCTAGCTTTATTTGCTTCACTGGCGGCACGGCTTTTTTTCGCAGAAATGTGTGCAAGATCAAGAATTTTCTCACTTCAGCTGCTTCGACATAATCGTATGAACTGAGGCCGATTAATTTAGCGTATTCATCTGAAAGTTTTTCATCGTCGCTGCGAGAGCGAGCACTATGATTTTTTTCGGCAACATATCCTCGTGAAACAACGACAACTGCATCACCGTTGAGATTTCCTAGACACTCAAACGGCCAGGTCGAAACGCTTCTCGCACATGGGGAAACGCTCCCCTTTAAAGATGCTCTAAATACAAGTGGGGAGAATGAACCCCCTACAGAGACGTTTTCCTGTTTCTCAATCAGGTTTGCATTAAACTCTCTTTGATGGAGACAGTCAGAGACTGCCCCCATCGGTTGAAGCATATCTACAGGGTGGTCTGCTCGCAAATTCGGAAAATTCGGATTGACGTCGAGCGAGTCAAAGAGAGCAGCACCGCCATTGGTGCTTTCCGCGTGTTCCAAATGGTCATAGCAAAGCGAGTCGAGAGCTCTGCCAAGAAGCGACCCAACCTCAAATGTGATCGTCTGCTCAAGTAATTTGTCTATTGCGCATTCAACCGGGTGGACCTCAGAAGCCTGTCTATGTTTCGAATTGATTTGCGCCTCGGCTGAATCAAGTTCACACTGCAACTCGTCTTCCACAGTTTTAAGAGCAGGGTGGTGATGTTTGCGATCTAAATACGGACAAAGCTCTGCTGAACGATGAGGTGCTTCAGGTTCCTCGTTTGATTGTAGTACATGAAGTGGGGGGGGGGCAAAATCAGCGATTGAGACTTGCAGGGAACGCACGACATCATCCAGAGATTCGTTAGATGCAAGGTGAGTGTCAGTAGAGGAATTGGTGGGATTTGTCGTCAAATCTCTAGAAGCGGATGCTACCATGGATGTACAATGACCAACAGAGGCTTCTAGAATAGCCATGCTATGTCTTGGAATCAGAAGTGTTGCTAAATGATCATCCGACGCAAAATCATCAGGTGGATCAATGATCTCTTGTACTGAAACATAATTATCGCCCTTGGACGTGTTTGCAAGTTTGCCTGCAATTTTGAGGGAATGATCAATTGTCCAGGGGACACGAATAAAACGCCCTGGAAGTGCAAGATCAAAGTCACCGTCATCATACTTGACATCATAAGCTACAGCGCCTTTATGGAACCTGGTGACACGACCAAAGAACCAAATATGACCTCTGCCGAACTGGGCTTCGACCTTATCACCAACACTATGGACTGCCGAGCATCTCTGACATAAAAGGTTGCATTCGGGTCCTTGCTTCTGCGCGATTCTCGATTCTGTCATGGTTTTGATCTGAGACGCGCTGTGCGCTTGTTCCGTGCCTAAATACGAGTCATGTTTCCCGCTTCCGTTCTCTCCTTGACTTGACGCCTGCCCGCCATTTTCGAGACCAGCGTGGGCGGGCGTGGCACATTTTTCTACCCACATGTACTTTCTATTGTGGGCTGGCAGCATCCCCACGGCGAGTGATCTGAAGTCACACCTTGCTTCATGACGCCTTATGTCGGCAAGTAGGGAAGTTGCACATGCAACAAGCATGTATTCATGTGAGAGCACAGCAGAGCTTTCTATCTCAACCTGTGATGCTGATAAAGATGGTAGTGAAAATAATCGATCAGATGTGTTCTCAGAAGTACTAAGCATGTTGCCACTGGCTTCAGTATTTCCTATTGAGTTGATAGTGATAGCTGGGTGCGGTAATGTAGTCACCCCAGGTGCCGTCTGACGTGAGAAAGGCACAATAGTCAGTGATTGTTGCACCCCGGGGGACAGAACTCTATCGGAGAATAGACTGGCTATTGTCTCGCAAAGGGCAGCCTCATACGCAGCACGCTGCCTTGCGAGTTGGATACGGTGAACACGAATCGCCTCGCTTGCACGGGATTTACTCGCAGTCTCGATTCGTTTGCAAGTCAGCATGGCAGCATATCGCTCAGAAACATCAGCGAGCTTTGAACGAGTCATACACATAGCAGCCTGCCAGCGCAGTTCGGCCGTCAGCTGGTGCTGCAAGCTACTTGATGAACGCGCACGCTGGACGTATGGGCTCTCGGCTTTCCCAGTCAGTGCCAGTGTAGATAGAAGCGTGTGCCTTGTCACAACCAGAGCAGTGCTAGAGCTGGTGTTATCTTCTGGTCTCCAGGTGTGGGCCTCTGGAATTAGGTCACTCCTCTCTGCATTTTCAGCACCCGCAGCCTGGATTGAGGTCACCTGGGCTAATTCGCGCACCATGCTTCGAGCAAAGCGATTGATGATGCACACGCGGTCTGACACTGATGGCTTGCTACTATGGGATTGCAAAGAAGGCAGCATGCGTACGTATTTGGATTTATCCTTGGTGGTTCTATCCTCGGAGGTAACGCGGCCACAGACGCCAAAAAATTGATCAATTAACGAAGAAATCGAATTTGTTGAGTTTGATATCTCGCTTGATGAAGTAATCATATCTTTGGGTCGCCAGCGACGAGCTTTTTCATCATTGGGCGCTTTGTCGTCCTCATGGTATCTCGCGTCGCCGCCTTGCCCGTCTAGAGCCATGGTACCGCAACCAACCCAGCCTGATGTACCAACACGGTCGTGATCTTCCTTGGTCCGTTGCCAGCGGATGGCCCTAAAAGCGAGCTTGTCCACATAGACATCGAGCACTTGAACTGCAAGTAGAAGTCGCCGGATTCTAGTTTTGCGCGAATTCACTCCGTGGAGCTCAACACGGGATTGGCCGTGAATTTCTGATCCATCGTTAATTTCACTAAATGATGCTCCCCGGGCGAAGTTTGATGGCGTCGTTGGTTGCCCTCCGTGATCGGAGCTTGACGGCAACACACTCATCGGAGGGTTCTTCCTATTGATAGAACAGGGAAAAGATGTATTGGCTTCTACGAACCGGGCCACAAGGCATCGATCAAATGTTGATGCAACAGTGTTTTTGAACGATTTTGTTTCTCGACGTGCTTGCACGCATTTTTTGCCGAGTCTTCTCCCACCCAGTGGCCCTGAGATTGTATGTGGTCGCATGTCCAGGAATTGAAGTGGGTCAATAGTACTGTAAATTTGCTCCCCTTTAAATCGACCACTCGAATATATCTTCTCACTGCCCTCTCCAATGACTTCAAAGTCTGACCTGACAGAAAGGGAGCTTGGATTTGCAAAGCCGTGCGAATCTGCCTGGAAGCAATGACGAAGGTGTTGAGGTTTGGTATGGGATGTTTCCATAGCACTGATTTGGTCGTTGATAGCTCGGATTTCTTTCTTTCGAAACTTCCTCCTCTTTGAGACTTGGAGAGATCCCAACTCGCTTAATATCGTATGGGGTACGCGAGAACAAAATAGCTGTTGTCTGCCAACGGGGATCGGTCGATAGACGAGTTCCAGCGCCGGTAGAATGTAGCACCGCGGCCGCTATCGTTTAGCTAGCTCGGCCACGATGGCAGGAATGACGCTCGCCGCGCGCCCGTGCTATCGATGGCATAAATCACCTCGTGGCGTGCTATCGATGGCCGGCGAGACACAAAAAATCTGCGCCGAGCTCGCGCATATGAAAAAAGAAGACTTGTTAGTCGAACATTTTAGGTTATCTTCGATTAGCGGGCGCCCACAAAGGAGAGAGAACGCGGATCAGTATGTTTCCGTCCACTTGGCCTTTCGTATCTCCCATAGAAAAAGCCGCTGGCGGACACAGGTCAATGGTGGTGTGCGAGTTCGGTCCATCTAAGACTGGTAGGCACGATGAGCCCGCAGGCCCGCTGCTACGGCAGTACAATATGTTTCCGGTAGCGAGATAGTGGCTCGGAGTTTAGACCACCTACCATCATCCAGCTAAATAAAACTGCTGGCTGTGGTGGTTGTCCTACGTAGGACTATCAGGAGTCCTGCAGGGCTCGGATCTCGAGGCCATCATGTCCGTTGGACGCGTTTTTTTCAGGAAAGACGCATCTCTGACTCATCTCGGCGCATGCGAAAGGGCGCGACCGCGACATGAGGGCGTCACGTCCCCCCCCTAAATACCCCCGGATGGTACCGTACTATATGTAGCTGAATGTAGAGCCAGTGGGTCCACTGCGTTTTTTTAGAGCTGTGGACAAACTGTCTCGCTAGATTGATCAAGTGATCGCCGGGCCGGGACACAGATCAGGGGCTGTCCTAGTGACCGATGAGCGGTATGGATCTTGGCACGATTCTGCTTAACGCGCAAAGCCAAGGTATCTCTGCATTCAAAGCGTTCAAGTTATTCTCGCTACTTAGACCTTAACGTGAGGAACTTGGCGGAGCAGCAACTTGCGCATTGGGAAGCACAATCCCTGGTGAGATTCCTGGTTTCTCGTACTCCGTGGTGATCGAATTCCTTTTAGCCTCAATTCATGATCGGCCTTGCCAACGAGCTCGCAGGGGAGGGCCACAATGAAAGTTCGTAAGAGATGATCGCTGTTCTTTCAATTGTAATAAACGACATCCCTCATCTCCTATAGGCGTCAGCTTGCGGGCCTTCACTTGAAGAATTTGTTGTCTGCGAGGGATGCCAATACTGCCGCTGAAAAGAAAAGGCGCTGGTACACGGTCGTAGATGTCAATTCAAGGCTACAGATTAAAGCAGCATGTTTAAATGCACTGAAGTCACCTGCTCTCGGAGCAGCTCACACCGGTGCACAGGTTGTGGCAAAGATAGGCGCAATCGAATTACAGGGAAAACAATGGCCAGAACTGCTCGGCCATTTGTTGAAGAATATGACAGCGGTGGAGGTTGTAGATGGTGATCTACTTAAAACCGCGACACTTGAGACACTTGGTTACATGTGCGAAGAACTGGAAGATGAGTCAGTGGATCAACTGGAGACAAACCAGATACTGACAGCCATTGTGGATGGTATGCGTGAAGATCGCATTGATGCGGTGAGAGTTGCGGCGGCTCAAGCCCTGTTGAATAGTTTGATTTTCACAAGGCACAACTTTGATAACGAAGCAGAACGCACAATGATCATGCAGGTCGTTTGCAGTGCGACAAAGAGTCTGAACGAGAGATTGCGTGTTACCGCATTTGAGTCACTTGCTCGGGTAGCATCTCTGTACTACGAAAAATTACCGCAATACATCGAAGCGCTATTCACATTGACACTAACAGCGATACAGCAGGACAAAGAAGAGCAAGTATCGATGATGGCGATTGAATTCTGGTCGACGCTGTGCGAGGAAGAGATGGAGATTATCGAAGAGAATGAAGATTCTCGGACCTCCCAAGGACCTCGACGAGAATGCGCACAATACGTGCACGCAGCAGCAGCTCATGTGGTCCCCGTGTTGCTTCAATCGACCCTTGTCAAGCAAGATGAGAATGCTGATGAAGATGCCTGGAATATTAGTGCGGCTGGTGCCATCTGCCTTGGCCTTGTCGCCCAGACAGTAGGTGATGCTTTGGTAGCTGATGTACTTGCCTTCGTCGAGGCAAATATACTGCATGCGGAATGGCGGCGGCGTGAAGCAAGTATTATGGCCTTTGGTCAGATCCTTGAGGGGCCCAAACCTGAAACACTCGCCGGACCAGTACAGACAGCAATGCCGGTTCTTGTACGTGCGCTGAATGACGAACACGTGCTAGTTAAAGATACGACAGCTTGGACCCTAGCGCGGATTTGTGAGCTCCACGCACAACGAATTCCACAAGGGTACCTCCAACCTCTTATCGAACGGCTCAGTGGCGCATTGCATGACTCATCACGAGTTGCAGCTCAGGCTTGCTTTGCCATACACAATCTCGCACAGGCTTTTGAGCATGCGCCCAAACACGGAGAGACGAATGCGCTCTCGCCATTTTTCCATCCCCTACTGACACAGCTTCTTGCAGCAACAGAGCGTGGTGACTGGCAGGACCATAACCTCCGTGGCCAAGCTTATGAGGCAGTGAACATGTTGATTCAGAATCATGCGCCAGATACACGGCCTATTGTTGTCCAAGTCCTGCAGGTTGTCCTACAGCGCCTACATGCCACGTTTTCCATGGCGATCGTATCGCAGGACGATAAAGACGAACGCGATCAGTTACAAAGCCTTCTTTGCAGTGTTGTACAGGTAATCACACGTGGCATTGACAAAGACATCATGCCATTTTGCGATCATACAATGACATTATTGTTTAAAGTATTGAATAATCAGAATGCTGTTGCATCCGAGGAAGCTTTCATGGCAATTGGGGCTGTAGCATCTACGATTGACAGAGAGTTTGAAAAGTACATGGTAGACTTTTTTCCACTTCTAGTCAAAGGGCTGCGTAACTATGCTGAGTGGCAAGTATGCTCGGCTGCTGTTGGTACTACAGGTGATATATGTCGTGCCCTCGAAATTCAGTTACTACCGTACTGTGATGAGATTGTCCGATGCTTGCTTGAGAATCTACAAAATCCTGCACTCAATCGCCAAGTCAAACCTGCTGTGCTATCCTGCTTCGGCGATATTGCGCTCGCAATCAGTGGAAATTTCGTGAAGTATCTGCCTTCAGCGCTTCAGATGCTCGAGCAAGCTGCCAGGACCAAGGTTTCAGGTGATGATGACGAATTAATCGAATATATGACTGCTTTGCGCGAAGGCATCTTAGAGGCCTACATAGGTGTTGTTCAAGGGTAGGCAAATTTGAGTCCATGCTCACATTTGAGTCAGAATTCCCAGAAACTCTCAACCAATCATAGGCTGAACGATGGACGTAATTGTGGTTCGATACGACCACACCTTGGCACTATCTTCCAATTTCTAGACACTTTATCCCAAGAGAACGATGATGATAGCATAACCAAAAATTCTATCGGGTTAATTGGAGATTTGGCTACTTCACTTGTACTACACGCAGGCGAGGTCTATACCGTGTGTCGTAAGTTGATATGGGAATTTCCAGTCACAATAAACTGCAGGTCGCACCATATTTCCGTCAGGACTTTGTAGCAAATATCATCTCCGACGGTTCTAGACAGGAAAGCACGCGTGAAATTGCGCTGTGGGCTCAAGTCAAGCGCGATGAACTGCTCCGCTGACGTTGCAACCAGAAGCAAGGGCTGGGTTTAACTAAAGTCCGGCCTGTAGCCCCCTCGAACCTGACGGGCATGTTAGCCCCTTGGAATCCGTAGAGTCGAATAGCTGCAAAAAGGTTTAGTTCTTCTTCCGCTGGAATTCCTTTGTCATTCTCCGTGGGGCGCTCTCGCTCTCCAGTCCGTCGAAATTGGTTATACCGCAGGAGCCCTGAGCGAATGTGAATAACGGTTCCGTGAGCCCAGATGATCCTCACGAGTATATTTTCTAGCCTGCGTTGAGTCGGATATATATGCCGCAATGCAGATTCCAAGCCAACTTCAACCTAATGCTGCAAAGCAACTAAACCCCGGCTAAACCCCGGCATTCTACTTGGCCTGTAGTCGGCGTGTTGTGTAGTACTACGGGGACTCGACGCGGCGTAGTTTTGCCCTTTCCGGCGGGGCGGTTGTAGCAAAAGTGGTCGCAGCTTCTGGGGCTGGTGCACGGGCCGTCCCTGCGCTGGAGGGGACCCCAAGGGACCCGAAACGCCCCCGGCAATTTTGGGTCGGCAGCTGGGGGCTTTACTCAGGCGCCGGGGGGGTGGACGGGCCCCAAACTAGAACGCGTCGAGTTTCCCGCGTTCGGAGCGGCGAGCATCACTAGCAACTACCATACCCCAGTCCGAGAGTCAGGGCGGAGGGAAATTACCTTTATACTTAGTTAAGTAAACTTAGCGCGAATCTGCCTGCTACTTGAAATTTCAGGACTATATGAGCCGGCTATGCACGGTAGTGGACTAGCAGCTCCCTGGGGGGCAGGCTACTCGCGGAGTGCGATGCTGGGGTGCGGCTACTCGGGCTTGCGAACAGCGGGGCGGCCCGGCGCTATTGGCTTAAAATCGTAGCCACCTTTTTATGAATGAGTGATCGAACTCGCCGTCGATTGCTTGCACAATGGGCGAGTACGCTCCTCGCATGGTCTCGTGATCATCCTTCACTAATGTAAAACAATGGCATGACCGGCTAGAGCAAGTAACGCGCACTTTGAGTCGAAACTGTGTCCCGGTAGGAACCAGTAGCATGGCATCACCGAAATAGGTCTGGGGGCCGTAAATCTCATCGACTTTACTGACTCCATCTTTTCCATCTTTTTTATTTGGGTTCTTCGTGTAAATGACAGAGACAGATCCCTTCACAACAAAATGGAGCTCACGTGCTGCGATACGAGCAGAATTAATAATTTGACCATTTGAGTAGCTTGTAGATTTCAATCGATTCAAAATGATGGCGATTGCACCCATGTGCTGCCGCTCGATGGCAGAGAAAAAAGGAAGATAGGGAAGAGTGCCACGGTATACATAGATGATGGACGGGGTTCGTACGTGTGGGGGGAGGAGCTCAATGACTCCTTGCTCATCAAAGACGCCGTTCATAGTCAGACAGTACCCGTGGTTTCGACGAACACGAAGAAGGAGCTCAGAGGTGGGTGAGATATCGCGAATCTCAGTTAAAAAATCAGCAAGATAACCTTTCTCTGCCTTTCGGTGCCGTTCTGCTGGGTCAAGATTTGTGACGATCCCGACTAGGATCCCGATCACGTAAGCAAAAATCATAGTACCAAGAACCTGGGAAATTATTGTTGCAACTAAACCTGCAGCGTTTTCTTTAGCTGGATAAACATCCCCGTATCCCACTGTTGTCATTGTTGCAAATGCCCAGTACATAGTTGTTAAATACTGTGTTATTCGCTCTTCGCGCTTCATTTTTTCACCATCGTCCGATTCGTCATCGATGCGATCCAGCCAACTTGTGTTGTGGGTACGAGCTGCTGCAAAGAAAACGCACGTCAATGCATGCGCTACAGCACCCATGACGACAAGGGGCTTTCCAAGCTTCAAAAGGGCCGGATTTACTCCAAATCTGTCTTCCAGGCGTTCAGAAAGCTCCCCTAGCTTCAGTTTTTGTTGGATCTTGACCAACCGAACGAGTCGCAAGGCACGTACCATCTTGAATGCCCGAAATGCGGCGTTTGCCTGCCCGCTTGACAGACAATTTACCTACAGGTTTAAACTACCGCTCAAGCTAAATCAAAACCACGCTACTCTGTCCCTGACTAGCTTGTCGATGGGCACTGTGGAGGCAAGGTCAATGGACAACCAGCCAGAGGCATACTTCCTCGCAACCAGCTGCCTTGAGTGAACCAGCGTCTGGTCCACCTCACTGAAATGAGCTGTATTGAAAGACAGCACCATGTCCAAGCCAAAGCAGAGGTCAATGCATAGATCAATGCCTGTGCGTGGGAATATGGTAGATATCCCAAGGGCCACGGAACTGGGGCACGGCAAAATGCTCATCCATCCATTCGTTGGCAGTGAACACGCGCGCTCTTCGATTCCAAAAGCGATTGTGTAGGTGATCGCTACAATCGAATAGATTATTAAAAAACACACCAGAACGTCCCAGAAGACTTTTGCCGGAAGCTCGGGATGGATCACCGCGTACTTGCGCCATAGGTCGCTTGGATTAATCAGCAAGACCACCCTGCGCGCAGTATGGTTACCGACGTCAAAGCCTGGGTGAATCTGAGCGTTGTGGGGAGCTCGGAATTGGTCAAGGACGCCCAACTTGGTGTGCTCTTGCTCCTTGGATTCCGATACTATTGCTGTGGTTGCGAGGTTTGTCTTGATGAGATGCGCCATTTTGGATAGTGCTTTGACCTCAGAGGACTTTCGAGGTTCCATGTCTATGTATGGGAGTACGCGATCCTCTTGGTTTGCATCTAGCTTCTGTTCGCATTCGCCCGTGCGGTGTCTCGACGAAGAACTTCCAAGGTGATTGCCGCCCACTCTAGCACCGTTGGGGTCAGAGCTCCGAGTCTGTGTGTAACTAATTGATTCGATTTCGGTCCTGGTAAGGTGCATATCATGTGACCTGTATTCATCTTCTGCAGAGGGAGTTGAACCCGTGTTTACTTTTAATGGCAATGCATTGCTCTTGTCCTGGCTCGGAGCGAGGCACTCTTGGACATGCTGCTGCGTGTGATAAGCGACCTTGAGAAGGTCTTTTCTCACAGTCTCGTGAGTATCAAAAACATCGACGAGGGTCTCCTTCTTGATGGCATGCAAATCTGTCTTGTGCAAAACATAGGCAGAGTATGGACTAGTAAATGTGAGCATAATTGCAACCTCCCCAAGGAGCTGACCCACTTGGCGCGTGCCACAATTTATGCCAGATGACACAGAAAGTTGTGGATCATCCGATGACTTGAGTATTAAAGTAGATGAAGAAACATGCTGGCTGAGTTGGTCCTCGCCATGGTTCGTATTTCCATCTGCATTTGCAAGGATGGAAACCATCCCCGAGTTGATGAAGAATAGGTGTGTCCCGACTGAACCCTCAAAAAATAGGAATTCTCCATCTTCAGCAGCGCATGGAAACAGGCTGGGCGCAATGGCCACGATAAAGTCTCGATCCGCGCGGCGCAGAAATGGCGTCTCGTGGACAAGCTCACTAAAGCAAGCGCATACGAGGTCGATCGCTGTCGCCGCTGGCAATGTCTCCAAAATGGGAGTCATGTCGAAGACGCCTTCTGTGGCGTAGATGTGTTTGAAGTGCTTCTTGATCTGAGTTGCCAAAACAGGTGGGTATTGTCGATCATACAAATACTCTTTTACAGCATCCATTTTCTCACCATGTATTGTCGAGGAGAGGTTCAGGTTTTCAAGAATTGAGGTTACGCCACCTATGATGTACCCGAAGCAGGCACCCCCCACTATCATTGCAAACATCGCTACCAACTTTTCGGTATTATTCACAATGTATATATCCCCATATCCTACCGTTGTCATCGTTGTAAAAGCCCAGTAGAGTGCGACCCTATACTTCCGGCTTGTTGGCGTGTCTCCGTTCAGGCTGTTGGCGTTCACCCAGTGCCTTGTCAGCTCACCCCGATCATCTTCGGCCTCATGTTTTTGCTGCTTTAGGATCACAAGCCCGTGCCAAATCTACGGGATGATTAACTAAAAACAAACTGATTTAGGACACAGGTATACGCACACATGCAAGCATGTGAGCAATAACAAACAAAGTGAGAAACATGCGAACAGCAGAAACAACACCAGGTTGTGCCAAAATTGAAGGCTCCTCCGTCGGGTCTGTTTTTTTGCTCTTGAGCTTCATAAGACGGGTGAGCTTGAACAGTTTTGAGAGTCGTACAACACGGACCACCCGCACGTTCTTAATCAGTGGATTATTCTCGCCGCAAAATTCTGGAACACGCGAGAAAGTGGACGCAAAATCAAGCACGAAAGAATGTTTCAGATAGTGGATGCGAATCATCCGAGGGTCTCCAACCAATACGCCGGTCGGGAGCTCGTATGCAGTGAAGCAGGAAAGGACCATATCAATAGCAAATGTGCAGTCAATCGCCAGGTCGATGCCGTAGCGGATGAGCGCCCGTGTTACACTCGCTTCGGCGTGAAACCCCATCGAGTATGGCATTGTCATCGTGAGATAAACGACACACGCACAAACAAACGCGTCCCAATATATTTTACGTTGGTCAGAAGGATTAATGATTCCGGATGGCAAACGACTATACTCATCGTCCTTGTCCTCACCCCACCAGGACTCCCTTTCGGGGATAATTGTCATGGGTGGAGCACCTTCGGCTGAAACGCTCATATCTGTCAATGTCTGGTGCGCCTTAAGTAATTCTTGCCACATCACATAACGCTCGTCATGATATGTTGTGATGGCATCATCTATCGCTAAGGCATCGGCGGACTACAAACGGGGGAGGTTACCGATAAACATATTGCAGAACGCTGATGAGTACAGAGGTGGCGGATGATCTTGTCGACCAATGTATGAGCGAGGATGATATGAGCGAGATGAACGCGGATTCGTCTGTCGGGAAGCCTGGGTCATAGCTGATCCGAGGTGGCATCCGTTCCATCAAATGCGAGCGGCGTCTCCCGCGTTGTTGAGATATGAAGAAGACAGTACAGGTAATCTTCGATTAGCCCTGGAGGAAAGTAGCGCCCAAGGAGAGAGAGAGAATGAGCTGCTATTTATTATTGCAGCCCAGTCGATGCTCGCTCCTGTCTCTCTATCTCTATATCTCCATGACTATACTGTAGTACAGTACGCTACGCTACCACTACCCTACTACCATCATGCTAGTACTGTACCTACCCTAGTTAGGCTCTCCTTCCCGTTCCCCTCCTTTATAATCAGTTACTATACAATGACTGGGCCACCGTAAGGTAGCACACTGAGCTCCCCCTCTCACCCACTGTGCTTATCCTGCTACTACGGACTTGATAAACGGCGACCATCGAGGTCAGAACGCGAGTGTGATTAAGCACATCTGCAGCGAACGCGGCTTCCAGGATTTTGGGCCGACATTGCTCGAGGTTACACAAGCTGTTAAGACCTATCTGGCCGGCGTTGCTGAAGCAGCCCGCCGGCGGGATTTTTTCTCCCCGTGGCCAGCCGACCTATTTGAGAGAGAGGGAGTTTAGTTAGTAAACTAGGGTAGTGGGGTGGGCCTTGAGGCTCACTCTACCTACCCTTTGTCCGAGAGGCTCAGGCTTTCGACCGAGGTTTCCTGGCCACCCGGTTTTTCGTGCAGCACGTTTGTTTCGCCATTATTATCAGCGGGTCCCGCTGATAGCCACACATATCAAAGCTTCATGCACGAAAAATATCGAATGGCTTCGGACAAAAGCTCGTTCCAAGGTCGTGCTTGAATGGTGCTGCCCCCCGTCTCTAGAGCAAGCTCCAATCATTTTCCAACTTCAAGTTGGTATCAGCTGGACCCCCCCCCCCCCCCC
>MDSX01104390.1_pt1 | contig 21938 bp, 11 predicted proteins | sample 811141 | NCBI WGS metagenome assembly MDSX01 (sample SAMN05326642, study PRJNA326480) | marine metagenome | isolation source: seawater | place: Atlantic Ocean: South East | collected 2010
AGATATAGAACAATTACATAAAAGATATAACATAATTTGTACATGAAAGAAAACGAAAATGAATCAGCATGGAGTTTAGAATTAGGATTTTACCCTGGAGTATTGTTAGGGTTTAGATCGTATGAAGATCCAGATAGAACGATACACGTATTGTATTTACCACTGGTAGACTTAGCATTAACAGTCTACAAGTAATGGGTTTGTTTGATGAGCGCATAGCGTACAAACCGTTTGAATACCCTGAGTATTACACTGAGGGTTGGTTGAAACAAGCACAAGCATTTTGGTTACACACTGAAATCTCAATGCAAAGTGATATTAAAGATTGGAAAGAAAAACTAAATGAAAAAGAAAAAAACCTCGTCGGAAACATTTTACTTGGGTTTGCTCAGACAGAATGCGCCGTGTCCGACTATTGGACTCAAAAAGTTGTTAAATGGTTTCCTAAACACGAAATACAACAAATGGCAATGATGTTTGGATCGCAAGAAACTGTTCACGCAGTTGCTTATAGTTATTTAAACGAAACATTAAAACTAGAAGATTATGAAGCATTTTTACACGAGCCTGCTACGGCAGATCGTTTTGATAACCTCGTTTCTTACGATGGCGACAATACAATTGGTATTGCTAAATCTCTTGCTGTATTCTCAGCCTTCGCTGAAGGTGTTAGTCTTTATTCTGCCTTTGCAGTGTTGTATTCTTTTCAGTTACGTAATCTACTTAAGGGAATTGGGCAACAAATGAAATGGTCAGTAAGAGATGAATCATTACACAGTAAAATGGGTTGTCAATTATTTCGTCATATGTGCGAAGAAGACAATCAACTATTGAGTTTATGTAGAGAAGATGTAGTAAAAGCTGCTGAAACAATGATTGATCTTGAAGTTAAGTATATAGACAAAATGTTTGAGATGGGTGATATAGAGGGTATATCATCTAACGATTTAAAACACTTTATAAAAAAGAGAACAAATGAAAAACTGGTGGAACTTGGTTACGTCGACTTGGGCAACTATTTCGCGTATGACACTAAAGCAGCGGGCAATCTTGATTGGTTTTACCATCTTACCGGGGGCGTCACTCATACTGATTTCTTCGCTATTAGGCCGACGGATTATTCGAAAGCAAACGAAGGAGAAGACTTTGAGGATATGTGGTAACATAATAATAAACAATAATGAAATTATAGAACAATTATATGAAAGAACAGACACTAATTGAAATGAAAAATAAGATTGAAACCTTAGGGTTAATCAATCAAAAGCTGATAAGCGAATTAAACCAAACAGCTACAATAGCTCTAGGAGTATTAGAAACAATTAAACAAATGCCAGATTATGATGAAGCGATCGAAAGAGTTAAGGAGCAAGCTGCTAAGCAAACTAGTGCGGCAGAAGCGATTGACTCCTTGGAAGAGGTTAGCGACTAGAGCAGGTTATATGGGTAGTGGTTTTTTAATCGCTGCCCAATGGACTATAGAGCCTAAGCTTTATATAGCAGGTTTTATATTAGTAGTAATACAAACAAGCTCTAGAAAACAATGGAATCTAGTGGCTTTAAACATTAATGGGCTCATTGCCTGGATAATACACTCAATAATATAATGTGGAATAATGAATGGATCAAAGGAGAAGATTACCCTACGTGGGCGAATAGTGACGTATACAAGAAGACTATATCCGGGGGATATTTATTCGACGGAGAAACGCCTAGAGAAGCATACCAAAGAGTCGCTAAAACAGTTGCTCGTAGGTTATATAAACCAGAAATGGCTGAAACGTTTTTTAATTATATCTGGAATGGTTGGCTTTGTCTTGCTTCTCCAGTGCTTTCCAACACTGGTACAGATCGCGGTCTTCCTATCAGTTGCTTTGGTATCGACGTTGCTGACTCTATACAAGACATAGGGAGTAAAAACTTAGAGATGATGCTACTCGCTAAGCACGGCGGTGGAGTTGGTATCGGTATAAATCAAATTAGACCCGCTGGCGCTAGAATAACAGGTAATGGAACATCAGATGGAGTCGTACCTTTCTGCAAGATATATGACTCAACAATTCTTGCAACTAATCAAGGGAGTGTCCGTCGTGGAGCTGCCTCAGTTAATATCAACATTGAACATGATGACTTCGAGGAGTGGCTTGAAATCAGGGAACCTAAAGGAGATGTTAACAGACAATCGCTTAACTTACATCAGTGCGCAATTGTTGGTGACAAGTTTATGCGTAAGCTTGAACAAGGAGATAAGGAAGCAAGATCTAGATGGAGTAAACTACTTAGAAAACGAAAAGCAACTGGAGAGCCGTATATTATGTTTAAAGGAAATGTTAACAAAGCAAATCCAAAAGCATATAAAGACAACGGGCTAAAAGTACATATGACTAATATATGTAGCGAGATAACATTAACAACAGATGAGAATCACAGCTTTGTTTGCTGTTTATCATCATTAAACTTAGCTAAATATGACGAATGGAAAGACACTAACCTTATATACCACGCCACGTGGTTTCTTGATGGGGTTATGGAGGAATTTATTCAAAGAGCAAAAGGACTTAGAGGTTTTGAAAATGCCATTCGTTCTGCTCAAAAAGGAAGAGCACTCGGATTGGGTGTACTCGGATGGCACACGTATCTCCAAGAAAAGGGTTTACCTTTTGAAGGTTTACTTGCTCAGTTTGAAACTAGGAAAATATTTTCACAAATTAAAATCGAAAGTGAAAGAGCCTCGAGAGATCTTGCAGAAATTTACGGAGAGCCTTTATGGTGTATTGGTACCGGTATGCGTAATACTCATCTCCGCGCTATTGCTCCTACTGTTTCTAATAGCAAGCTTAGCGGTAATGTTTCACCGGGCATTGAGCCGTGGGCTGCAAATGTTTTTACAGAGCAAAGTGCGAAAGGGACTTTCATTAGGAAAAACCCGACGCTAGTAAAGCTATTAAGAAAACTAAAAATTAATAACAATGAAACATGGGACAAAATATTGGCTGACGGTGGTAGTGTTCAAAACATTAGTGAGCTTGATGGTATTACCTTGGGTCATGACATACCCGCCAAAGAAGTTTTTAAAACCTTTAAGGAGATCAATCAACTGGAGTTAGTTAATCAAGCTGGCCTCAGGCAAGAGTATGTAGATCAATCAGTTAGTTTAAATTTAGCATTCCCATCTGAAGCAACACCTAGATGGTTAAATAAAGTTCATTTTGATGCTTGGAAGCAAGGTGTTAAAACTTTATACTACACTAGAACAGAATCTGTTTTACGCGGGGATATAGCTGCTCAAGCTATGAATGAAGATTGTTTAGCGTGTGACGGATAATTATGCTATACATATTAAAAAAGGGCTCTCGTATTGAGGGCCCTTTTCATTTACAGGAATTTATGGGTATGGTACGCCCAGTGTGTTATTCCTTGTACTTGTGAAACATTAATTTATACATTAACCTATTCCACTGGTGCTGTAACTTATCAATTAACTTTTTCATAATTTACTTTTTTTTCTTTTTCTTTTTAAATCTACTAACTCTACCTTTAGTGTTTTTTTCTTTTTGAGCTGCCTTTTTTTCAGCAGGGGTTAGCTCACTCCAGGTAGTAGCTGTTTTACTGCTTATTCTTTTCTTAGGTCTAAACAAGTTTTCACCACCGCTGTAATCTTTATCTCCACTGGGTGTTTGCCATTCTTCTTTAAACCACCTTCGCAGACTTGCGCCTTTTTCTGTTTTTCTAACAAATAATGGTGACTTCCTCATTACTTTTTACCTTTATTTTTTCTACACTTAGCTATTGCTCCACTTGCGTATGCCGAAGGGAATACTTTGTACTGTGCTTTTACTTTTTTGTAGCAAGCATCTTTCAATTTGAATGGTGATCCGCATTTAATATTCATAGTTTTTGTTTTAATATGTCCAAAGGACGTTTTGTGATTTATCTTTATCTATATCTACATGTATAAATGTTGAACCCATACCTATTCTTTTGAATCCAACTTCTCTTAATATACCTTCTAATAAAAATCTGTCAGTAGAATTATTACATGCAATGTCAACCGCTAAGCCTTTTATATGAGACGAGCCTGAAGCTCCACCAACACTCTTATTGTGCTCAGGTGTTCTGTAGCCTGAATTTATAACCACCGACTTACCGTACTTTTTACGTACTATGTCTAGCATATTTATAAGTTCATCACTTACATTTTTACCGCTACCTTTTAAATCTGGAGAATCAAACTCTCCGTAAGTAAAATATTTAAACTTCATTAATTAATATTTTTTGATTTAGCAATTTCATCTAAGTATTTTCTTCTTTTAGTTTTTCCTTTAATAGAAAAATATTTTGTTCTTTCCGAGTTATTCATAGTTTTACCTACTTTTTTATAAAAAGCGTCTTTTTCTTTTTTCTTTATTTTTCTTTCCTCTTTTCTATCTTCTTCCTTTTTAGCCTTAGCTTCCATCTTTATAAGATCAAATTCTTCATTTTCAGCACCTACATTCCAAGTTCTCCAGCCTAGAGCTAATGCTATTCTTTGCATATCGCTGTTTCTATTGTCAAACATTTCAGCTACACCTCTAGCTTCCGCTAAAGCTCTGTCTAACGGCAGGTTTAAAGTTGCTGATGCTAAGCTTCCTATCACACTGTATGTTGCTGAAGGATTAAATTTACCGTCTATAGTTACACTCCAAGGATGCTTCTCCATTACCGCTTTATCAAATTGATATGCCTGTATTGCTGAGTATATTTTCCTAAGTTTAGATCCTATAGCTGGAGATATGTTAGCTGCTTCAAGAATCGTTTTAGCTTGGTCACCTTTAAAGCCTTTATCAGCTTCTCTTTTCCAAGTATTGTACGTGTTTTTTATAGTAGTGACAACAGCCCCATATATACCAGTACCTCTAATAATGGAATCTGTCATACCATTTAAAACCCTAGATGCTTTTTCTTCTAGCTTTTCATCTCTTTTAACTTCTTCTTCATCCTCGTCTTCGTCAAAACCAGGTATTAACGCAAATGCGGTCTGAGACAGCGCGTTAAATATAAAGTTTTGTAAAGCGCCATAATACAATATCTTAGATATATGAGTCTTTGGATCACCACGCCTGTTTACAAGGTCCTGACCAGCTTTTTTCATTAATCTAGTGTATTGCATAGTCGTGTTCTGAAAGGACAAGATAAGGCGGCCCGCAACACTTCGCTGTTGTTGAGATACTAAAGCAGGATCCCCTGACTGCTGCGCTTCATCAGATAGTTTACTAAAATCTTCAAAAGCTTTTGTTTCTGCTTCAGCTACACTTAAACCTTGTTTCTTTAAAGAATTAACTCTGTTGCGATAAAAAGTAGCACCACCTGAAGAAATAGCAATACTATCCGCTATTTGTGTTGGTGAGAAACCTATTTTCAACAAGTAAGCTATAATTGAACCTATTTTATCTTCCGTGTTTTTAGCTGCGTTAGCTATTTCAGATTCTTGAACATCAGATTTTAAACCACTTCTACGTTGTTTTAATTTATCTGAATTAAATATCATAGCCCAATCTTTCCAGTATTGTGGCTGGTTGGCGAAAGCTAGTGCTGCTTTAGCTGGGTTGTTATCTGACCAGTTTAAAAAGTTTGTAGCAGATGTTAACTGTAGCAATGCTGATCTTCTGTTGAAAAACATTATCGTACCTATAGAGTTGTTAACCCACTTTAACCATCTGTTTGTTATAACATCTCCGTTTTGATTAGGACTATTGCTACCTGTTTTCATAGCATATATAGCGTTTTCAATAGCAACTCTTGATGCTCTACCGTATAAAGCTTCAACTTTGTTCAAATTCTTTTCGCTAAATATAATATCAACGTTTTCAATAAACTCTGTTAGGTATTCTTTTCTATTTGTTTTTTCAGTTAAAGTGTTTAAATCACTTAAAGTTGTTTTTGCTTCCCAGTATTCAGTAGGAGCTGGCCATGTGTCTTGCTTAGATACCAATAATAAAGCATCCGCAAAAGCACTAAGCTCAGGGTCGTTTGCTACGGCGTCGTTTAACTTTTTATTATCTCTTTTAGTAAGACCCGGTATTTCTATACCTGCCTTATTCCAAAGAAATACACGAACAGCACCGTCATAAGTAAAATCAATACCTGGAACTAGCTTGTTTAATTTCTTTTTAACAGGTTTAAATACTTTAAAAAGAGCTTTAGTATCGTTCTTTATAGTCTCTCTTGCCGCTTCTACTGCTGCAACACCTTTAAAATAAGGATCCATCAATGCTTCTTCGAAGAATTTTTGATCAGCCTCACCTTGCTTACCTTTTCCAGCAAACTTATATTGAGTTAATCCTCTAAAGTCTTCAGCTGAAGGCGAAACAAATATTTTAAACTTACCAACTTTTTTACCTCTTCTTTGCGCTACACCTTTAGAAAATTCTTTAAAAGATTCTGTACCGGTCTGACGCTCAATCATATCGTTAAAGCTTTTATCTAAGCCTTTACTGAATTTAACCTTAGCTTGCTGTACTTTACCTTTTACATCGAAAGTATTAAATACATCTTTAACAGCTTTAACATTTCCTAAGTGATCATCAGCAAAGTAAAAATCATTATAACCTTCAGATACTTTACCAACCATCCAGTCAGCTTTTGCTTTAGGGTTTCCATCAGCTAAACCAGTAATGTTTTCTAATGGAATATCCAAACCAAGTTCAGCTAAAAAATCCTGTATAGGGCCTGCAGCATCTTGAGGTCTAGCAGTTAAAACAAACAAATCGTTAGTACCTCTTTTTTCCGCTATAATTTTAGCTACTTTTAATAAAGGACCTTCTTGACCATTCATTACTTTACTAAACTCAATAAAATCAAAATCAGCACCCTTAGCTGCCATTTCATCGCTTTTAGCAGCGAATTCAGCAGCCGTAAGTTTAGCTTGTTCTTGCACTGTTTTCTTGTCAAATACTACAATGTTTTCTGTTTCTCTACCTTCATTTTTACCTTGACTAATATTAGTGTCCGTAAATCTTGCTGCTTTTATTCCTTTTCTTTTAAGCGCTACCGCTAATTTTTCAAGGTCTTTTTTAGAAAACGATTGCTCAAATCTAGGATCGATAAGTTCATATAAACTAGATTCGTCTACTGCGTAACCAGCTCTCGGCTTAATACCCAAAGTGTTGATAACATCAAATACTTGATCCTCTGTTGCAATAGATGTTTCATCTATTTTAAAACTACTAACCTCTCCTTGATTACCTTTAGCGTATGCTGCCGCTTGTTTTTGATCTTCTGAGAAATATACAAATCCATCAATGTCTTTAACTGATTTTATATCCCCTCCATGAAATACTCTAACTTCACCTGGCATTGTATATAATACATTACTTTTAGTCCTAGCTAAAGTATCATCAAAATCAAATACACGTATTTTTTTAGTTGACTTAGACCATTTAACAGACCTAGCATTATCAATAGCTTTTTGTTCTGTTTGCACAGACTTAGACATTTTGGCTGCTTGAGGTTTTAATATATTATTAAAATCAACCCAAGATTTGCCTCGTATATCACCCTTATTATCTCCGCTTAAAACCTCTATAGGAAACATGTTGGGGTACCCAAAAGTATTTTCATTAAAGTACCTTTTGTATTCAGGATCATTCATTAAATTAAACGAGCTATTCATTTGTGATTGCGTAAGAACATTAAAGTTATTGTCCATAATCACAGGGACTATCGCTACGTTGTATTTGTCTCTTAAAGTGTCTAAATCAAAATCTTTACCATTTTTGTAATAATTAGTTAATCTAACTATCATTTCTTTTGTCGGTATAACGTGCTCATACCTAAGTTTTCCTTTGTAATCTCCTGTAAAGTGATATTTAACAGGCGCGGCCGCTTTTAAAACAGCAGACATACCTGACTTTAAGGACTGCATAGCCATTGCCCAGTCCAGCATAGTACCATTGCTATCAACGTAAGATAAAAATTCGTTTAAGTAGCTCCAAGCTTCCAAGGCTTCTTTTTTTCTTACATCGGCCTCGTTTCTAAATTTTTGTATACCGCCTGATGCTGATTGCGTAGGAGAAGATATTTTGTCTTTCCATCCATTAATAGAAATCTTTTTTGGTATACCGTATTTTACGTCATTTATTCTCTTTGTTACTGGATTCCATACAACCTCAACCCCAGGTATGTTATTTAAATTATTAATTATATAATCTCCATTACCAGCGTAAGCTTGGTCTCTACCTCCTCCAATTTTTCCAGCTGAAGTTTGGTGAGCTCTACCCCATTTTAGTATTTTTATTAATCCGTCTGCTCCTTCTTTTTTTATTAAATCAGAATTAAAAGCATATTCCATACCTCTCTGATTAGAAATATTATCCGCATTTTCAAATAGTTGCGTAGCCGACCCTTCTAAGCCAAAAACTTTCATTAAAGATATATCTTGACTTCTTAATATATCCGCTTCTGTTAAAAATTTAATAAAATCTAAATTTTTAGTTATGTCTATTTTTTTAACAAATCTATTAATTGAATTAACACTTTCACTAGCAAACTCTTTTAATACTTTTACAGGCAGTTCAGGGTAAGTGTCTTGGAGCATAGGCAATAATCTTTTTGTAGTAAGATTAATATTTGCGTCAAGTATTTTGTTTATTAAAATGTCTCTTTTAGAGTTTATTATTTCAGCCTGTGCTTTATTTAGTGATGATTTACTAAACTTAACCGTGCCTCTTTCAGCATCTCTTGCAACCTCTTGTATATAATTATCGACCAAAACAACACCTAAAGCTGATTGATTACCCTCAAACGCTTTTCTTATATCGCTATCTTCGTTTTGTAATTCCGTAGTAAATATATCAAAAGATAATTCTTCTGCCATAGCTTTAGCTAAAGACTCTTTACGGCCTCGTATAGGAGCTCCAGATTCGTCTATAATATAACTTAAATATGTTTTATCATCTAAGTTTTTAAACGCGTTAGGAAGCCTTCTAACGATCTCAGCTCCGGATGTTCTTCCAGCTTGCTGTGTCGATGTTTTTTCACGATCAATCTTTTTGCCCTGCCAATCAGAAGTAAAACTACCATTAACTTGCTTTTGCACAGCTCCAGGCATTGCCCCCATCAACCACGTTGTGGTCATATTTTCTAATACAACTCTTTTATTTTTAATTAAAAATCTTCTTAGTTGAGCATCTTTTTTACCACCCATTGCTTTTTTAAAGTCAATATCGGCTTGCTTACCCATATTCTTTTTAATTTCCGCTATAAGAGGCGTTACAGTTTTATTTATAGATACCTTAGCATCCAATTTAGATTTTAAAGTTCTTACTGTTCTAAGTACTTTATCTTTTATAGTATTAATTGTTTCAGTAGGTAATGTATTGCTTTTTAATATATTTCTATACTTAGGTTTATCAGCTTTAGGCGCAGATGTTTCTTCAACTGCAACTTTTTCCGCGGCTTCTAATCCTTTAGTAATACCTTCTTTAACGTTTTTAATACCTAATCTTTCCGCTAAGTTGTTAGCTCTTAAGAAAGCTCTGTTTACTATAAACTTTTCAAGATCTTGCTTACCTGTAAATTCATCAAACACCATAGATTCAATATCAGAGCGCATTGACTCTTGAAACATTTGTCTGCTAACATTCTTTTTAGCGTCATCCGCTATAGGATCATATAAAGCTTTAGTTCTATTAGTGACAACCCTGTCTACAACAGGTTTTATCTCTTGTAATACTTTATTTTCTAACCTTGTTTGCTTAGCACCTTTAACAAAATCTTTATTAAACTGTTTAGCTAAAGCTTCCCCTTTAGATGCTTCTTTTTTTATTTCCGCAACATCAGACCTAAGTTGAGTGTCTTGCTCAGGTGTTAATTGCTTACTTTTTTTATCTCCAAAATCAAAATCATCTTTTGATCTTTTAATATCTTTTCCTACCTTAACACCTTCTTTAGAAGCCTTAACGATAGCTTTACTTAATTTACCTTTTTTTATGCCTCTGTTATAATCTTTTATGAAATTGTAAACGTCTTTACCTGTATTAAACTCAACATCTTTAATTCCTAAACTTTGAAGTATTCTTCTTATAACATCTTTCAATTTAGTTCCAAGACTATCGCTATAAGATATTTCTCCATAAGCTAATGCGTCTGCAAACAAAGTTAAAACTTCTTCTGCTTGTGTTGATTCTGTTTCACTTTTATATAGCTCTAAGCGGGCTTGAAAATCTTTGTTCTTTATAATAGAGGTGTCCATCTTATCTAATTCGGACTTTAAAGCATCTGATAATCCTTTTACTACATCTGCGCCTTTTTTGTTGCCATCTTTATCAACTGAAACAACCGTATTATATAGTACCTTATGAAGTATTTCGTGCGCTGCAGTGTTAAACACTCCTTTGTCGCTTATTCTATCCATAACTAAAACAAAAGACCCGTCATCTTTAAAAAATCCATCTGAATCCGCGTCTAATAGCGGCTTTCCTTCTGCTTCTAATATTTTATTAGCTCCTTCTACATCTGTTTGCACAAAATCTGATATTACTTTTTTACCAGCTTTTAGGGCTTTATTTGTTTTTTTCTCTACACTTGATATCCTATTTAATTCAATATTGATTTTTTTAATTCTATCGGTTTCTTCTTTAACTAATTCTGGATCTTTATTTGCAATTTCTTTTTCAATGCTTTGCTTTTCTTCAACTAATTTAAGTATTTTTTCTTTAGATATAATTGAAAAATTAGAAGGTATTTTTAAATTAGCATTTCTAGCGTCTAATATAGCTTGCTTTTTTTCCTTAAGCTCTTTTATTTTAGACGGCTTATTTTCAGTTTTAAGCAACTCGTCTATTTCTGCTGTTTTTGTGTTAAAAAAAGCTTCTGCACTTTCAGGATTTAACTTTCCAGCCACTACCCTATTTAAAGTTTTAACTTCTTGTATAGTTTGAGTAACAACATTACCGCCTAGTCCAGTCATTGCTGATACTAAAAAACCGGTTCCCCCTGCTTCAAATAACTGCTCTTTGTCTAATTCATTGCCAGAAACACCTGCTGAAAGAACTTCTTGCAAGACTTCTGTTATAGCCTCTGTGGCGCCAGTAGAAAAGTTTCTTATAACTTGACCACCTACTCTTTGAGCGTATCTTTTAATACCTGTTCTTAGTATAGAAGCAGCTCCTTTATTTGTAAGATTGCTTAAAAGTTTACCAGCCCCTAATCTTTCTAATTGACCAGCTAAAAATCCACCAGCAACAGCTTTTGTGACTAAAGTATCAACAAACTTTTCGTCGCTAATAACATTTTTAAGCATGTCTTGGGTTATTTCTTCTCCGTCATCTAAACCGTACTTTTCTCTGATTTTATTATTTATACCGTCAACATACATTCCGCTACCCATTTGAATAGCGTTACCAACTCCAGCTGTGAGTATTGCGATACCCATTTGAGGAAGTAATTGTTTCCCAACCATGCTAACACTGTTTTCCAGCATGTTATCACCCTTCATAAAGTTTTTAAACTCATCAGTACCATAAGCCGCTGTAGCTAATTTCTGATCTGCAACGTCTAGCAATCTTCCTCTAATAGATAAATCTTCTGCTTCGGTCTTTTTATTTACGCTATTTTCATAATCTTGAAAAGTTCCTTTTGTAACACCATAAGGGATTGTTTGATTTTCGCTAGTTATTTTAACGAACTTAAAAGCATTAGCTAGATTATCTTCTGACTCTCTCCACCAACCTTTTTGAGACTTAATATCTTCGTTGGCTCCTAAGCTTGCTTGCTCTTCAGTATAGCCTTCTTCGAGGTATTTATTTTTTATTTTGTTTGTTTCTTCTGCTTTAAAATCATCTAACTGAGAAATAAATCTTTCATTCATTTGTATAGCCCCGTATACTCCTGCTTCGTCTAATCCATCTTTTATTTGTTTTCCCCCAGCGTAAGTTTGCTGTATAAACTTAAACACTAGTTGACTTATTGGATTGTTAGACGCTTGTAAACCTTTTTCTAAAGACATTAACCCTTCCCAATCTTTACCTCTGGTAAAAGTATCTAGACCTACTCTACCTGTTTCGTCCATTACAGAATTAAAATCTGTTATAATCTGTTTAAATTCAGGAGTAGAGTTTACTTTTGAATTAACCAACGCGTTGAATTGTGCTGTAGCTTCTTTAGTGTAATTGTCTATATTTTCTTGGCTAACATTTCCATCATTTATACCGTATTTTTTTTTGAGCTCGTCATTCGCAGAATCAAATTCAAATTTAGCTTGACTTGTGGCTTGCGGTAGAATTTTATTTTGAATGGTTTTATTTTCCTTTATAAGCTTATTTATAGCTCTATCTCTAAAATTAGCTATAGATTCTTTATCATCATAATCAAAAGAACCAAATTTATCTAACTTAACTCCTTTAGCAGATTCTTGATATATTTTTTCAACTTCTTTTCTAAAATCGTCATTTATAACTCTTTCGCTTTTTTTATAATCGTCTACATTAAAATTAGGCAAAAGTGAGCCATCAACTTTTCCTGTTTCCTCCCAGTTTTTATAAGCCTCTCTTTGCTCGGGATGGTAATATCCTACTTTGAATTTTTTTTCTATTTCTTCAATTCGAGAGTCCGATAAACCAACTACCGACGAAGATGCCGTATCTTTTGGTTCCGTGTAGCCCGCTTGCGATGCTGTCATTGGTTGCTGCACTGCATCCGCATCCTCTACAGTGCTTGTTGGAAAATCCTCAGGTTGTCCATCTAAAGCATAACCAAAATTAGCAGCATGCTCTTCAATGCTAACCCCATTTTCATCAGCATATTTTTGCATATCTTCAACTGATATCTTATCACCTGTTTCTTTATTTATATACATAATATTATATTTAATAGTTATAGTTTTCTAAATTTTGAACCAAAGGTATCTAAAATTTCTTGTAAATTTATTTTGTAAGTAGGTCTATCTGTAACAGTTTTACCGGGAACTTTTTTCCAATAGTTAACCTCAATAGGTGTGCCAGACGAATCTCCGTCTCCCTTGGGAGTATAAATATATTTTGCACTAGGATTAGGTGTTTTTCCATTTCCCATAAAAACATTGCCATTTAAAGAGTAAGTAACACCTTTGCTGGTGGTTATATTTTTAGAAGCATTTTTAACACCTTTTTCAAAATCTTTAATTATAATTTTTTTAGGATCGCTTGCTGAAGGGGTAACGTCAAAAGTTTTTCCTAAAACATTAGATTGCAGCTCAGCTCTTTTCATCATGTCTTCCATAAATGCGTCAGCTAATATTAAGTCTTTTGTATTTTTCTGCAATTCAGTTAATCTTCCTCCGCTATAAGCAAAATCATCACCTTTTGTTTTAAGCACATTGTTGTACAAAGAAGCTTTTTCTCTTTCCGTAAGCCCCATTATTATAGGTATTGCATTAGCCCTAAGTTTTGCTTTAAAATCTTCACGACTTATCCTAGCTCCTGTTTTTTTATTCTTGTAAACTTTTTCACCATTCTCTAAAAACTCAGAAAATTCACTAGTAAAATCATTTGAATTTAAAGTTCTAGTAATAGCGTCTGTCATTTCCTGCCCAACATCAGGTATTATATTAGGCATTTGAGTAGTGCCAACATTATCGTTTATAACATTACCTACAAATCTTTCCCCGTCTTTGGTTTTTTCATAAACATCTAAAGAAAAAACAACCTGACCGTTTTTATTTGTTTTATATCTAGCTACAGTACGTCCCGCTGTTCTATTTGCCAACACAGATAGTTTAGCGTATAGCTCAGGGTCTGCCTTTGGGTCTATAGCTCCCATGGTTCCAGGATTTTTATTAATTTGGTCAAGCATTGCTTCTTGAGCCATTGCTGTGTTTTTAAGCATATTACCCATAGTGTCTCCAATAGATTGCATGCTTGTAATAAATGTTTTTTCTTCTGCTGTTCTTTTAGTAGGGTCTTTAAGTAGAAGATCATTCATTTTAGACAACTGAGGCTGTAAGTCACCAAAATCAGCGGTAGGGTTTTTAGATTGCGCTTGTATAATTGAATTCTGAGCTTTCTCTACTCTTGCATCTGCATTTGCTCTAATTGCTTCTACCTTCTTAGCATTTTCTTCATGTATCTTATTTATATTAGCAACTGTTTGACTACCTACATTAGCCAATGTTCTTTGTAGATTCTGTTGAATCTGCATTGATTGCGTATCTATGTATTGTTTTGGATCTCTATAACTCATTTTTTATATTTTAATTTCCGCCACCGAATGAAGGCCTATAACTTAAATCTATGCCCGACGGTGGGTTTAAAGACTGAATACCCGCGCTTCTACCTCTAGTGTCTACTGCGCTTACCATATTTCTAGATTCTGTATAAGGGTTAGCTCCTTGCTGAGCCAAACCTGTTAATAGGTTACCTCCAATTCCAGCCAAACCGCCAATTAGACCAGCGGTATTTGCTTGCCTAGCAGCAGAGGCTTGAGCTGATTGAGCTTCAGCTCCTGCTAATTGAGCAGACACTCTATCTAGCTGTGCCATTTCTCTTTGTTCTTGTGTGTTAAACATAAATTGCTTTCCAGCAGCATCCAACCCTTGAGTTCTACCGCCTTCAGCAATTTGTATACCTTGAATTCTAGCGCCTTCTTGCATTCTTAATTGTTGCAATTGAGCTTCTCCTGCAGCCCTTTTATCTTCGTTTTGTTTTTCTTGCATCTCTATACTTGCAGTAACACCCTTCTTACTTTGCAGTGCAGCTTGAGCTAATGCTGTTGCGCCACCTGCCCCAGATCCCGTTGATCTTAAATTGTCTAAAGTATTTGCTAAAGATATATCTGCTTGCTCTACTTGCATTTCCGCAGCCTTTGTAGCAACACTTAAGTTAGCATAAGGGTTTGATAGACTAGAGCTAAGATCTACAGCTAAGCCGCTTAAGTTTTTAACACCTGAGTAAGGATTTGTTATTGCTTGCCTACTAGCTTCTAAGTTACTAAGTTTTCTTTGGAGCCTAGCTTGTTTACGTTGAGCATCTCTCTCTGCTCTTCTTCTAGCGCCTCCGCCGAACAAAGAGCCTAAGATTTGAGTACCTGCTGATATTAAAGCGGCTGCACCTAAGCTTAAAGGTTCTGCCATTTGAACATCGCCTTGTCCAAATAAAAATATTTCTAAAAATTCTATCATGTTATTTGTTTTATCTTCCGTATGTTGAACTTACCGCGAATAACTCTTTTAATCCGCCGGGATCTGTAGTAGTATCTGTTTGCATAGTTACTGTTGTGTAATATGCTTTTATACCTGTATTGCTAGGTCCACTTAAAACCTGACCAGCTAAAGGAGTTGTTGAATTATTTCTTATAGCAGCAACATATCTGTTTTGCTTTCTGTCAAACCCTGCCCTGTAAGGTACGTTATTTTCAAAGTATATACCTTCATCATAACTGTATATTCTGCTATACACATTGGTATATGTATTCAATACAAATGTAGCATTAACACCAACACCTCCGCTTCCGTTTGCTAATACAGTTTGAACATCCCCTGGCTGATATCCAAACCCTGGATCAACTATAGATGTTATAGAAACACTTCCGCCGCCTCCTACAACTATATTAACTTTCATTCCAACACCAAAGCCATCCGATGAAGTTCCTACGTTATTACCCGTAACGTAAAATCCACTTCCTGGATTAGTTAAAGTAAAAGTAGCTGGATCAGCGCTGCTAGTACCTTGCTCGCTGTTATTAACCCACACTCCGTTAACTAAATCAGTTCCTGTGTCATCTGAAACTAAAGATATTACTTCCCATCCGTTTGTACCTTCGTAATCTATTGTTTTAAAAGTTTTTACTCTTGTAGGGTCGGGGTTTAATACTAACTTAACAGAAGACTTATTGCTTGCTCCGTAAAAGCTACCTCTATCAACACTTGTAGAATAGTGTTTCCATACCGATGTACCATTTGTTGTAAAAAACTTACCTTGAGAGCTAAATCCACTGCTTGGCTTGTAGTCATAAAAACTAATCCAACCATTAGTAGATTCTTCAAACCCTAAAGTATTATAGTCTCCGTTGTTTTCTTGTAAAGATACTACGTAATTTTTGTTATATATATCGTAAGAACCAATAATTTTACCCGTACTACCTACAAGCGATAGTTTATCCCTAAAGAAATCTACCATACCGTAATTCGATATTTCAGTTATACCATCTCTTGATAGTCTTAAAACCGCGTTTCTATTACGATCAGTAAAGTATTTTTGATAACCATAAACAGCAAAAGATTCTGGGTTTGTAGATATACCATACTCTCCAGCGTATGAAACTATTTGACCTATAACTAAATTAGCTGTGGTTGTTATAGCTGAGCCTTCAGCGGAATATATGGCGTCTTTGTCTATTAAAGCTCTATTAACTTTATCCTCTTGAAATATAATTAAGTTAGTATCTTCAGCGTAAAGCTTTTGAATACTACCACCAGAAGGATCAACACTTCTAGTTATCTCTTCGGCTGTACTAAATTGGTTAGATTGGTTTACGCCTGTCCTGGAATTAAATATTCCTGAATATATCAATGAATTTTTTCTACGCTGCTGAGCATCGTTGTCTTCCACTATGTAAGCTTTTACGCCTAAATCAGTAGAAGTATTATTATAACCACCTCGTATTCTAGACTCTTCCACGTACCAATCTTCTTGAATTACACTAGTAGTTGGAGTTGTATAATTAGTAGCTCCTGTTTCACCGTTTCCAGTAGGAAGATCGGCTAATCTCTTCATGTAAAATGAGTTAAAATATCCTACTTCTAATGTTATTGGCATATTATATTTATTACTTGTTTTTTTCTTTTATTACAACGGAGCATCATTACAATTAGGAAAGGTGCCGTTAGCTACATTTTCATCTCCAAACTCAACCGTAAATTTAGTTGATAAATTCATAGGAGATAAGTTGCATTGACCCCCGGACATTCGCGTACTTAAAACTCTATATTCCCCAGGTGTATCAAAAACCTTTTTTATAAAAACAGTAGCATTACGCCCTACTTGCAATGTTTCATTATAAACAGTAAATCCACTGGAATCTATAGCTTGGCTCCAACTGCCGCTATCAATAGGCTTATATTGAATCGTAAATCCAATAAAATCATCATCTTGCCCTGCGCTACCGCCTGTATTTGTTAGAGTTGGTGTTATATATAAAGTACCCTGCTTCAAGGCTCCTGTTGTGTGTACTACCGCAGGTATTGATGAAGCGCCTGTATTTTTAGCAAGTACGTTGTAAATGTTTCCGTCTAAATTCCTTGTAGCTGGATATGTTTCTGTAGACCCACTCCCGTCTGTTACCGTTACTGGTTGCGAATTTATTATTGTACTATCATTTAAAAATTGAACTTGTAAATTTTGTCCACATCTAATAATTGGAGTAAAAGAAAGTCCTCCGCTTCCTTGGCATAAAGCCTTGTTTACTCTAGGTTGACCCACTTGAAAAGTTACAGTTGCTGTATCTGATAACTCATTGAGTGAGCCGCTTCCGTTAAGATCAGTCACTTTGACTATTACATTAATGAGTTTATTGTCATTTAATTCTTGAGCGGAAGTTAAAACGCCTGTAGTTGAAACTATACTAAATGTGTTATTAGGAATTATTATTCCTGCTTCGCGCACTTCTACAATTTCCCATATTAACTCTTCTGTGTTAACACTTGTATTAGCGCTACCATTTACAGCTGCTAATGTATCTATTATAAGTTGGTTTGCTTGCGTTGTTATACCTGTAGGCTGCGTAAATGAATTTATTATAGGCGCTGAGTTTTTTAATGATATACTTGGCAATGTTATAGAGTCGTCAAAACCTCCTGCTCCACTTGTATAACTCGTGTTAGCAGTTATAATATATACACCTGAGCCTGAAGTATCAACATCTGTGTTATAAAAAAACGTAGTGTTAGTTTTAATTTCAAAGTTTTGGCCATTTGGTGTTATCGTAAAAGGAAGGTTATTAGGATCAAAAGCATTTCCGTCCGCATCTATTATACTTATACTGTTTATAGTAACAAGAGAAGCGTTTATTTCGGTTCCAGCTCCGTCTTTAAATTTAAAAGGCGTTCCTACTATAGTTGGATTTGTTGCATTTTCAAAAAATTCAGCAGCTACAAAGTTAGAACTTGTTAACCCTCCATATTGAGAATCAACTAAAGCATTTAATTCTGCTAAGTTTCCGGATAATGATGTTTCCCAAAATATATCCAACAAAGATTCAACCGGGTTTGTTTCAGCTACGGATAGAAAAGGCACCATAGAAAATACAGCTGTAGGAGGCGAAGGCGGGGCATTTACAGAAAAAGTAGTAATATAGGCACCTATTGTATTGTTTATATTTTCTGATTGGTTACCTTTTATAACAAAAGGATTCGAATCTGCACTGTATAAAGGAGCGTCTGGTCCTGTTGTGCCCCATGGTATTCTACCTGTTGGCTCTGGTATTTCATTTATATCCTCTATTCCACTAGTTGGATCCCCTGGAGTGAAGTAATTATATGTTTGCAGTATGGCAGACTCACCGTATTCTCCACTTACAGCATTTGGTTTAAAAGGTATGGCTTGTATTTCCATATCCCTCACTGTGGCTATTTGTATAACTTCTTGTTCTATTCCAGCTGGGTAGTACTGAGCGTTCCAAGGTTTAGTTTTTGGATATACAGCTCCACTTTTATTATCTATAAGCGGATTGTTAACTCTAACATTTAAGCTTTCGTCACTTCCGTAATCTCTATCGTTAGGCCCTACTTCTTTTAGATTTCTAGGTATCTTGTTTACGTTGTCGCCTAAAAGAGTTGTAAAAAAACTTTTGTTTCTTTCGTTATTTTGAGTTACAGGATATCCATTTACAAACCCAGGTAAATAAACATTATAGTATTCTTGCTCTGTCTGTTTTACAACTATTTTATAAGAATACCATCCAAGTGGATTATCTGCAGAGTAAATACCAGGCGTACCTAAAGCTGGGTTGTAAGTTGATTGCACCGCTTTATTTAAAGTAACAACTAAAGCGTCTCCTAACCAATCTAAGATTGTGTTAGAAGTTTGATCAGCCAAGCTATTATAAGGATGAAAAACGGTAGACCCTGATATACCGGGAACATTGTCATAAGATGATAAAATAACATCTGATTGTCTTCCGTATCTATCCGAAAGTACAAAGCCTACTTGATATGTTCTATTTTGCTTTAATTGGTGCTTGGGGAATTGTGTATAATTGTCAAACTTAGTAGATTTATTACTAGCATTTGCACTAAAATCTATCGAGTTAGGCCCCGTGTGTCTGTCTAAATAGTTTCCATAAACAATTCTATTACCTATAACTTCTTGAGCTAACGCTCTTACAGGAACCCTATCAGATACCCTTGTTACTTGATTATTAGGTAATGTTTTATATGGCTTTGTAGAGCTATAATCATAGTCTAAAAAGTATTTAGTGTTTATACCGTGGATAGCATCGTGAAACGCTATTGAAGAAAAAGTTGGAGACGGATTAGCCATCTCAATTGTGTCAAGCACTTTTACAGCTAACGCATCCGATTCCTTATATAATATGTCGATGTCAGTTATCTTGAAGCTGTTCGTTAAACCTGCCGCTGTACTCGACATTACAGGTATTTTTAAAAGTATATTGTTTATGTTGTTTTCAAACCACGTTATAATAGTGGATTTATACGCATCGTCCATATCTTCCGTAGGCGACAACAAGCCTCCTCCAAATTGACTGCCTTGTTTAGGTATAAACATTGGTTGACTAAAAGGTGCCATTAAAGAATATTCGTTGTCTTCAAATTTAAATCTATAGCTAAACCTTACAAATTTATCTTCTAAAAAATTATCATCACCTTTCCAGTTAGCATCGTAATCAGGGTTATCGCTTATGCTAATAAAACTATTATTTGCTATTGTAGTAGCTTTGTTTAGTGTTACAGTAATAGATTGTTTTTGTGTAACAGCGTCGTTGTCTACAACAGTAACACTGGCTACCCTGGTGTCAGGATCTACTCCTGTTGCTGTAGATGTTACTAAATCACCTACTTTAGGTATACCGTTATTTCCGTTATATAAAAAATCTACATCACTAGGTGAAGAGGATTTTATTGTATAAGTTTTACTCAGCCCAGTTCCAGCGATAACAGCGTTGCCTGAAGAATGATTAGACATAAATAAATCCTTCTTATTAGTCATAGAGGGTCTACTGAAATCCAAAGGAGTGGTGTTTATTATAGTTACAGGCTTAGATAATGTTAGCGTGTTTGCTGTAGGTATTCCTATAACCGTAACTAATTCTAATATTTGCTGAGTGCCTAGTTTTACTTTATCAGTAACAATATCACCTACTTTTATGCCAGTAGAACTGGCTACAACTATAGTATCGGAAGATGTTACAGCCCCATTTAAAGTTGTTTGAACTCTTTCTATAGCTAATATTGGCTCAAAGGGAGCATATTTTGCTACGGATATTTGATCTTCTGTTGTGTAATGTGATGAATTGCTAGTTGCTAAAGAAACATTTATTTTTCTTGGCTGGTTTAAATTGTCTGTCCAAAATAATTGATTTTCAATTAAATTTATACCGGTTATTATATAACCTTGATTAAAATTTAAAAAGCTACCCTGAACTAGTACCAATGGAGGATTTGTAGAAGATAAGTCAACACTTACTATATAACACTTAGCTGTTCCTGGAGCTCTAGATTCATCACCTGGATTCCAGTCAGTAGCCATAAAATAAGCCATACTCGAATTGTCATCAACAAACTTACCTATAATTTCAGTATTAACTGGAGCAGCCGGAGTTAGATCACTTAAACTTGATATACTTATGTTACCTAAAACGTTTTCAAATTCACCTACAGTGGAACCTTCTGACCTACTTATAGATAAATTTCTAGCTTCTCTGTATTCACCGTTAGGTAATATACGAGAGTCAAGATCTTGATTCATTTTTCCCTTAAGAAAAGTGTTTTTTATTTCAGCCATTTAATTCTAATGTTTAATCCATTTAGATTTGCCTCTCATTACTTGAACTATTTCATCAAGCTTAATGTTAGATAATCTTATTTTAGCATTTCTTAATTTAGCGCTTCTATCTTGTTTTAATCTCCTAACTATATATTCAGGTTGGTTTATTCTAGAAGCTACGATAGCGTGGCTTATATGAGCATATAAAGCCTCTTCTGCCATCTTTGGTATCCTAGTATCCATATCATAAGCTAAACCGTCTGAAATGTACTCTAAAACAATTAACTTATTAGCTAGATTGCTTGAAAAAGACATTTTACCTTCTCTGTCATTTATAGTAAACCAACCGTTTGCTTGAGAATATTGTGGATTTATACCATACATTTGGCCATACCCATATCCTCTACCTAAAAGCTCATCTCTGTTATATCCGAAAAGATCTTCATTTATTACAGGATCGCTAGCCCATCTGTCTTCCGTTATCGATGTACCCTGTATGTTGTTTCCAAAGCTATCTTGTATTGGTATACCTAGGTCATCTTGCGCTGGGGTACTGTATGGATTTATAGTTAAATTGTTTGCAGGATAAATAGGTCTTTTAATTCCTAACTTGTCTATCCAAGAAACTTTGACGTAGTTTACATAGTCCTGAGGTATAACTACACTAAGCCCTGGAGGTATAGTTAATTCTTGAGACTTTATACTTTTTAAAGTGTCGTAACTAAATTCTTGTAAACCTCTTTTAGCGTGAAATATAATATCAGTTCTTTTACAGCTTGGTATTAATTTACCTGTTCCTACGTAAGCTATTTGAAAGTTATTAATTAATTCGTCTAATTTAATATAAGAATAGCTATCATAGTTGTTTTCTACTGCTTGACCAAACGCATCTTTATTGCCATAGTTACCTCCGTTTGTAGATTTTAATTGAACAACAACATTGGTGTTTAAAGCCAAGTTAGCGGCTATCTCAATTTCATTACC
>MDSX01105211.1_pt1 | contig 21938 bp, 21 predicted proteins | sample 811141 | NCBI WGS metagenome assembly MDSX01 (sample SAMN05326642, study PRJNA326480) | marine metagenome | isolation source: seawater | place: Atlantic Ocean: South East | collected 2010
GAATACAGCTTCTCCTGTTTCGTTAACACCAAAACCAGCATCGCAACGTTCTTTAGCCGCTCTACTGGCTACATCTCTTGGCACAAGATTACCAAAGGCAGGGTATCGCCTTTCCAAATAATAATCTCTTTCATCTTCTTTTAAATCAACAGCTTTCTTTTTGCCTGAACGAATAGCATCTACATCTTCTTTATTTTTGGGCACCCATATACGACCGTCATTTCTCAAAGACTCTGACATCAGAGTCAATTTAGATTGGTATTCTCCAGAAACAGGAATACAGGTTGGGTGTATTTGAGTATAACAAGGATTGGCAAAAAATGCTCCTTTCTTGTGTGCCTTCCAGGCAGCGGTCACATTACTCCCCATAGCATTGGTAGAAAGGAAGAATACATTTCCATAACCCCCTGAAGCTAATACTACAGCATGAGCAGAATGACGCTCTACCTCTCCTGTTACCAAATTCCTAGCTATAATACCTCGAGCTTTCCCGTCAACGATAACAACATCCAACATTTCATGTCGATTGTACATGGTAATTTTACCCTTGTTAATTTGACGTGACATTGCTGAATATGCTCCTAATAAGAGTTGTTGTCCTGTTTGACCTTTGGCATAAAAGGTTCTAGAAACCTGAACCCCACCAAATGAACGGTTATCTAATAAGCCACCATATTCACGAGCAAACGGGACGCCTTGTGCAACGCATTGATCAATAATATTGGCACTAACCTCAGCTAATCGATATACATTAGCCTCTCTGGAGCGGTAATCTCCACCTTTTACAGTATCATAAAACAAACGATAAACAGAATCTCCATCGTTTTGATAATTTTTAGCGGCATTAATTCCACCTTGTGCAGCAATTGAATGAGCTCGTCGTGGTGAATCTTGAAAACAAAAAGACTTCACATTGTAACCCATTTCAGCTAAGGATGCAGCAGCAGATCCTCCTGCCAATCCTGTACCTACTACAATGACATCTATCAATCGCTTGTTAGCAGGGTTGACTAACTTAATGTCGTTTTTATGTTTAGTCCACTTATCTTTTAAAGGACCTTCAGGGATTTTAGCGTCTAATGTGCTCATATATATATGTCTTATCTAAAATAAAGGGCTAAGGGAATGATAGCAAATGCAAAAGGAATTAAAATTCCGAATGCGTAGCCTATCTTTTTAATAATAGGTGAATATTTTGGGTGACTAGCTCCAATGGTTTGGAATGCACTAGAAAAACCATGCGACAAATGGAAAGCGATAGCTATCATGCATAATACATAGAGCAAAACATACCATAACTCTTGAAAAGCAGAGGTAGTAATTGAATATAAATCTTTTACGTTTTCTCCGTCAATTAAAACTTTAGGAACTTCACCAAAATGCATCTCGTACCAAAAGCTTCGCATGTGAATGATAAGAAACAATAATAATACCGTTCCTAAAAGCCCCATATTTCTGGATGCCCAATTAGAATTTGCACTAGGCTTATTGTAAGCATACTGAACAGGTCGGGCTTTTTTATTTTGCACAACCAACAAAATACCGTCAATTGCATGAAACAAAATACTGAAATATGTGATGTATGAAAGTATTTTAACAACAGGATTTGTTGTCATAAACTGTGCATAAAGGTTAAAAGAATCCGATGCCGTTTCAGAAGGTAATAAAAGCTGTAAATTACCTAGTAAATGCCCCACTAAAAAAAGACAAAGAAAAAGACCTGTTCCGGCCATCCAATACTTTTTTGCTAGTGAAGATTTTATCAAAACCGATTTACTCATTTGGTGTGTTTTTTTAAGGAGGTACAAATTTAACACCCAAATTACTTAAAAACAACAGATTTGCAACTAAATGTGCCGAGTTTAAAATGATTCTAAATATATAAGGATAAGTGTATATCTTTACGCCAAATTTAAACGATATGAAATACCAGCCCATTTCTAAAAAATTATTCGAAAACAATAGAGCAAATTTTAACAAACAAGTCGTCACAAAGTCCTTGTCTGTTTTTTGCTCAAACGACCAAATGCCAACAAATGCAGACGGTACGATGCCTTTCAAACAAAATAGCGACTTGTTTTGGCTAAGCGGTGTAGACCAAGAGGAAAGTAAACTTATTCTATTTCCAGACTGCTCAAACCCCAATCACAGAGAGGTCTTGTTTTTGAAAGAAACCAATGATTTAATAGCAATATGGGAAGGTGAAAAACTCAGCAAGGATAAAGCGTTTGAAACATCAGGTGTTAAAACCGTTTATTGGAATTCTCAATTTGAAAGCATTTTTAAAGAATTAATGGAAGAGGCCACAAGCGTGTATTTGAATTCTAACGAACACGCCCGAGCAACATCGGAAGTCCAAACACAAACAGATAGATTTAGTCAATGGTGTAAGGCTGAATTTTCAGATAAAGAATATCTTAAATCTGCGCCAATAATGCACGATTTAAGAGCGGTAAAACACCAAATTGAAATTGACTTATTACAACACGCTTGTAACATTACAGAGAAAGGGTTTAGACGTGTGCTAAACTTTGTAAAGCCAGGCGTTATGGAGTATGAAATAGAAGCCGAATTTATGCACGAATTCCTTATTAATCGCTCTAAGGGCTTTGCCTATGAGCCTATCATTGCATCGGGAAGGAATGCCTGTGTTCTTCATTATATAGACAATAATAAGACTTGTAAGGATGGCGATGTCATTCTTATGGATGTAGGTGCAGAATTTGCTAACTACGCCTCAGATATGACACGATGTATTCCTGTTAGCGGAAGGTTTACGCCAAGACAAAAAGATGTTTATAATGCTGTTTTGAGAGTAATGAAGGAAGCAACATCTATGTTAAGACCTGGAGTCATGCTAAGCGAATACCACAAAGAAGTGGGCTTAGTCATGCAATCTGAACTACTAGGATTAGGGCTAATTGATCAGCACGATATCGACAAACAAGACCCTAAAAACCAAGCGTACAGAAAGTATTTTATGCACGGAACGAGTCACTTCTTAGGACTAGACGTTCACGATGTAGGTCACTTTGACAAACCCATTAAAGAAGGTATGGTTTTTACTTGTGAGCCTGGCATTTACATACTGGAAGAAAACTTAGGTATCCGATTAGAAAACGACTTAGTTATCACAAAAGACAAGCCATTTGACCTAATGGGCAACATTCCATTGGAAGCAAATGACATTGAGGATTTAATGAACTAGTCGTTACTGATAAATACACGACCTCTTTGAACTTCACCGTCCTCAAATCTGATATGGAAAACATAAATTCCTTTAGATAAACCATAAGTAGGAATTTGCTTTTGATTGCCTTTATAAACTAACTTTCCGTTGATGCCGTAAATGGAAACATTATCTAACGTCTTTAAGGACTGTATTTGTATGCTTTGACGTTGATAAAAAAGCCTAAAATCGATGTTTTGTTTGCTTTGCACACTTAAAGGCTCAAAAACATAAATATGTTTTACATACTGGTCAGAGGTAAACATAAAATCGCCTAAATTTTCATCATTGAGGACTGGCCATACAATTATAATATTATCGCCAACATTGAAATTTCTTTCTTCATGAACTTCAATAAATAGGCCGTCTAGGGTAATTTCGTAAGTGTTTGAATTAAAATAAACGCTATCTCCTGGTGAAAATGGATTTTCTACACCAAACTGTATATCGAAAAGCGTATAGTAAGATTGTAAATTCACAATGTCGCTGTCATTAGCGTTGATGGAATACATCATACTTACATTCGAAAATATAGTGTCTATTCCCGTATTAATAAGGTAAAATTCAATAGGGATTAGGGAGTTGAATTCTGAAGTGTCCGTCGAAATAAGATCTCCTTCGGCAAAGGAAAGACTATACTGGTTTTGGGCTTTGGACCCAAAGCCTAAAACAAGGAAAATAAGGGGTATAAGTATCTTTTTCATAACAATATAATTACAGAAGTTAAACAGAGTTAATTAAGAATAAACAAACTTCGATCACTAAAAAACTCGTATCTTACGCCTTCAATTGAAAAAACAATCCTTATGAACGCCTTGTTTGAACTTATCAAAGCAATGAATAATCATGAGTGCCGACACTTCAAGCTATTAGCCAACAGAACCCAACAGCTTAAGCAACGGAAAGACATTATTCTCTTTGACTACTGTCGGAAACACAACGATGATTATGACGAAAAGAAAATTGCAAAAAAATTATACAGTAATAATTTCAATGCATTTTATCGATTAAAAAGTAGGTTGCTAACAGATTTAAAAAAATAGTTTGAGCCTGATTTATATGTCTAAAGATGAAGAGCTTGGCATTTACAGACAGCTATTCATCGCAAAGCTATTAAATCAAAAAGGACACCCCAATTTAAGTCTCGAATTTTTGAAAGAGATAGAAAAAAAAATCTGAAAAAAATTACCCTTACTTACTTAAATTGATATATAATGAGATGATAAAGCTATCTTATGTAAGCACAAATATTGATGTTGAATTATTACTCAAAAAAAGAAAAAAGAACCGTAAAGAAACAAATAGAATACAAGAGGTAGATGATGTTCTTGCTGCATTGAACTACAGGCTAAAAAAATCTCAAAATTATAGCTCTAAAAACGATGAAGCATTGAGAATACTTGAAAAAACAGCAAATGAATTTGTAGAAGACGCTCAGTTGATGGAAAATGTGAAAATGAAAATGAAAATCTATCAATCGATAAGTAGCATATTACTGCAGAAACATGACTTTAAGTCCTTAGAGTATTATCTAGACCACACCTATGATAATTTTCTCAAAAGCAATGTATTCAACAAAAAAAATCATAACGCAAAACTTCAAATGCTTACCTATCACATGAATTGTTTGTGTAAAAATGAAAAGTACAAACAATCTCTTCAAAAAGCAAAAGAGCTTAAAAAAGAAATGGAAAGGTTTGATAGAATTCATTATGACAAATATTTGTTTTACTATTATAACGGACTAGCCATTAATTACAATAAATTAGATAAAGAAAAGGCTATAGAAGTGTTAATGAAAGCTAAAAATGAAGAAGTAATAGCCAACTCCGATTACAATTACTTTTTTGTATGCTCTAATCTTGCGCTTCAATACTTTGATGTTCAAAAATTCAAGTCTGCAATCAAAACCTTAAGTCGAATAATCCTACACCAAAGTTTTTTGAATTTTAATTCTTCATTTCGTATAAAAATCATCGCTGCTGAACTGATTATTCGTTATGAAATTGGCGACTTCGATTACCTTGAGGAAAGAATAAAACAAGTGAAAAGAAGGTATAAAGACACCCTAAATAATACCAGAAATATAAGAGAGATTTTACTATTAAAAATCATACAAAAACTTATTTATACTCAAAGAATAAAACAAGACCAAGAGTTAGTGGACGACATTATGTTACTATTGTCAAAAATACCTGTTGAACAAGCCGAAGATGATGACGTAGTCAACTATAACAGATGGTTATTAAAAAAAATTAGCTTAACGCATTCCAACCTTGAGCAGTCAAAGGTTGTTGATTTTCATCTTTGGTAACTAATACAGAGCCCATACTTTTATCTGTAATATGACCAATAATTGTTAAATCAGGATGATCTTTTATGGAGTCGTAATGGGATTGACTAATCGTAAATAACAATTCGTAATCTTCGCCACCATTTAAAGCACAAGTAGCTGCAGATATATTAAATTCTTCAGCAGTAGATATTGCCATAAAGTCAAGAGGTAATTTTTCTTCATAAATGGCGCATCCTACTTTAGAAGAACTACATAAGTGTAGTAACTCCGAAGAAAGGCCGTCAGAAACATCTATCATAGAAGTTGGTACAATTCCTTTAGAATAGAACAGCTCTACCATATCTTTTCTAGCCTCAGGCTTAAGTTGTCTTTGAAGGACATAGTCTTTGTTTTGTAAATCGGGTTGAATATTGGGGTCAGCTTCAAACACTTGTTTTTCCCTATTGAGTAACTGTAAACCTAAATAAGCAGAACCCAAATCACCTGAAACAACGATTAAATCGTGTTCTTTAGCACCGCTTCTGTAAACTATTTTGCCTTTGTCAACCTCTCCAATAGCCGTAATACTTAAACATAAACCGCTAGTTGAGGAAGTGGTATCGCCACCCACCAAATCGACACTATAAGCTACACAAGCTAAACGAATCCCTTCATAAAGCTCTTCGATAGCTTCTAATGGAAAACGATTGGACAAAGCTATACTTACTGTAATTTGCTTTGGCAAACCGTTCATTGCATAAATATCAGAAAGGTTAACAATCACAGATTTATAGCCCAGATGCTTCAAGGGAGTGTAAGTCAAATCAAAGTGAACCCCTTCAACCAACATATCTGTTGTAACGAGCTGAAAATGCTCGCCAGCATCAATAACGGCGCAGTCATCACCGATTCCGAAAGTCGAGGTATCGTTTTTTAACTCAAAATTTTTGCTAATATGCTCTATCAATCCGAATTCGCCAAGCTCAGACAAAGGCGTTCGTTTTGGGGTTTTATCTTCTAATAAACTCATGCTACAAATGTAAGGCGAAATATAACATAAACGATACGCAATAAATATATGATTTAACGCATATAATTTTGTAATTTTGTACTCTAATTTTGAAATATTCTAAATAAAGTGATTCAGGTAACAGATGACGCAAAAACAAAATTGCTGTCTTTAATGAAAGAGGAAGGTAAAAATTCCGATGCTTTTGTTAGAGTAGGAGTTAATAGTGGAGGTTGTTCAGGTCTTTCATATGACTTGGGTTTTGACACTACTGAAAATGAAGACGATAAATCTTTTGAAGACAACGGTATAAAAATCGTAGTTAACAAGAAAAGCTATCTGTATTTGATAGGTACGGTTTTAGAATATTCTGGAGGATTAAATGGCAAGGGCTTTGTCTTTAACAACCCAAATGCATCACGAACATGTGGATGTGGTGAAAGTTTTGCAGTTTAAATAATAACAATTAGCATTGACTGAAGAAGATAAAATATTAGAAGAAGTAACAGGAGCAGAATATAAGTATGGCTTTACTACTAACGTAGAAAGTGATACCATTCAAAAAGGGCTTAACGAAGATGTTATTCGCCTTATTTCCAAGAAAAAAGAAGAGCCACAATGGTTACTAGAGCACCGTTTGAAGGCTTTCGAGTCGTGGAAAAAGATGGAAGAACCCAATTGGGCTAATATCAAATATCAAAAGCCTAATTATCAAGACATCATCTATTATGCTGCGCCCAAACAGAAGAAAGAACTTAAAAGTTTGGACGAGCTAGACCCCGAGATGAAAAAGACTTTTGACAAGCTTGGGATTTCTCTTGACGAGCAAAAAAAATTAGCTGGAGTAGCCGTTGACTTCGTTATGGATAGCGTTTCAGTAGCTACCAGTTTTAAAGATAAACTGGGCGAATTGGGAATCATTTTTTGTTCCATCAGCGAAGCCGTTAAAGAACACCCTGAACTCGTAAAAAAATACTTAGGAACCGTTGTTCCTACTACCGATAACTTCTTTTCAGCACTCAACTCGGCTGTATTTACCGATGGTTCGTTTTGCTACATTCCAAAGGGTGTCAAATGCCCTATGGAACTGTCCACATACTTTAGAATAAATCAGGCCGGAACAGGACAATTTGAAAGAACATTAGTCATTGCCGATGAAGGCAGTTATGTCAGCTATCTGGAAGGTTGTACTGCCCCTATGCGTGATGAAAATCAACTGCATGCTGCCGTAGTAGAATTAATCGCTATGGACGATGCAGAAATCAAATATTCTACTGTACAAAACTGGTATCCTGGTGATGCTAATGGTGTGGGTGGTGTTTTCAATTTTGTTACTAAAAGAGGCGTTTGTCATAACCGCTCTAAGATATCTTGGACGCAGGTAGAAACAGGCTCGGCAGTAACATGGAAATACCCTTCTTGTATTCTAAAAGGAGACAACTCAATCGGTGAATTTTATTCGGTGGCCGTAACCAACAATTACCAGCAAGCGGATACAGGAACAAAGATGATTCATCTTGGTAAAAACTCAAAAAGTACTATTATTTCAAAAGGTATATGTGCCGGTAAAAGTGAAGGTAGTTACAGAGGCTTAGTGAAGATACAAAAGGGTGCAGAAAACGCTAGAAATTTCTCGCAATGCGACTCCCTATTAATGGGTGATAAATGCGGTTCGCATACTTTCCCCTACATAGAAGTAAAAAATAAAAGTGCTAAAATAGAGCACGAAGCAACCACCTCAAAAATTGGAGAAGACCAAATATTCTACTGCAATCAAAGAGGGATAGGAACGGAAGAAGCCATTGCACTGATTGTGAATGGCTATTGCAAAGATGTACTTAATCAATTACCAATGGAATTTGCCGTTGAGGCGCAAAAGCTACTAGCCATTAGTTTGGAAGGTAGTGTTGGATAAAAAAGAATTATGTTAGAAATAAAAAACTTAAAAGCCTCTGTAGAAGGCAATAAAATTTTAACAGGTATCAACCTAAAAGTTAATGCTGGAGAGGTTCACGCTATTATGGGTCCTAATGGCTCAGGAAAAAGCACCTTGTCTTCCGTTATTGCTGGAAGAGAAGAATACGAAATAGAGGACGGAACTATCGACTTCAATGGTAGCGATATTATGGAATTATCTCCTGAAGAGCGTTCGCACAAAGGGATATTTTTATCCTTTCAGTACCCTATTGAAATTCCCGGTGTATCGGTATCTAACTTCCTAAAAACATCGCTTAACGAAAGTAGAAAAGCGCAAGGACTTGAGCCTATGCCCGCTGGCGATTTGTTAAAGATGATGAGAGAGAAAATGGAGCTTCTTGAGATAAAGAAAGGCTTTCTTAGCCGTTCGCTGAACCAAGGGTTTTCTGGTGGTGAAAAGAAAAGAAATGAAATCTTTCAAATGGCGATGCTAGAGCCTAAATTAGCTATCCTCGATGAAACCGATTCGGGCTTAGATATCGATGCTCTACGTATCGTTGCTAATGGTGTAAACAAACTAAAGTCAAAAGACAATGCTACTATCGTTATTACTCACTACCAACGTTTGCTAGACTATATTGTACCTGACTTTGTACACGTATTATACGATGGTAGAATTGTAAAATCTGGCAGTAAAGAATTAGCTTTAGAACTAGAAGAAAAGGGTTACGATTGGATCATTAAAGAAGCGGAAGGAAAGTGAATTTAAAAGACAAACTCATACAAGCATACAAAGACGGAGCTACACGAGGTCTTTCTTTTGAAACTGAAAGGGCAAAACACATTCAGCGATGGGACGAAATGGGTTTCCCTACAATAAAAGACGAGGAGTGGAAATACACCAATCTTTTACCTATTCTGAAAAACGACTATCAGCTGTCGGAATCCAAAAGTGAAATCACAGCAAAGTCTCTTGAAGAATATATTTTGACAGACACAGATACACATTTAATGGTATTTGTAAACGGTCAGTTTTCAGAAGAATTATCATCCATTGATGATAAGTATGCTACCGTCTGTTCACTTGCTGAGGCAGAACAAAAAGAATCAGAAATTTTAAAGAAATATTGGGGAACTTGCATTTCTGAAACGCCCGATACTTTAGTTTCTCTAAACTCTGCCTTATCTAAAGAAGGAGCATTTATTTATGTGCCCAAAAACAAAGTCGCTGAAAAGCCCATTCAGATTGTATATGTCACCAATGGAGTGTCTTCCGACTTATTTTTACAAACACGAAACTTAATTGTAGTTGAAGAAAATGCCCAAGTACAAATTACTGAAAGACATCAGAATTTTGACGGAAAAGAAGTCTTTACCAACGCCCTAACAGAAATTCATGCCGCCGATAATTCTGTAGTTGATTTTTATAAAGTTCAAAACGATAAACGCAGTTGCTCTTTGATAGACAACACTTGGGTAAAGCAAGGCAAAAACTGCAATTGCACCGTAGACACCTTTAGCTTTGGTGGTAAATTTATTCGCAACAACCTCAGCTTTTTGTTAGAAGGTGAACATTCTGAAAGTAATATGCGAGGTATAACACTTATCGGACAAGACCAATTAGTTGACCACCACACTATGGTGGATCATGCCGTACCCCATTGTCAAAGTAATGAAATGTACAAAGGTATTTTTGACGATAATGCTAAAGGCATTTTCAATGGAAAGGTTATGGTAAGGCCTCACGCTCAAAAGACCAATGCCTTTCAATCCAACAACAATTTATTGCTAACCGACTCAGCATCTATTGACACCAAACCTCAACTTGAGATATATGCCGACGATGTAGCTTGTAGTCACGGTTGTACTATCGGACAACTAGACGATGAAGCACTATTTTACCTGCGATCAAGAGGTATTCCTTTCAAAGAGGCACAAGCTATGCTAATGTATGCCTTTGCTAATGACGTTCTTTCGAATGTTAAAATTCCCGAACTCAAAGAGAAATTAAACCGTATAATCGCTGAAAAACTTGGTGTTGAATTGAATATAGAAGTATAAATGATAGCTATTAATGACATACGCAATCAATTTCCTACACTTCACCAAGAAGTGAATGGTCATCCTTTGGTCTATTTGGATAATGGAGCAACCACTCACAAACCCCAAGTGGTCATAGATGCTATCAGTCATTATTACGAAAAACAAAACTCCAACATACATCGTGGCGTTCACTACCTTAGTCAATTAGCTACCGATGCTTACGAGGCCTCTAGGGAAACTATTCGCCAACATTTTAATGCCGAGCACCTTCACGAAATCATTTTTACTAAAGGCAATACCGAAGCTATTAATTTAGTAGCCAACGGTTTTAGACAAATCTTAAAACAAGGCGATGAAGTTCTTGTTTCAGCTATGGAGCACCACTCCAATATTGTGCCTTGGCAAATGGCCTGTGAAAGTGCATCAGCAAGCTTAAAAGTTATCCCTATGGACGAAAAAGGCGTCCTAGATATAGAGGCCTACAAAAACCTTTTATCGAACAAAACAAAAGTCGTTGCTGTTAATCATATCTCAAACGCTTTGGGAACAATTAATCCTGTTAAGCAAATGATACAATGGGCTCATGAGGTCGGTGCTGCAGTCTTGATAGACGGGGCACAAGCGGGACCACATTGCAGCATTGACGTTCAAGATTTAGACGCTGACTTTTACTGTATTTCGGGACACAAAGTCTATGGTCCAACAGGTATTGGCGCACTGTATGGCAAAGAAGAATGGCTCAAGAAATTACCCCCCTATCAGGGTGGTGGCGAGATGATAGCTACCGTTAGTTTTGACAAAACAACCTATGCCGATTTACCACACAAATTTGAGGCAGGGACACCCAATATAGCAGGAGGGATTGCTCTCAAAACAGCCATTGATTGGCTCAACGAAATAGGCCTAGAGAATATCGTAGAATACGAAAAGGGATTAGTGGACTATGCCACAGAAGAACTCGGTAAAATCGAGGGTATTCGCTTCATTGGTCAAGCGCAAGAAAAAGCAGGGGTTATCTCCTTTTTAGTAGGCGATATTCACCCTTACGATATGGGTATGATTTTGGACAAATTAGGTATTGCTGTTCGTACTGGTCACCATTGCGCACAACCTGTTATGGATCAATTTTGCATACCAGGTACTGTAAGAGCCTCTTTTGCCGTTTACAATACCAAAGAAGACATTAACCGATTGATTGAGGGTGTTAAAAAAGCCCAAATGATGTTATCCTAATTATGGCAAGTATTCAAGACATACAACAAGATATCATTGACGAATTCGACATGTTCGAAGAGTGGATGGAGAAGTACGGACACATCATTGACTTGGGGAAATCATTACCCTTAATTGAAGAGCAATTCAAGACCGATGACAACCTCATTAAAGGCTGTCAATCTAGGGTATGGCTACACGCTCAACAAGAAAACAATACCGTTGTTTTTACTGCCGATAGCGACGCCATTATGACCAAAGGCATTATTGCCCTTTTGGTACGTACTTTTTCAGGACAAAAAGCTCAAGAAATTGTAGATGCCGACACCGAATTCATCAATCAAATCGGACTGAAAGAGCAACTATCGCCAACAAGAGCCAACGGACTCCTATCGATGGTTAAACAAATGAAACTTTACGCTTTGGCGTTCCAATCACAAAACTAAGTACTATGAAAACAGATGCTGAATTACAAGCCATAGGCGAAAAGATAGTAGAAAGAATTTGTCAAATATATGACCCTGAAATTCCTGTAAACATTTACGAACTTGGATTGATATACGACATTCAAGTTAGTGAAGAATGCGATGTGGAGATAGAGATGACTTTAACCTCGCCAAACTGCCCCGTTGCCGAAACCTTACCAGTAGAAGTAGAAGAAAAAGTTAAGGTAGTTGAAGAGGTTCGCAATGTCAAAGTAAACATCACATTTGATCCCCCTTGGGATAAAGATATGATGAGCGAAGAAGCCAAACTCGAATTGGGAATGCTGTAAGATGAGTGGTGAAATTGTCAATAAAGTAGCCAATAGCGGCTTAGTCAATTTTGACTTGGAAGAACATTATCCAAAAGGTCAACGCCTACTCATTGATCTCAAAGATTGGCTTTTTGAAGGCCTAATCCTAAAAGAAAAAGACTTCAGACAGGCCGTCAAAGATTACGATTGGTCACAACACCAAGATCAGCACGTTACGATCGATTGTAGTGCTGACGCCATAGTGCCCGTATGGGCTTATATGCTAATCGCTTCATCACTAATGCCACATGCCAAAACCGTTGTAAGAGGGTCCTTAGAGCAATTAGAATGTTTTCTTTTTCAGCCCATAATTATGAATCTAGATGTGACCCCTTACAAAGATAAAAGAGTTATCATCAAAGGGTGTAGCGATTTGAAAATTGTGGAGTATGCTTACATTGCTATTACCTACAAATTAAGACCTGTAGTAAAGAGTATCATGTATGGAGAAGCCTGTTCTTCCGTACCCATTTACAAGAAGAAATGAATCCAAAAATAAGCGATATAAAAGAAGGTATTTTACCCCTTAGACAGTTGTTATTAGAACATCCTGTTTACCAACAATTGCGCCACCTCAACGACCTTAACATTTTGATGGAACAACACGTTTTTGCGGTTTGGGACTTTATGGCTTTATTGAAAGCTCTTCAATTTGGATTGACCAGCACCAACGCCCCTTGGATGCCTATCGGCAACCCTAAGACGCGCCGACTCATCAACGAAATTGTACTTGAAGAAGAAAGCGATATGGACATTGAAGGCAATCCATCTAGCCATTACGAAATGTACTTACAATCCATGAAGCAATGCGGTGCTGACATCGAACAGGTGGAACGCTTTATTGCTCGTTTGATTTCAGGCTATTCGCACAAAGAATTGCTCAGATTCAATGTGGAACAGCTGAAAGACTACACCTTGGAATTTGTCAACACTACTTTTGAAATTATACACCGAGGCAAATTGCACGAAATAGCCGCCGCCTTTACCTTCGGTAGAGAAGACCTCATACCCGACATGTTCCGTTCTATTGTAAGTGATTTGGATAAGAATTTCCCCGGAAAATTGGACACCTTTCGCTACTATCTAGACAGACACATTGAGCTAGACGAAGAAGTGCATACTCCTTTAGCCCTTCAAATGATTGAAGAACTTTGTGGCGATGACGAAAACAAATGGCAAGAAGCCAAAATCGTAGCCATGGACTCTTTGAAAGCTCGTATTAAACTTTGGGACGGGATAGAGCAGAGCATTAAAGAACGAAAAATAGAAGAGGCCATTCAATAAATGTAGTCTGTTTCAAAGCTAAACAAAAATTGTTAGTTTTTCTACATTAAATTGTTCATTAGTTTATCAAAACATTTGCCTTTGAGAAAGTCTTTTTTTCTTTATTTGCATCAAACCCAATATCTCTAAAAAAAACAATTATGTTCAAAAAACTATTTACCATTACAATGGCACTTTGCTTCGGTTTGCTTTCTGTCAAAGCAGACGAAGGTATGTGGTTGCCATTATTACTTTCTGACAACGAAGCCGATATGCAAGCCTTAGGCTTAACTCTAACGGCTCAAGACATTTACGATATTAATAATTCTTCTTTAAAAGATGCCGTAGTTTCTTTAGGTGGTTTTTGTACCGCCGAAATGGTTTCTGACCAAGGTCTTTTATTAACCAACCACCACTGTGGGTTTGGACAAATACAATCGCATTCAACTGTGAGCAACGATTATTTGACCGATGGCTTTTGGGCTATGGATAAAAGCGAAGAATTAGAGAACGAAGGCTTATTCGTATCCTTTTTGGTAAAAATGGAAGACGTTACAGAACGAATCAACGCAGCTTTAGATTCTGTTTCTGACGAAGAACGTTCTGGTGTTATCCGCAAACTATCTGCCGAAATAGTGGCAGAAGCTACAGATAGCTCACATTACAACGCTAGAGTAAAATCATTCTTTGGTGGCAACGATTTCTACCTCATGGTATACGAAACGTTTAACGACGTTAGATTGGTAGGCGCACCCCCATCATCTGTGGGAAAATACGGTGGAGATACTGATAACTGGATGTGGCCAAGACACACTGGTGACTTTGCTTTGTTCAGAGTTTACAGTGGACCTGATGGTAAGCCTGCCGAGTATTCGGAAGACAATATTCCTTACACACCTAAGCACCACTTCCCTATTTCTTTGGACGGTGTGCAAGATGGTGACTTCTCAATGATTATGGGTTTCCCTGGTTCTACTGACCGTTACCTATCTTCTTGGGGTGTTCAACAAGCTATTGAGCAATACAACCCAACAGTAGTTAAGATTAGAGATAGAAAACTAGAGGTTATGCGTGCTCATATGGATGCTAAAGAAAAGGTGCGTATCCAATACGCTTCAAAATACGCTAGAACAGCAAACTATTGGAAGTACTACATCGGACAAACTAAAGGTCTAAAGCGCATGAAAGTTTATGACCAAAAGAAAGCCTTAGAAGATCAGTTTACTGCTTGGGTAAATGTTAACGATGAAAGACTAGAAAAATACGGTGAGGCCTTAGATTTATTAGCCGATGCTTATTACGATAATGAGAAAATCAACGAGGTACGCATCTTCTTAAACGAAGCTGTATTCCAAGGTGCCGATGTATTCTATTTTGTATATCAAGTACAAGACGCTATCAAAAATTTACCTGAAGACCCTAAAGCTAGACGTATGGCTATCAACGAATTGAAAGATCTAGCTCGTGAGCACTTTAAGGATTACAACAAAGATTTGGATCAAGATTTGTTTGCAGAGCTAATGGAATTGTACAACGATAACGTACCTTACAGCAAACAACCAGACGCTTTTGAAAAGGTAAGAAAGCACAACTACACTAAAGGCGATTGGCACAAGTTTGCCGCTTACGTTTACAAAACCTCTCCATTTGTGAGTCAGAGTAAGTTCTTTGCATTCTTGGAAAGACCATCGGTCTACAAAATGGAAAAAGACTATGCCGTGCGTATGTTCAACTCCATTATGGACCATTACATGGACAAAATCAGCTCTAAAAGAAAAGATGTTAGAGCCAACCTTGCTAAAGGTGAGCGTTTATACATCGCAGGTTTGAGAGAGATGTTACCTAACAAGAAATTCTACCCCAACGCTAACTCAACCATGCGTTTGACTTACGGTCAAGTAGGCGATTATACCCCTGGTGATGCTATGCACTACGACTTCGTAACTACTTTCGATGGTCTTATGGATAAAATGGACAACTCAGACGATGAGTTTATGGTACCTGAGCGATTGGAAGAATTATACCAAGCTAAAGACTATGGCAGATATGCCGATGAAAACGGTGAGCTTATCATTAACTTCATCAGTGGCAACGACATTACGGGTGGTAACTCTGGTAGTCCGGTGCTGAATGCTTACGGTGAGCTTATAGGTACAGCTTTCGATGGCAACTGGGAAGCTATGAGTGGAGATATCGCTTTTGAAAACGATATTCAGCGCACTATATCGGTAGATGCTCGATACATACTGTTCATCATAGATAAGTTTGCTGGTGCATCTCACCTTATTGACGAGATGACTATTGCGCCGAACAGACCTCGACCATTGACTGCTGAGGAACAAGCCGCTAAAGATGCCGAGGACGCTATGAACGACCCGCTAACCATAGTAAATAAACTATCAACTATTAACTATTTAGGGCAAGATATCCCTGTGATAGTGATGCACTCATTCGGTTCAGCATTTGATTTGGCAGTAGCTCAATTTGGTAGCGACTCCAATACCTTATTCTACTGGAGAGGAACAGTTTATACCACAGAGAAAAGATAATTTACTTCCTCTAATACTTGTTAAAACCCTCGCCAAAATTGGCGGGGGTTTTTTATGTTCTGGATACATTTCACCAGACACACCCCTTGATTAGCTATGCTAATCTTACCCCCTCTCAAGAGGGGAGGATTGTGAAACCATCAGGGGTGTGTCAAATCCTAAATTTAATACGAGGCGAAAACACCATAAAATGCTGCCACCTTTGGGTTCTATAATGACTTGCCTTCCAAACAATATAATTGTCAATATGTGCCATGCCTATATTGAAACCCACTGACACTTTCTTTCCATAAAAAACGCCCACATAAGAAATAAAGCCTCCAAATGTGCTATCAATTATTGTAGTCGCACCCATGTCAAGATGAAAATTATAGTCTAACAAAATGGAATGAGAAATGTATGGGCCGAATTCAATTTCTTTTTCTGAATTTTCAGTTTGTAACACTGGAAACATCAAGTTTCCTATATTGGCACCCACATTCCAATAATTACCTTTCTCACTTTTGAACTTAGCCCCAAAGGATGGAAAGCCAACACCCTGTTTAATTTCAAAAAATAGCTTTCTGGGTTTTTTGTCTTCTTGTGCCAATAATAGGCTTGGCAGTAGCAATAATAGAAGTAGTTTTTTCGTTTTGAAATGGGTTCTAACGTATGGCTTTGATATCTGTAATTATTACCCCCTATGTATGTGACACATTTTGGGCTCTGCTTTTGTCGGAAAGTCAATTTACAATGTGGGTTAGCACGCTTTTTAGGAAGTAAACCAATAAATTGATAAGATGTATTTATTAAATATGCCTCCTCTTCAGCTGTTAAAAATATCTCATGAACAGAATCCGACGTGTTAATTAATAAGGCTTCAAATTTACATATATATGATGAATTGGAATGAAATGTAAAATAGTCGTATTGACTCGTGTCAATAGAGCCTAAACAGGCTTTAATCTGTTTTATTTTAGTGATATAGCCAGGATTTCCATTAGCTTGTAAACTGCACCAACCATTTCCACTTAAGATAAGGAAGTAATCTAAATCCGAGGTATCAGCTTGTTCTTCCTGCCCCAATACGCATAGCGGCAAAAGCAATAATAGAAGTAGTTTTTTCATTCTTTCTTGGCTTTGTGTTCTGACGATTACTTAAAATCGAATAAATCCGACTTTGTTTTCGGAATATATCAGATGAAATAGACTTTAATAAGCCCTTTCGTTTCTTCCCTCTACGTAATTAATAAAAGATTTATTGACGACCCTATTACCTCCTGCAGTAGGGTAATTTCCGGTAAAGTACCAATCGCCTTGGTGGTTAGGGCAAGAAGCGTGTAAGTCGCCAATCTTCTGATAAATAATATTGACCTTAGCGTTAATGTTGTCTGGTGTCAATAATTCGGCTATCTTCTTAGAAATCTGAACTGCTGTAAAAGGAGAATAAATGGCTTGTACGTGATTTTCGACTTGTTCCTCATTCTCACTACTCTTCAAACATTTTTGGTAAACCTCATCAATAATGTGCTCTTGCCCACTTTCTTTGAGTAAAGTAATGGCGGCTTGAAAAGCGATGAAGTCGCCCAACTTAGCCATATCGATACCATAACAATCGGGATAACGTATTTGTGGTGCTGAAGATACAATGATGATTTGCTTAGGATTAAGCCTATCCAAAATGCGCAAAATACTTTGCTTGAGTGTCGTTCCTCTAACGATACTATCGTCTATCATTACTAGATTGTCATTAGCTTTAACAGTACCATAGGTAATGTCGTAAACGTGAGCGACCAAATCGTCTCTACTATCGTCTTGAGTAATGAAGGTTCTGAGCTTAGCATCTTTTATAGCAATCTTTTCGGCACGTATGCTGGTAGACATTATGCTTTTTATCTCTTTCTGATTGGGGTTTTCTAAAGCAAGTATAGCTTTGGTTTTCTCAATATTCAAAGCCTCATTCATCCCTTTCATCATACCATAAAAAGAGACTTCTGCCGTATTGGGGATAAAAGAAAACACCGTATTTTCTAAATCGTGGTTTATGGTTTTGAGAATAGTAGGACACAAACGCTTACCTAAATTCATACGCTCTTGGTAAATGTCTTTATCATTACCTCTTGAAAAGTAAATACGCTCAAAAGAACAAGCCTTACGCTCCAATTGTGGTTTGACAGAAGCCATTGAATAACTGCCGTCTTTTTTAACAACAAGGGCGTGGCCTCGCTCAATTTCTTTTATGCTGTCTGCTGGTACATTAAAAGCGGTTTGTATTACTGGTCGCTCAGAAGTAGCCACTATAATTTCGTCATCGGCATAATAATAGGCTGGTCGAATTCCTGCCGGATCTCTGAGAACGAAAGCATCACCATGACCAAACATGCCACACATCACATAACCGCCATCCCAATATTTAGCTGAGTTGGTCAGTACCTCTTGAACGTCTAGTTCCTCGGCAATAACCTTAGAAATTTCTTTCTTGCTATACTCCTCTCGCTTATCGTAATAAATTCTGTCGTTTTCTTCATCTAAAAAATGACCTATCTTTTCTAAGATGGTCACGGTGTCGGCTTTTTCCTTGGGGTGCTGTCCTATATCTACCAACTGATTGAAGAGTTCGTCTACATTGGTCATATTAAAATTACCTGCCAAGACCAAAGAGCGTGTTCTCCAATTGCTTTGACGTAAAAAAGGATGGCACTGCTCTATGCTATTACCACCATAAGTACCGTAGCGCAAATGCCCTAAAAGTAACTCGCCAGTAAAGGCTACATTTTCTTGCAACCATTTAACGTCATTAAACTTTTCTGGGTGTGTGTTGGCTAAATCTACAAATCTACTGTTGACGTATTCAAATAAATCTTGAATGGGTTTGTTGGCATTGGAACGGTGTCGGCTGATATAGCGACTACCTAAAGGAACGTCTAAATTTATAGTGGCTAGTCCTGCACCATCTTGTCCTCTGTTGTGCTGCTTTTCCATAAGCAAACACATTTTATTAATTCCGTAAAGGGGAGTGCCATACTTTTCAGCGTAATACTCAAGAGGTTTTCTTAACCTTAAAAAAGCTATTCCGCATTCGTGCTTGATGGCATCACTCATAAAGGTATATATTTGAAGGGCAAATGTAAGTCATTTCTTACAAAAAATCAGATTTTTTCATCCCCAACCAATCGAGCACATTTTTGTGCCAAATATCTTTTCCTTCCTGCTCACTTAGTACACCAATCTCTACGGCGTAATCTAAAACTCTTCCAGGGTATGAAGTTCCTACACCTTCCATTTCTCCTAATGGATAGGGGTCGTCTAAGCCCATCATAATTTGACTTGCTCCCACCCGTTTTTTTAGTAAATCGAGAGTGTAAGAATCGTGTACCAAAGTATCGAAAAATAAGTTTTTGTGTCCCAATGTTTTTCTAGGGTCTTCTAACTCTTCGAAGATATCCGGGCGGCCATCAAAACCTTGTATTCTTCTACCATAATTGGCGATACCTAACATACCACCATGAGCAAAACTTGTTCGTATATTGGGGTATTTATTGGGCAAATCTCGCAGAGTAAAAAGGTGCAAGGTGTCCGCACATTGCGCCATCATCCAAACTAAATGAAATCTCCAATACTGATTTTTTAAAGCAATCATTTTCTCACCATCGTAAGGGTGAATTTGAAGAGCTAAGCCGTATTTGTTAGCTAATTCGAATATAGGGTCAACATCCGATTCAGCAGTAGATAGCCATTCTCCTTGTGCGTTTAAAAAATGAGTTGGCAAACAAAGGACTTTTAAACCAAGTTCATTAACGCAGCGTTCAATCTCTTTGAGGGCATGATCCATATATAGGGGTTGAACCACAAACCCACACGTAAACTTATCGGGGTGTTCGCACTGAACAGAAGCATTGAAGTCGTTTTGAAAACGAATACCATCAGCACAGTCTTGTTTTTCCCAACCGTTACAATATAGCTGCGACAAACACAACATCACGCTATGGTCAATGTTGTATTGATTCATCCATTCTATTTTGTCCTGTATAAAAAAACTAGGATCGTTTATTGGTCTTGACCAATCGCCTTGCCTCATGAACTTTTTGTTGTCATCAATCCAAAACAGTTTCTTATCCTTCATAAACTTAGGAATCTGAGAAGGCTCCGGCAAGATATGTCCATGTCCGTTTATTCGCATCGTATAATTTTATAAGTACCTGTCATCTACTTCCATTACCTCGCCTGTGGCTGGGCATGTTCTTAGTTTTTCATTAGTGTAAAAGCGTTTAAACACAGGTAAAAAATCTTTCTCAATATTGGTCAAATGAAAGTATTCCTCGTACAGAAGTTCATTAGCAGTATCAGAAAACCACATTAAACCGTCTTTGTCATTTTCGCCCCTTTTTCTTTCAATAACTAAACCTACAGAACCTTCCGACCTAATAGGAGAGTGTGGAATTTTGCCTGGCAAAAGAAACATTTCTCCCTCTTTAATAGGGATTTCAACCGCCTTACCTTCATGCTGAATTTTAACGATAATATCTCCTTCGATTTGATAAAATAACTCTTCTGTTTCGTTGTAATGATAATCTTTTCTGGCGTTTGGGCCTCCAACTACCATAACAATAAAATCTCCGGCTTCTACGTATAAATTTTTGTTCCCAACGGGTGGCTTAAGCAAATCTCTATTATCTGCTATCCACTGATGTAAGTTAAAAGGTGCTTTGAATGACATAAGTAATCGTTTTGTTTGTTCAGCAAGTTACACAAATTTGGCTATTTTTGGGGCTATGGATTTAGACTTATTAGGAAAAAACGCCCTTGTTTGTGGTAGCACTCAAGGAATCGGAAAAGCTACTGCTCAGGCACTTGCTAAAATGGGCGCTACTGTATTTCTTTTGGCTAGAAATGAAGAAAAACTCCAAAAAGTAAAGAGCGAACTAGATGCAAGTAAAGGTCAAAAACACGATTATTTATGCGCTGATTTTTCTGACGTGAATAGCTTAAGAGATGTGGCTCTAGAGCTAGAAAATAAAGACATACATATACTCATAAATAATACGGGTGGACCAGCTGGTGGACCTATCACCTCAGCCCAAAGCGATGATTTTGAAAAAGCATTTAAAATGCATGTGGTTTGTAACCAAATCTTATCTCAAGCTGTAGTAGAAAGTATGAAGAAAGCTTGTTTTGGCAGAATCGTAAATGTTATTTCTACATCTGTAAAAGTCCCCATTAACGGCTTGGGCGTTTCTAATACCATTAGAGGTGCTGTTGCCAGTTGGGCCAAAACAATGGCCAACGAATTGGGGCAATATGGCGTTACGGTCAATAATGTTTTGCCCGGTTTTACCAATACCAACCGACTCAAAACGTTGATTGCCAAAAAAGCACAAAACCAAAAGGTGAGCGAAGAAGAAATAGCCAACACGATGTTGTCTTCCGTTCCTGCATCTCGCTTTGGTGAGGCCGATGAAGTGGCAAATGCTATTGCCTTTTTATGTTCTCCTGCTGCTGCCTACATCAACGGAATTAACGTCCCTGTAGATGGCGGACGTACTGGCACACTATAAAATTACTACTATGAAAAAAATACTCAACTACATTGATGGTCAGCTACAAGAGGCCCTATCCAAACAATTCATTGAAAATGAAAGCCCTGTAAATGGCCAGGTTTTTTCCCA
>MDSX01030707.1_pt1 | contig 21775 bp, 23 predicted proteins | sample 811141 | NCBI WGS metagenome assembly MDSX01 (sample SAMN05326642, study PRJNA326480) | marine metagenome | isolation source: seawater | place: Atlantic Ocean: South East | collected 2010
GTATGTTGAAGATTTTTCTAGTGCAATAAAGTATTGCGTGTTTGATGTAAGAGATCTGAAATGCGATATTAGTTTTGTTGAAATAGAAACGTCGTAGTCTTCACCGAGAAGTTTCATATTAGCAACACCCATAATAAAGTTGAAATCCGTCCCTTCAGGAAAACCACCTTCAACTAAAACAGAGAATGAGTTAGATGTAGAATTATCAACATCAATCACTCGTATCTCAATACTACCATTACCAGAAGGACGGATAGAGATAGTATCATAACCAAGTGCGGAAGATGCTTTTTTGATCTTTGCCAGTGTCTCGTTGGTCAATACAAACTTTACTTCACACTCAGGCATGATGATGTCTTTCTTAGGTGCAGCTAACATCTCAGGGTCAGAATAAAAATACTTGACCGACGATAGACCACTGCCATCTGATACAGTACAATAACTCTCATCAAAGTCAATTGAAGGATTGTCCACAAGAGACAACACAGACAAGAACTCAGAGAGGTCATAGATACCGAACGTACTGGGGAAGTCTTCAACAACCTCAGCACGAGAGACGATGTTCTTTGCGATTGACATAGTCTTCAGGACGTTACCGCCATTGACTACAATATTTGGATTGATTGTCGAGAAGTTACGCAAGATCTCGACTGTGCGACTAGATAGTTCCATGTAAAGATTCCTCAGTTAATATGTGCATCATTATATAATACTGTGACCCGTTTGTCAAGTGATTTCCCTCATTCGACTAAAGTTTTTATCCTTGATAAATGACAACTTGCGTTCGAAGTGGGCATCCTCAAGTTCAGTCTTGTGAGAGATCACAAACACATTTGTGTCTTCTTTCAACGTGTCGATAATCTTCATAAGGTTATCAACACCCTCACCGTCCAACGAAGAGTCGAACGTCTCATCAAGTATCAACAAATTGGTCGATACCGAATTCTTCATCTTAGCAATATGTCGCCAAGTAAACAATAAAGATAAATCGATACGCTGTTTCTCACCCTCAGAAAATGAGTCGTATGAGAACGTGTCTCGATATCTTGATCGTATGGTCTCTTTAAAACTTTCGTCTAACTCAAAGTGAACAAAGAAGTCTAACGTCTGTAAATACTGATTGGTCAGTTCGTTGATCACAGGTATATATTGTTTAATTATCTTCGTCTTTATACCGGAGTCTTTCAGTAACTCAGACGCGACGCGGTTGTATGAAGATAACTCATTGAAAGAATATTTCTTGTCAGTGAGTGAGTGTAGTTCTTCATCCAATGCATTTAGTTCTTGGTTTGCTTGCGCCATGTCACCAGTATTCTCAGACATCTCTAGTAAGTCTGATTGGATCTTTTGGATGTTTTTTGTTAATCTAGAAACCATCTGCATGTTATTATTCATAGCATTCTGTTTGCTTATAAGGTCAGACATCTCGGTCTCTAGATTTTCTAAAGTGTCATTATACTCTTGCAACTGGTCGTCTGCTTGACTCATCAACTTCTGCAGTTCTCGTGCACGTTCGTTAGCATCAGACTTTTTACTGTTGCGCAGATCATCACCGATGTCTTGATCGCACGTAGGACACACTTCATTATCATCAAAGAACTTAGCTTCTTTAACAACAGACTTTACTTGAGTACCGAACTGAGTGCGATACTTCTCCAACTTTTGTTTGTTTGCACGAATGTTGTTCAGTTCTGTTTGGACAGAAGGCAATGCAGTATTGACAGACTCAGACAACTCTACGTTTGACTCATTGAGTTCAGCAATATCCTCATTAAGATTTTTGATCTCGTTTTCTTTCTCTTTACGGTGCGCAGTATTAATGGCGCTTAGGTCACGAATGTACTTCTTCTGAGAAGATATACGAGTCTTGACCATCTCAATAGAATGGTTGTTGCCCTCTAGTTCGCCTTTAAGGAGAGAGATTTTCTCCTTGAGTATCACATTCATCTTAGAGAAGATGTTAATATCAAGAAGGTCTTCTATCACGTCACGCCGAGAGGTTGAGTTGAGTTGCATGAATGGGACAAAAGACGACGAACCGAGAACAACAATTTGGTGGAAACTCTTGTGAGACATCTGTAAGACGTTCTTCTCAAGAATCTCTTGGTATTCACGCGCGTGTGAACTCTGGTTGATCATACTACCGTCTTTCCAGATTTCAAACTTGGCGGGTTTCAGACCACGCACGATTTTATAATGGACACCATTAACAGTAAACTCCACTTCACACATGCAGTCTTTATTGTTGATAGTGTTAACTAACTGAGGTTTATTAATATTTCTGTGCGCTTTACCGAAAATAGAAAACGACAGTGCATCAAGCATGGTGGACTTACCAGCACCGTTCTCACCAACAACCAAGTTGGTGGGCGTCTCTAAAAAATTAATTTCGTTAAAGTAATTACCCGTCGAAAGAAAGTTCTTCCAACGGAGTTTTTCAAATCTAATCATGCAATCTCTACACTCTGTGCTTCAATCATAAGTTCAGACACTAGACCTTTAATACGATCTTTATCAAGGTCAGTCTCAACTTCTTGGATATAGTTATAAATTAATGTCTGAGTATCTTCAACACTCACTTCTGCATCGTCGACATTCTCACCACGAAACTCTTTAAAGTCTTCTGCAATCTTTAGTTCGTAGATTTTCTGTCGTTGAATACGATCCACATATCGCTCGAACTTTTTAATATCAGAACGATTAACCACAACAAGTTTTACAAACTTATTATCAAGATATGAAAGATCTTCGAACTGATTTGTTTTACTTTCATCATAGTGAATCTTATGGAAGATTGTAACATTATTTTGCACGGGTGTCAACTCGCGATTCTCTGTGTCATATACATGAAAGAACTTAGGATCATGTGCATCATTCCAGAAGAACTCCATCTGTGCACCAAGATAGTGAATATTGCCTTGAGTAGATTTCGTGTGGAAGTGACCAGAGAGAACTGTCTCAAATCGTTCTAAGGGTTTTGAGTCCATACCATCTTTGCAGACAATACCTTTGTCCATCTCAAACCCTGCGAGTTCGAAGTGTCCACCAATGACGTCAGCGCCACAATTGTTTAAGAAGTCAGTTACTTCTTTCTCGTTCTCAGGACATATCCAAGGGACAAGACCAAACTTCACACCACCATAATCACGCACGATAGGGTCCATGAGTATATCCACTTCATTGATGTAGTGACCCATCAACTCTTTCAGAGAGTTCAGTTCAATAGTATTCTTGAAGTAAACGTCGTGGTTGCCTGGGATAATGTCCATGTGTATGTTATACTCACGGAGTTTGTCCAAGAAGATTTGACGATTGTGATTTAATGCTTTTAGGTTGATCGTCTTGCGATTGTCATAGTAATCTCCCAGATGTAGAATCTGAGTAATACCATTCTCACGAAGATACGGAAAGAACACCTCACCATAGAATCGTTCTTGATACTGCATAAAGATATCAGACGAATTACGACACCCGCAGTGAGTATCGTTAAGTATTGCTATTTTCATACGCGCTCAACTTGATTTATACAACGGTAATTATACTACTATTATATTCGTTTGTCAAGCTATTCGAGATAATCTGATAGATCAGAATCAACATGTACCGCTCTGCGTTTGCGCTTCTTTTCTTCCTTGGAATAAGCTTTGAATTCATCATCTGCAGATTTCACTGCATCAATGCGCATACGGAGGGTGTCGACGAATGGAGATGTTTGATTGTGAAAAGACCCAATTGTGTCGTCATCTAAGAATTCACTCACGTCCGCTTCAGAGATGAACTTCATCTTAATGTCTTGTTGTTTCTTTTCTTTTTGGATGCGTCGCAAAAATGCGTACCACGATATTTGTGTGAAGTATGCAAACGCATTTGGTTTACCTGATCGAGTTGCAGCTTCTATATTATAATTCTCAATTGCCTTCAGACAGTTTTCTACTGCATCCATAACCATTTCTTCACGATAGGTATATCTTACGAAGTTTGCCTTATGAGAAAGACCTTCTGCAATTTTTAGAAAACAAGATGCAATATAATTAGTCACCACGGGATGTGGTTTACCTTCTGATTTAGCTTCTTGCGCTTCAGTGCAGTATTCAACTACTGCATTTGAGAAATCTTTATTGCTTACGTAATGTGGTTTTTCTTTTGGTTTCATAATATTTACCGCTTTATCAGTTAAGTAGGTATTGTATCAAAATACTAGTGTTTTGTCAATCTTTATTAACAACCCTTTCTCTCAGTCCACTAGATGAAAACCTATGAGATCTTTCATTAAAGTACAATTGGATTCCACGCTTACGACAGATATCTTTTCCTGTGAAATCTAAGTCTCTATATTCCTGTCCCATGATACGCAAATCTATCTGATACATTGAAAGAATATCTTCTAAGTCTTGTTCTGTGACATATGGAATAATTTCGTCAACATATCCCACAGCATTTAACTGAGTATATCTTTCAACAATAGTTTGTACGGGAGCGTTTTTATAGTCGCGATCTATTGAAGGGTCTACTTGCAATCCACAAATAAGATAATCGCAATGCGCCTTCGCATCTCGCAACATAACAACATGTCCTGCATGCAAAAGGTCAAAAGACGAGCATGTAAATCCAACTACCATTTTTTTTCACTTATCACTTGACAGATTGCGTTTTATACTGTATAATCTCTTTTAACGAAAGGGGAGAATAGTATACCATTAGTTTATCATCATCCCAGACGTATCTGAGTCTAACTCTAATGTGTCCTTTTCCATATCCTTCAAGAAGTCATCTAATGAAAGAGGATCATTCTCAAAGTCATCTTCTAGTTCTGTTTTTTCTTGAAACAATTTCATTTCTTTAATTGCACTACCATACTGAGATATCATATCGGTAGTAGGTAAAGCAAGAGAGATGATCTTATCAGTGAAGACCATAATAACATTTTGAGGAGTGTCTTGATAAACCATAAAAGTTTTAAACGCATAGTACTTATCACCATTATCTAACGTCTTCTCCATTAGACTTAGCGCATTATTTACAACAAGATTGTCTGGTGATTCCTCTAAAAGATTACAAATCAACTCTTCTCCTGTTATCAACTTAAGATGCTTAATCGAAGAATTCTGACTGTTCATTATCTGCCCTTATTGGTTTTAAGTTTATGGGATAGATTCTATATCTAAACCCTTCTTTAGTATATATCTTAATTCTTTCAGCGCTATGTTTCAGTGTAAAATTCTTATGAGATTTGACATGGAGATCGTCAGCGATATCAATAAGCTTAGTAGTCCTACCGTCGTCAGACTGACGAAGACCACGACCAATTGATTGGAGAACTTTAACTTGAGACTTGGATGGTGTCGCAAATACAATATTATGCAAGTTGCGGATGTTGATGCCAGTGCTGAAAGTGCCAAGAGAAGCAACAATAATAGCGTCATTTTCTTTTTCTACAATTCCTCGTATTTGTTCACGATCATGAGCATCTACTTCGCCAGAGACATAGAATATTTTTCTATTAACGTCTGACATACCCTTGATCATTTCATACAAAACTTTACCATGTTTTTCTACAAACTGAAACATAACTAAAGTATTGCCCTTTTGATCTAAAGCAAGTTTACTAATAAATTTATTACGAGGTTCATAAGTGACAATATAATCAAGTTCTTCTTGATATTTCTTGTCTTTCATCATATTACAAATATCACTATGGTATCTCAGAAGAACAATTGAGATATCCAGTTCAGCTAGCTGTTTATTCTTTTGCAGTTCCACTGTGCGGGTAACAGTGAAGGTTGGACCAAACAGTCCTTCTAGGACCAGTTTGTTTGTTTCGGTACCGTCAAGGGTACCTGTAAGACCAAATCTGTATTTGGCATTAATGCACTTATCCATCATGGTAGTGAGAGACTTTGCTTTGAAAAGATGTACTTCATCACCGAAGACTGTATTAAACTGTTCGAACCATTCTTTACCAAATTTGTAAATAGACTGCCACGTAGAGATTATAATACGTTTGTCAGTGACCTTCTCTTTACCAGAGTAGATGCGGTGACAGAACTTATCGACATCGTAACCGTAGTCTTCAAAGTCCTTGTACATTTGTTCTACCAAAGAAGTGGTAGGAACGATGATCAGTATTTTGCCATCGGTGACTTCGTAGCAGTACCTCAGTAGATTGTATATGATGAACGACTTGCCACTACCAGTGGGACTGAGTAGTATACATCTGAGATTCTCTACACCATGAGAAATTGCTTTATACTGATAATCTCTTGGTTTGAAAGGGGCGTCAAGAAGCGAGATAAAATCAACAAGAGATGGGTGATCAATGTCGTCTTTGAATGAAGGAATGCCATACACTTCATGTTCTAGAATTTCTAACTGATAAAACCTATCAGCACAGAAACGACGTAGGTGTGTATAGAGACCTACGTTCATCTGTTTACTAACGGTGTTGTAAAGTTTTACTTTACCGTCCCATACTTTTCTTTTATATGCAGGCATGAACTTATACCCAGGAACAAAAAACGAGAAATATTCTCTCAGTTCATTCTCTTGAGCAGGATGTGCTTCCACCATAAAGTGGGAGTAGTCCTTCATGCGTATGCGTATTTTATTATCCACCTGACTCAAACTTTCTATAATCGATAATGTTCTTTATGGTTGAATGTCTCCATCGGATCACATTTAATATATCTTCAAGAGTATTTATCTGGGTCTTAAGTGCGACTATTTTGTCTTCAGATTTCTGAATCTCTTGATCTGACTCATAGTAGTAGTCCATCTCGCCCTTGAGAATCTTGAGGCCATTGAACGGATCAGGTTCCCATCCCTTCTCCATGATCTCTTTCTGATCCATCTTACCGTTGTAGTATAACCATTTCTGTTTGAGTAAAATCTTTTGAGCATTCTCTGCTCGGCGCAACGACTGTTTCGTTACGTCTAAATACTCACGATACTTAGAGTGTAGTAAAGGAGTTCGTCGTGAAGTTTCATCGAGTTGATGCACAGGAATAGCAGAGTCTTCCCGCCACTCTTTGTGGATGCCTTTTAAATTTAGTGTCATTATGTAGTCCTACGGTTCTATTGTCAACTGTATATTATATCATCTTTCAGTGATATAGTCAATACAATCCTTCCAATAATCTTCATTGTGACCTAAGACGTAACTCAGAGTCATGCGATAACAGTTTGTTCGTGCGGCATGATACACAACATCACCAGATCCATATGCACCAAAATATCCTGCTTTTAACTGCCATCCTTGAGTGTCTTTAACCGTAACGATTTCATTTGTTTTTGGATCAACATATTTGAACCACCCGTCGCCATTCTCGGACCAACTAAAGATCAGATTGTGCGCCGACGCGTTGGCATTGTTATGCCATCCGATATATCCGGATGGAGGATAAAGAGAAGACAAAACACTTATTTGTAGACCAAGCTCTGTCTTCATTTTGTTATCTAAATGAGACCAAGTCTTTGCGTATTCTTCGGGATGCGTTGATTTATAATGATCTGGTTTAATAGCGTAACATGAAGCGCCTCTAGGAAAACCTTCATGGTCTTTTCCCATCGATATTATACGGTCTAATTCTTCTTCACCCGTATAATAGTCCGCCATATTCTCATTCTCTGGACCACCAAGAAGAACATTCGTCTCTTCTGGTTGATAGAGTTCACGGTAAGTGTATCTAAATTCTTCAAGAAGATCAAGAACTGAACGGTTCTTAATTTCATAATTACTAAGACTCATTTTATTCGTTGTCTACCAGAATAATATCAGATGTGTTGATAATGCTGCCTTCTTTATCGGCGATCATCACCACTTCGTGGAGGTTATTGCGATTGTTTAAATGCCTTCCTCGGACTACACTATATTGTGCCATAATAAATTTCCTTAAATAATTTCGTATTCAGTAAACCTGAATGTAGCGTCAAAGTTTAAATATGTCAAATCACCTGCGGTAGAGCTCAGTTCAATATTTCCCACTTGCGTAGGAATACAGTCTTTGTATTTGATAGTCACATTAGAGTTATTGTGACTGGTGAGAATAATCACTTGAATGTCATGATGTGTTGTTTCTTTTGTGCCGTATGTGATACCTTCCATCCAGTCTAGAACTTCTTTGTAGCACGTTAAGTCTTCGTCTAGAATGAGACTAATGGTTAGTTCACCGTAGTTGATAGTATCTGGTGGTAAAGGCAACCGTTGAACACGAGGCACAGCCATCTCTGCCGCAGTTCCTGTTGCACCAGGATGTGATACTGTATGCGCAAAAAACTTTAGATTACCGAACGAACGTTCTATGATAACACAGAATCCCGTAGGTTGCAAAAAGTTTTTGTTAGGTGTTAAGTCCATAATATATCCTCTTAGTGACTTTATTTATACGCATAAAAAAAGGGAGTCCGAAGACTCCCCAAAATGACTAGTAGACTAGTTCTTTTTATTATGCCTTGTCTAGGATATTGTCTACACGGAAGATACGGTAGTACTGGTTTAGACCCTTAGTAGTGTCGATATCGCTAGTTGGACTAGCAGTTACGAATGGGTTTGCGACCATACCATAACGAGTCTTGAACCCGATACGTGGCTGGAAGTCATCCTCACCAACTGCCTTGACCATCTGTAGTGGTACATATGGGCAGTAGAACATACCTGCGTCATATGGGTTAGTACCCTTATAACCTACTGTTACGTAGTTGGTAGTTGCATATGGATCGATGAATACACGTAGGCGACCGTTTAGAGTACCTGCGAATGTGTTACCAGTGTCGTCAATTGACAATGAAGTGTTCATTGCTGGAGTGTAATCTAGCATGCCAGAAGCTGCAAGTGCAGTTGCAACGTCAGAAGAACATACTACGATGTTACCCTTACCACGACGAGTTTCTCGCGCGATAACGTTTGATTCACGATCTAGTTGTACAACAAGACCCTTGAACTTCTCTGCAGACCAACGACCATCAGCATCTGTTGATAGATCGAAGATACCTGGAGAAGTGACGTTAGATGTCTGTGCACCTAGTTTTGCCTGAGTGTTGATTGTACGAATGATTTCGCGGTTGATTTCAGCAAGAATCTCTGTAGACAGAATGTTTGCTAGTTCTGTCTCAGCGTCAAGACCGTGGATTGCTTTCAAGTCTTGTGCTAGTTCTAGTGAGTACTCTGCCTTCAATGCGCGTGACTTAGCAGTAACAGTCGCCTTGTCGATCGAGAAACCCATCTCTTGGAAAGTGCCTGTGCGTCCTAGAGCCTCTGCGTCCTGTGTTGACATTGGACGACCAGCAGTATCTAGTACACGACCAGTTCCTGGTAATGGATCGCCGTTAGCGTCACGAGCGCCTTCAAATCCAGACATACCTGAACCGTCAGATGGTTGATTTAGATCTCCGTCTAGACCTGAGAAACGAGTTTCAACTTCGTCGAAGAATGTTTCTGGAGCGCCGTTGGGTCCCATGCCATTGTAACGTGACTTCATCGCGAAGATTAGACCAGTTGGACCTGCCATTGGCTGGACGCCACATAGGTCATATGCCATCAGGTTTGGCATTGCGCGACGTACTAGTGAGATCAATACTGGATCCCAGTTAGCTAGTGGGTTAGCACCGCCTTGAGTTGAGTTGGTTGGTGCGTCTTCAGTTAGAAAACCAGCAGAAGCAGATCGCTCTTCCATCATAGCGCGTTCTTGGTTTTCTAGGATAGCAGCGGTTACTGCCTTTTTGTGGTGATCGGTGATTGCGCCAGCAGATTCTTCGTTTAGAACTGGTGACCACTTCTCGATCAATTGATCGTATGAATTGTTCATTTCTAATTCCTTATTTCTTAGAGGTTTTACGAAGAGCATTCAAGTAAACTTCCATCGATGACGAAACTTCTACTTCTTCTTGTTCAGTATTTTCTGTTAGTGTAGATACTGATTCTTCAAGTTGCTCTGGGATTTCTTTTGAGAAGTATGATTCTTTAACAGTATTTACTTTAGTGACGAATGTTTCTTCGTTCTCAAAATCAACACTGCTTAAAAGTTCTGATAACTTCTCCGCTTGGGTGTCTGCTAGTCCCCGAGATGCTTCAGCGATAATAGTATTACGCTTGTAAGTCTCTAGTTCCTCAGCAAGTGAAATTGCATCACCAGTAGTTGAGTTTAGTTTTTCTTCTAACTCAGTTACTTGCTCTGCTAGTTCATCAACTAGGTCCGTCTTGGTCTCTGGAACTTCAACATATGACTCAACGAATAGATCACGCATACCATTCATGAAACCTTCAGCGATTTCGGTGCGTAGACCAGATTCGATTGCCAACTTGTTTTCTTCCATCCAAGTTTCAACAACATAGTTTAGGTAAGAATCGACTTTACCGACTAGATCGGTCTTAATCGTTTCGACTTCTTCAGCAAGCTCTTCTGCGTATTGCTCCTCTAGACGAGTAACTTCTTCAGATAGCTTTGTTTTAACTGCAGTTTCAAAAATGATTGCAGTCTTTTCCTTGAACTCCTCAGAAAGAGTAGCTTCACCATCAACAATTGCAGATAGTTCTGCACCTGTATCTAGTTCTGCGACATCTCCTAAGTCAACGCCTTCTGAACATACTTTATCGTATGCTGCTTGTAGGTCTGACTTCTTCATCTTAGAAGCAGCTTTATACATAGCGTTAACCATACCAGCTTTTGTCTTTGGCTTTGGCGGTGCAACTTTTGAGGTTGCGTTAGCTGCTTTATCGACAGATGCGATTGATTCAGGTTCACTGGTCGCCGCTGCATCTGGTTTTCCTTTTGCTGCAGGAGCTTGTGCTTCTTCGAGAGTTTCCTCCACGATTTCGTTAGTTTCAATCTCGGTATCGCGGATTTCACCTTCTACTTGATTTAAATCAGTCATAGTGACTCCTTATAGTTTAGATTTGATTAACGAGAGGAAATTCTTGAATTCACGCATCTGCACTTCTGGACGATGTGCAATTGGTGCTTGCTTAATTTCAGTCTCTATATCTTCAATGACTTGAGGTTGAAGTATTCCATTGTTCCAGACCCAGTCCACACCTTCCATAATCCCATTAACAAATGCTTCAGGTGCGCTTGGATCTTGTACGATATCTACCGTACTTAGAACGAAATCTTCTTTGACGTACATGACGCCGTTTTTCTGCTCAAGACTTCCCATTCCACGAGTTGACACGCCTAGTTGTACACCACCTTCTAAGAGACCTTTTACGATCTGACCCATAGGAGTATCCAAAATTTGTGCCCTTCCTACCACATCATTACCTTCTAATTTTAGGTCTGTGATGAGGTGAGAAACTTTATCCAAGTTAACTGACGGACCTTCGGGGTGATTGAGTTCCCCGACGGCACGTTTCTTGCTAACTTGGTCTTTCACGTATGTGTTTACTGCCCTTTCCATAATGGCCTTTGGGTAAACACGTCCGTTACGATTCTTTTTGTCTGCTTGCGCAAATACACCTTCAATGACGAAGTTTTTGCCACCACCTTCCTTGGCTTCTACGATACACTGGATATCGTTTTCTACGTATTCGCTAATCAGTTTCATTTTATTTTTCCTAAGTCTTTAAGGACTTGTTTCGCGGTTGACTCCGCTTCTTTTTGTGATTTGAAAACGTCAACTTTATCGCCGTCTATCACCAACTCAAACCCCTTTGGGGTCTTAGAAATGACGACAGGGTATCCGCCCATCTTCTTTTTGAAGACAGGTTTAGATGATTCCCTTAATTGTTTAAAATTTTTCATATCACTCTCTTTTGTAGTATTTATACAAAAATATTTTTTAATGAATTTTTTATTATATTTTTGTTACTCTACTTCGTCAAAGTCGTCTACTTCATCTAAATTGATATCTTCAACTTCTTCTAATTCAGACACAATATCATCATAGACTTCGTCACTTTCATCATCCTCTGCACTATATGGTTCTTCACCATTAAAGATCTGACCCGCGACTGCGACCTTCTCTGCGTCAAGGGTGTCTTGTACTTTAGTACCTAGATTATCTTTAAACAACCTGTCAGCTTCACTGAAGTCGCCTCTTTGTAATGCATTGATTAGGTCGATTGTCGAGTTAGACTCTACTTCAACTTCTGTTTCTAATTCTAGATTTTCTGCTTCACTCATAATTTTCTCACTGTTCATTGTCATTTTCATTTTCACCACCGCCAGACGCTTCTGTCTCGACGTTGATCTGTTTAATCATTTCTTCGATGTCTTTCTCATCAAACATCATTACATTCTTCATAATCCATGTACGAGAGAAGTACTCGCCGACATACTGTGTAATCTGGTCCATTGTCTGTAGACGTTCACGTAATAGTTCTGCGTCTTTCAGTTCTGAGAAATGGTTGTCACGATTATAGTCAACTTGTATTTCGTTTTTCCAAGATTCCCAATCTTGTTCTGTGCAAACACCTTTTAATAAACACTGTTTCTTTAAAATGCCGATAAACAGATTTGAGAACTTCTGGCGAAGACGGTCGATAAACTTCTGAAACTTTACTTCGTCTCGTGTAATCTCGGTTGAACGACCTAGGGAGAACTGCGCTTCTTGCTCTAGCCTGTTGATTGGTACGTTCAGTGAACGATATAACTTCTTTTGGAAATAAATGATATCATCGATCTGGCCAAGGTTTTCGCCGCCTGGTAGTGTACTGATCTCTGTTCCTCGACCACCTTCACGACGTGGTAACCAGAAGTCCTCTAGCATAGACATATGCTTGCGATCGTCTTTGATTTCACCAGTGTTTGCGTCATAGACGACTTTGTTTCTATAACGTGACATGATGTCTTTGATATGCTGCTCTGATTTACCCTTTGGTAAGTTACCGACATCGATATAAAAGATGCGGCGTTCAGGTGCGCGTGCCATACGATAGATGACCAAAGAGTCTTCCATCATACGTAATTGATTCATTGGTTTGATTGCTTTTTGTAAGTAAGAATGAACTCTCTTCTTACTAGGGTCTAGCAGACCCGAAGTAACATACGAAACAGATTCAGGTGTCAGTTTGACACCATTACTTGTACCGGCCTTTTCTTGATATAGATAAAACTCTTTTACTTTATCTACAAGTTTTGCGCCAGTTTTTGGATCTTTTTTGTATTCAACTTCTTTTACTTTGCGGATCTTAGTTGCGTCAACGGGACGAATCTCTAGAATACCTGACTTTAGGTTGGATTCATTAACGACTAAGTGGTGATATATTCTACCATCTACATACCACGATCTAAAAATATCATGACCATGTTCTTCAAAGTTTAGCATTCCAAGAATGCCATCAAACTCTTCAGACAATACTTTTTTGATTTTGTCGCTAGTTTCAACTTTGTCTAGGTTTAGAGAAACTGCAGATTCTAGTTCACCAGAGACAACCGATTCATTGATAATGTCCTCAATAGCAGCGTCACACTCTGGGTGTTGTGCCATTGCACGATATTTTCGAATGAGTTCAGAAGTGTCTTTGGCTGCAGTGCCTTCCATGTCGACATACTGACCAAAGTAAGAACCTGAGGCAGTCACATATCCCGCACCATCCTCATCTACACGGGGTACAATAGAAGGCGCTTTGGGGTTTTCTTCCTGTTGGTTTGATACTCGCTTCAGTTCAAAACCGAATGCCGATAGAATACTGTTATTTGGTTCTGCCATATAATCCTCTGAACAAAAATGGGGGTGGTGTTACCCACCCCATCAAACTACTTATAATACCATTAACTAGTACTATTTGACTCCCAATACTGAACTTGGAATTCTACTGTGAACTCTTCGATAGCATCATTGGTTTCATAACTTAGGTCAATTGCAGAGATGTTAGTTGGGAAACAACCACGGAAGTTGTATGTCTTAACTACATCACCATCTTTATCTAGTTGATCTACAATTAGGTCTGCCTGATATGCAACTGGGTTAGTGATACCTACGTTCGCACTGTGCGAGTTGATACCGTTCATCCAACGTTCCATTGCGTCACGAACTTCGAAACCCACGTCATTGATTACTGTAACAGTCCATGGTTCGAAAGTACGATCGCCTGCGATCTTTAACTGACGTCCACGGAAAGGTACTTCGATAACGTTCATTACAGATGCAGGCAGCTGTGCGCCTTTACACATGAATGAGGTTAGTTCTGCATCACCACCAGCATATGCTGGGAAGTTGACTGTTGCACGAAACAGGTTAGGGCGAGCGCCACCACCACGGATTTTTGCTTTGAAATCATCTACTCTTAGTGACATGATTATACTCCCGATGTTCCGACGACTTCTTCAAAACTAGCACCTGATCGAACCGCTACGAAGTTTAAAGTTACGTAGTTGATAGATCGTGCTGGTTTGATGAAGCAAGATGCAACGAATTCGTTACGGTCAATAACTTCTGGCGTATTGTTTGTTGTGTCACAAACAAGACGGAAGTCGGTGATACCGCGACGACCCTGAATTTCACGTAGGAATGGTTCTACGATATTGACGAACTCTGCACGAGTGAACTCATCGTTGAACTCAAACATTACGTTTTCTGCGGCTTCTGAAATCGCACGTTCGATGACTAAGAATAGTCGACGGACGTTGATGCGATCAAATGCAGATGGACGTGATAGGTGAGTCTTGTCACCGTAAAGCATAATGCCTTGTCCAGGGAAGCTAACGATTGGGTTAACACCTGATTTATACATAACATCTCGGTCTGACTTAGATGGATTGAAAACAAGATCAGTAACGCCAATGTATTGACCACGACGTGATCCTGCAGGAGAGAACCAAGCGGCAGCTGCCAAGTCGGTCGCAGCCATAATACCCGCAGTTGAAGAACATGCAGGAATATTAATGTACTTGTCGTTATACTTGTCGTATACCTTTAACCATCCACCATCAAATACCAAGTAAGATGAATTCTCATTTAGTTCTTCAACATAAGACTGAACTGTAGATACGTTTAATTCTTCAGTAGATTTCAGTCTTGGTGAAATAACTGCAACACAGTCTTTTCTGTCAGATGCAATTTCAACTAACTTTTTATGTACCTTTTCAGCTGCAAACTGTCCACCCGATGGCGCAATTAAAAAATCAATCTGAATTTTATCTTTGTCATCGAACTTATCGTATGACTCACTATATTCATCAGCTTGTATTGTTCCTTGAGCGCCGCCGACAAACATAGCGTAAAGATCAGCAGGTAATGGTAATGATTTAAGTTCTACCCAACTAGATCGACCGTTAACTACGTCAAATACATAATTGTTTGAACCATCTTCTTTTTGATCTCCTTCGACAGTAGAGAGATATTCATATGTCTCTAGAATTGTGCCTAGTTCTGCTTCAACTACAACAGAGTTGTCTGAGTCTAGAACTGGAGGGACATATCCTAAAGATACCACAACGTGTACTTCGTCTCCGACAGGCGCTGAAGAGAATAAATCCTGATATAACCATTCAGACCAATCACTTGGTCGACATACAGAGACAGTTAAATCGTTACCTAGTTCGCCTTCATACTTTGCCTCGACAACAATCGCACCAGTTGATGGGAATTTAGATTTTGCATGATCGCCGTTTGCTGAACGAACGACATATAAACTTGAAGAGTATTTTAAGAAATACGAAGCAGAAATAAAATCTGATGCATTCGCACTTCCTGCTAAGGGTGACCCGAAAGTGGACGCAAGTTCTGATTCGTTACCGACAAGAACTGGCGTGTTTACAGGGCCCCAGTTGAAGTCACCGACAAAGGCACCCGTAGTAGATGTGACTGCAGGAACAATTCCTGACAAGTCGATCTCACGGATACGTACTGCTGGCGACTCTGAAAATTTAAGAGCCATAATAGTTTCCTTTTGTTAAGGTATAATAAGTAGTCATAATACGAGATAATTCTATCAATGTAACTATTTATACTATATAGATTTTCACCAGAGATCGTCCTCTGCAGTGCGATCTGGCAGTTGCCATCCAAATCCAGGATGTAACACCTCCGCTTCTGGAGTGAAGTCTCGACCGTCATCTATTATACCAAACGGTAATATATCATCTTCGATTTCTTTCATTCGTTGTTCAAACAACATAGACTTCAAGTCTACATCATAGAGATCACCGAACGACTGTGTGCTTAAGTAATACCCGAACATAACTAAGTTCATCATCAAGTCGTCATGGTTGCCGTCAGACGCCTCATAAGACTGACCCTTTGATACGAAAGTTGATATCTCCATGATCGTGTTTTCATCAACGATCTCTAGTTTGTTTGTTTCTAAAATGTCTTTAATGCCTGAGCATCCAATTCTCTTTGTCTTTCTATTCATCGTGACACCAATGGCGTCAGATTTTATTGCAGACTCCAAGTGTATATTCTCATACTCTAAATCTTGATAAAGACCTTGGCACACAAGTATCCCCGCATCATTATTCTCGATAATAACATATGACTCATTGTAAAGAGTTGCATACTTATAAATAATGTTAGGGTAGAGTATTGGAGAAATAGAATTGTTTCGATATACACATACTTGTTTGAATGGCCTTTGTGATACATCGATTACCGTAAATGTCGAGTAGTCCTGTCCTCTACCCTTACTTACATCCACAGTTGTAATGTACATGTGATCTTCTACAGGTTCTTCGTATATCAATAGACTACCACCTTCGTGGTAAGAAACAGGTTGTCGTGATCTTAAATCTAACAACACCTGTCCTTCAATCAATGTGTTTCCTGTTCCAAAGAAAGTATTACCAAACTCTTGGTCGAACTGCAGAGTAGACGTATTAGCAATCGTTTGTTCTTTCCACTTATCATCACGACCAGGCACATCCCACCAGTCCACACGGAATGGTTTATACTCATTCACGCCTTGCACGGCACCTTCCCAGATCTTATGATAAGTGTTACCAATACCGTTCGCGGTACTTGTTATGATAACTTTTGTTTCTTTACCAGATGAGATTACTGGGTAAGTAGATGTGTAGAACTCTGCGGCATTCTCCACGAACGCAAACTCATCTAGAAATAGAAGGTTGACCGACATACCACGAATAGATGATCCAGACGTTGCTGCAGCGATGATACGAGAGTTATTTGATAACTCGATCGAACCCTTGTTGAGTGCCTTACATCCTGGTTGTAGAAAGAACGGCAGATTCTCAAGCATGAGGGTGACACGCGCCAACATCTCACGGGCAGTCATACCCTTGTTTGCAAGAATTGCGATGGTCTTCTCTGGATGAAACAATGCGTACCACAATAGATAACCGACCGAACTAATAGACTTACCAGACTGTCTACACGCCAACACAATGTTGAATCGGTTATCGTTAAAGTGTTCAAACATCTTTTCCTGATACGGATAGAGTTTGAAAGGCACGAGACCCTTATCTAAGTGAATGACCTTAACATACTTCTTGCAGAAATACGATGGGTCTTTCATGCATTTCTTGTACTCGCGTAACTTCTTGGCGTCCCATTCTTCTGCGACACCATCTCTTTTTACATTTGGATTGCCTAGATACGATTCTTTTGTATAACTACTCATCTTCGTCGTCGTGGTCTATAGTTTTTTCATCACCCAACAGCATACGCTGCAATTCTGTAGTAGACCCGACAAATAGATTATTATTAGTTGTTGACTCGGCAGGTTTATCTTCTTTCTGAAGTTCTTTTTGTTTCTTATTGAGATCCATCAACTTGTCATTGACATCTGCAATGCCCTTGATCATACCAGACAGAACCTCAAATGCACGAGGGTGTTCACTCTCACGTGCGACTTCTATCATGAGTTCTAGAGACTCACGACCTTTCTCAATTAGGTCATAGTAAGTGTCACGAGAGTACTCATAGTCCTGCTCGTGCACGAAGTTTTTCTTCTGGTCTTCGTCGAAAAGTCCAGGTGGTTTACGATTGTCTCTCATCATTTATTTCCAAATTAAACCCATAATCGATGTCTGGGGTGACATCGATCGGGTCTGGAGTAATAGTCAATAACTCCGCAAATTCATTATCATCAGTATTTAGATCGACATTAACTTCGCGAATAACTGGTCCTGTCTGAGATGGACCATAGAAGTTCATTTTCATATCAAACGATAGAGTGTAAATAATTGTTCTTCTTTGCTCAATTGCCCCTTCGAAATCGTCCGAAAGGTTAACTCCCACTAAACTGACCGGAACGTCTTCTTTGATGTCTGGTTCGTCGGCGAATGGTTTTACAGTTAGTGTGTATTGTGGCGCGAAGTATGGAATGACTTGTTCTACGACCTGCAGTGCATCATCTTGACTTTTTGCATAGACGTGCAACTCAAAACTTATCGTGTATGGGACACCAACATAAACGCGACGTTGTTGGTCTTCACCGTAAGAGATAAAACTGTTTATTTTAGGAAGTTGTCGAGATGGATCATATACGATTGAGACGATCTCAAATGACATCCTAGGGAGTTTAAGCGCGACCCTACGTTCAGCTTCTTCGCCGTTAGTCATCTCCTCCAGACGCTCTATGAACGATCTGGCGGGTGCATATGACAGAGGCACCTTTACTTGTGATAATACTTTGCCACTTGACGCAGTACGCAAGATATTGATATTATCAAACATAGATCCGAACAACGCAACGCAAGTTCGTACTCTTTTATGATAGAAATGTCCGCCCATCATGGTGTTAAATCTCCAAATGGATTCGATTCGCTGAAGTCTACAAAGTCTTGCGCGAAATCATTGAAGGTAGGTTTCTGGGACAAACGATCAATTTCATTGATGCCCTCTTCTTCAGAGATAGGAATCAACGATGCATTCTCACCAATAACCGGCCTATCTGTCGCCCACTCATGATACTTGCCGTCGGTCGCACCTGTGTGTGCAATCTTGAGAACACGTGTGTCGTGGTTCCAAGAAGTGACTTCACCCTCAAGTCGGAAGTCATCAAATTCTTGATAGATATCTTCACCGACAAGGTAGTAAATTTCACGACCCATGCCTTCGTCTGGCATCTTGAGTTCGTATTGGAATGCACCCTCAACTTCAACGTTATCAATTTCAGGAATACCCGTATCGAAGTCTTCGTCTGAGAACTCGAACAACTCGCATTGCATACGGAACAGAGGTAGTTGAGATAGTTGATAGAAAGGAGACTCGGTCTCTACTTTCATAACTTGAAATAATGATTCGGATAACGGCAAGTATATAACATCACCTTCGCGTGGACGGAACTGCGCGGCATCAAGTCTGTCGCCTATTAAGTGTTTCCATCTACGACGTGCGATAACAAACGTTGCCTGATCACGTAATTCGATACCAAACTTAGTGAACAGATCGCCTTCACCTTCGAAGCCTTCTGCGTTCTCGATGTACACTTCTACTTTGTAGGCGTCAGAGAATTGAGACTGGATACTATCAAGAAAGATATCCTCTGACTCTACGATCTCGCGAGGCAGATAGTAAACGTCTTGACCATACATTTTGATTGACTCAATGATCAAATCTTCATATAGGTCTTGTTCTGGACGGTACTTCTGTGAAAAATATGGGTTAGTAGCCATAACTTATCCCATGAAGAAAATTGGACCTTCGTCCTCTTCTTCTCTAAATTTAGTCATAATGCGTTCAATATCTTGTAACGCATCTTCATATATTTGTCTCGCGTTGACAGTCGTACCGCCTGGTAACACCATACCATCAAACTTAATTAGGTTCAAACCCCACTGTCTTTTAATAAGTGCTGTAGAGTATTCTTTTACAAACTTGTGATTCCAGAGTGAGTTGTATTCGTTTACTGAGTCATCTGGATTTCTAATTCCGTAAACCTCAAAAACGACATAATCATCTTCTTTCATATTATGTTTTGAGATGTGTAGGTTGACACGGTTGTATTGTCTGTCGAATGTAATCTGTGGTGTACCTACTAGTTTCATATCAAGTAATGACAGATGTTGTTGCATAGATTCGTAGTGCGCAAGATCTGCCATATAACCACCACCACTTGTAAAATCTGTGACTGTAAACTTAACTAATTGCCATGCGTCACTAAACCAACCAGATTGAGTTGCAGTCCAAGACATAGGCAACATTCTCACAACTGCAGATAAGTCTAAATCATCAGCGAAATCAATATACTTGTTCTCGATGTCTTGTGCGGTTAGTTTATGTTTGAGATAGTAACGGCGAGATCCGTCTGGGTGGTTTTCACGAAACCACTGTAGCGCTTCGTCTATTCGATCGTCTAGTTGTTCTTCGTCAATATTTATTTCAACGACAGGATGTCCTAGTGCTCTCAAACAATAATCTATTAATTCTTCTCGATCTGTAGAATACATGTTAATGTCCAGTTAAGATTACTTCTATTTATACGTCTATTTATACAAATATAAAAAAAGGGGACCGAAGCCCCCTTTCTTATTCACTAATCTTAGATTAGTTGACTAGAGTACCAGCAACGTTATAAACGTTGATTCGGTAGTAACTACCTTCCTGACCATCTAGTTTGTCTGCGTCATCTGAAGCAACAGATTCAGCAACACGTAGTGAAGACTCAGCTTCTACTTCATCAACCTTGATCTCACCAGTTACAGTTGAGTAAGTGATACATAGACCACCTGTTAAACAACCCTTAGCACGATCTTCTGTGAAGTACTGGTTAGAACCTTCTGCTAGATCTGAAGTAGATAGAGCAATCTTAGTCCATGCAGAACCATTGTAAGTTTCCCAATGATCTGAAGTCTCATTCCAGCGAACCTGCACTGCAGACTCATCTCCTCGCATAATGCGAATACCAGCATCTTCACTTGGACTACCTGAAGTTAGGTTAGAGTTCAAGTCAATGATGTTATCTGCAAGTGAGATTGTTTCACTGTTGACTGTAGTAGTTGTACCTGAAACTGTTAAGTCACCAGAGATAACAACATTGTCTGAGAAAGTCTTAACACCTGAGATAGTAGATTCTGCGATACGATCATCTACATACAGTTTAGTAGCGGCATCTGCGTCCATAGATGGAGCACCTAGACCACTTACAGTGTTAGTCTGCATGTCGATGTCACCACCGAACTTAGTTGCAGCACCACCAACTGTTGAGATTGTCTTACCTACAGATACGACCATATCTGACTTGACTTGCACTGCTTCAGATGCGGCGTCGATTGAGATGCCACCTGAACCAGTTGACTGTACACTCAATCCACCAGTACCAGTTGTTTGAACTGTTAGGTTCTGATCTGGATCTGCGTTAACCGTGATCGTACCAGCGTTATCTTCGATAACCTTCTGACCACCAATGTATAGAGATCCTGGACCGATGTAGACATCTTTCCATACCTTATCTGGAGAACCTAGTGTGTACAGGTTGTCGTCTGACGGTACTAGGTTTTGCGAGATTGCAGAACCGTCTAGAGCAACTGTGTGCGTTAGGTTATCAACCGAGATACCGTCACCAGCAACTAAGGTTGTTTCAGTATCAACATATCCTTTGTTTGCAGCATGAGTTGCAGAAGTTGGAGTGTCAACAATTACTTCCGAACCACCGAAGTGTACTAGACCATCTTGCCAATCAATAGTTGATCCTGGCACTTCTGTCTTTAGTGTTCCTTCAACTACGACTTGGTTAGAAGCAATACGACCTTGAATGTAATCAGTGAACTCGTAGTCCGTACCGTTCCACTTCAAGAACTCATTCTGATTTGCAGTAGAAGTGTTTAGGTGCACATCAACTTGATCGTTGATTGTAGAACCTAGACCACCGACGTTTGATTGACCGAAGTAAACTGTAGAACCTTCGAAATCGACTGTTCCAAGTTGCACTTTTAGGTTA
>MDSX01009276.1_pt1 | contig 21753 bp, 13 predicted proteins | sample 811141 | NCBI WGS metagenome assembly MDSX01 (sample SAMN05326642, study PRJNA326480) | marine metagenome | isolation source: seawater | place: Atlantic Ocean: South East | collected 2010
ATATTAATAAAATTAGTAATATGCATTTTTATTCTTGGAAAAAAGGACTTAAAACTGGAATTTATTACTTAAGAACCAGACCTTCTGCAAGAGTTCAATCTTTTACTCAAGAAGCTAAATCTTATAAACAAGAAAAACAAGAAGAACCAGAAATACTTGAAGAATGTTTAAATTGTAGTGCATAAATTATATAAAAATATATATATATATCATATATATAATTATGAAAGCATTTTGGATTAATGTTGATGAATGTATACGTAGGAAAAATTTAATGACATCACAATTCCAAAATATTAACTTTATCACTGAAAATAAGCGAATTTCTGCCATTACTACCGATAATGTCCATAAATATACACACCCTGATGATTTACCATATAAATGTGATCCCACTAATAACTTTTTTCCTAATTGTACAAATTGTAAAGTTGAACATTCTACACTTATTAGTCATATGTTAGCCATACAAAAAGGATATAATTCTAAAGAAGACTGGTTTATCATTTTTGAAGATGATACTATTATACCACACGAAATTGATATTCAAACATTACTAAAAACAATACCTAATGATGCAGAAGTTTTACAATTACATTGTTGTATGGGACCAACTGTTGAAAAACTTTATAATGTATACAAACAGGGTATTTATTGGATTCCATGGAAAATGATTATTCCTTCTGGATCTGGATATATCGTTTCACATAAAGCTGCCGAAAAAATTATTAATCTTTACAAAATTAATAATAAATTTCGTTTTAAAGATAGTAAATCATGTAGACTTGCTGATGTTATGACTTATGAAACTTGTAAAACTTATGTTCATACATACCCCGCCTTTTATTCCAATACAGATTATGGATCTTTAATTCATCCTGATCATTTATATAGTCATCAAGTCGCTAATAATACTATTAAACAAATTATTAATCAAACAAATTCACATCCTTTTTTAACTAAAAAAAATATAAATTTAGAATAAATAATGTTTGATCCAGATAAAATTGATAAAAAAATTATTACTATTCGGAATAATACATTTGATAATCCCATTAATTTTTATTTATCAGAATCTATTAGAAATGTTTTAGCTATTAAATTTTTATCATATAAACCTACATTAAATTCTAATATTGATAATTTAAATAGAGATAATAGAGATATTTTATTTACACTTTCCGATAGAAATGATGAATCTTATAATTTAAAAGAATTATATTCTTCTAATACAACTATTACAAATGATAATAGTACACATACATATAATACTAATTATTTTTCTAATTTTAATATTTTACATGAATATACTGGAACTGGGATTTTATCTGAATTTAGTATTGATTCTGATACTTATAATTTTAATCCCATTCTACCTAAATTAGATAGAATTATTATTAATTTTAAAAATATTGATAGTGATACTAATATTAATCAAAATAATATTACTAATTTTAATATGGATTTTGTTATTTATTCTATGAATCCAAAATTAACTATGCAATAAATTATACATTTGCTTTTTTTTTTATTTATATTTTAAATTAATAATATAAAACATATATAATGCCTTTTAAATTTAATGATATATGGAAATTTACCACTAAATATATAACTACTAACAAAAAAGTTACTATTGGAATAGATGAAACAGTAAAACCTGATGATAATTATGATTTAAATGTTACATATAATAGTGATAACTATTTAGCATCATTTAATTCTGATAAAATTCATGAAAATACTTTACCTTTAAATAAAAAATATGTATCAAAATTCAATAAAGATAAAAATAAAAATATTACTATTACAAATCCAATTATTAATACTCTTGATTTTATTAATATTGATGATACTTCCGAATTAAATAATAATAGTAATCAATATAATATGGGACAAACCAGTGATGCTACTGAAATTATATTTGAAAAAAGAAATAATAATTATTTTAATGATTCATTATATTTATTATATAAATTTGATATATCAGACTTAAATACTTATAATGCTGATAAAACTACATTTTTAAATCCTATGAATTTAGATAATATTAATACAAATTTTGATAACTTTAATGAAAATACTGATGGTTCAATCCAATATACTTATATAACTGATAATATTAGTTTATTAAACATTTATAATATCCATGAAGAAACTATCGATAATAATTATTCTAAAATTGATTTTTATAATTTTCAAGGAAATAAATATATTATTGGTAATTCTTCATTAACATTAAATAATAAATTTCTTTTATTCAATCATTTAAAATATAAAAATAAAAAAGATAACACGCCAAATTCTACTCTATTTAATTTTTCAGATTTGTTTCCATCTATTACTATATCTTTTTGGTTCTATATTAATAGTGAAGATTATAATTTAATTTTATTTAATATTGCTAATAATTCAGGAAGTGATTCTGCTAATAAAGCAGGTAATAGTATTTATTATGAAAATAGTGAATTAAAATATAAAAAACATAATAACTTTGATTTTTATCAAGATTCAACTGATGAAATTATTAGTGATAATATTTCAATTAATAAATGGTATCATTTATCTATTATATCACATAAAAATGATGATACAATTATGGATAAAACTGTATATGATCATTATCATCAAGAATATGATTATTCTATATTTAATTTAACGGAAACTAATAATAAATATAAATTACCACCATTTAATAAAACATATTTTATATTAGATGGTATTTTAAAAACAACAGTTAATCTTTATTTATTTGATAATTTTGCAGATAGTCAAAATTATATTTGTTTTGGTTCTTTTAAAGAAACTGTTAATAAATTTAAAATTATTGATGAAACTCCTCATAATGGAACTTTAGTTAAATATGGATATATTGATGATTTTAGAATGTATAATACAATATTAACTCCAAAATTAATTCAAAAAAAAATAATTGGTGATATTTTATTTATTAATAATAATACTATTAATACTATTGGTAATACTGGATTAATATTTACTTCATTTGAAGAAAAATTAGAAATTGGTGGTAATGATAACAATTATGAATTAATTGTTCATGGTAATATTGAATCTGAAACAATTAAAATTAATAATTTAACTTCTGATTTATTTTTAACTTTAGATCCACAAAATATTATTACTACTAAGAATTTTACTGAAATGATTGGATTATCTGAAAGTGACAATACATTTTTATATTATAATAGTTCTGGTTATTCTTTAAAAAATATAAATTTAAGTGATATTAGCGATATTAATGATGATTCTTCTGAAGGATTTTTATTTAAAAATGGAGCAAATTCTTATGAATTTAAAAATATATTATTAAATGATATTGACGGTATTCCTAGTCCACAATCTGGATATTTATATTATGATGGTTCTGTATATTCTTTTCAGGATGTAACAGGAGGAGGGGGCGGAGGAACTGATACAGCTCAAGTTAATAGTTTAATTGATTTAGCATTTGATATTAAATTACCACCAAATCAAATTAATATTCAAAGTGATGAAATAAATATTAAGAGTAGTGCTCAACAACCATACAGTCAAATTAATATTAACAATGATGAAATAACTATTTCATCTACCAATAATCCAGCTATTTATGTTAATAGTGATGCAAATGTTGCAATTGGAACTAATATTATTAATAATATAAATCCTAATTCAATTCGTACTATTGAATTAAATGAAGTTTATGATTATGATTCAAATATATATGAAGATAATAAATTTTCATTTCCTAATTTAATAAATCTGGTCAGAGATCATAAAAAAACGGATTTCGGAGAATATAAATTTTCTTATAAATTTGATACAACAGATTTTCAAACATCTCAACTATTTGGTGATGGAATTCAAATTGAAATTACTTTTAATTCTTATGATAATGAAAACTATTTTATTGATAATTATAATATAATAAGACGCGGTTTTGGATTTAGATATAATGATGAATTAATAGTTACAAGAAACAAATTTTTATCTGAAGATCCATCAACTTCAAATTTATTACTTTTTAAAGTAACAAGTTTATATGGACATAATAATTATAAATTTCAAGTATTAGGAGATAGTTTATTTAATGGAGAAATAACTTTAAATCAAATTAATATTACAGATAAAGCATTGAAAATACCTATAAATAATGAAAATAATATAAATAATTATGATTCTACATGTGCTTATATTAGATATAATAATACTAAAAAAATAATTGAATATTATCATTCTGATTATGAATCATGGACTACTAATTTATTAATTAATCCGAATGATGCTGAACAAATTAATTATGTTGATAATCCAAAATATAAAAATCCAGTAAATGATCTACCTGATAATAACATTTATCTAAATGCATTTAAAATATATTCATCTTTTTTTGTATATTTATTAAAAGATGATGGTGATACAGATTCATTATCTTTTAAAATTTTTTCTAAAACTAAAAATCTAAATTATGAACATGCTAAATTATTAAATATAAATGATAATATAATTGAAATTGGTAATGATGCATTAAATAATATGAATATTAATTCAAGAGACATATCAATTAACTCTCAAGACAAAATAGAAATAGTACATCAAGACAGTTTAATTACTTTAGAAAATAATAATATAATGATTAGTATTAATGAAAATTGTAATATTATAATTAATGATAATCAAGTTAAAATTAAAGGAACATTATATGTTAATGATAATGAAATTAATTCTTCAGGTGTATCATCAGAATCAACTATAAATACTTTAGATAATGGATTAGTTATTAAAGGTTTTTTAGATTCTTCAATAATAGAAACTGAACTTAATAAAACAATTGCAGACATAGAATCAGAAATAGGATTAATTGTTAAAGGAAAACAATATAATAAAAAAGAATTATTTGTTGAAGATGATATTACAGCTTTTTATCAAGCATCTGATATTAGACTTAAAGATAATATTAAACCTCTTTCAAAATCAATTAATCTCATTAAAAAATTAAAGCCTGTTACATTTAAATGGAAAAAAGATATATTTAATAAAAATATGAGAAATAAAAAAGATGTTGGATTTATTGCACAAGAACTTGAAGAAATATTACCTTTATGTGTTAAAGATACTGATTTAAATAATAATACTTATAAATATTTAAAACATGAAAGAATTATTCCATATTTAGTTAATACTATTCAAGAATTAATTGAAAGAGTTGAAAATTTAGAAAAAAAAATATAAAATTTATATATAAATTAATATAAATTAATATATAAATGTTTAAATACTATTCTTTATTAAATACTTCAAATTTAAATGTAAAACAAATTAATTTAACTACACAACATATATTAACTACTACTAATAATATTAGTACTTTAACATATAATTCAAATTATAATTTTACTTATTATACAAAAGATAATATTTTTGATGATAATGATTTAATGATTTATAATAATAATTCAAATATTAATTTTAAATTTGAAGAAAAATATATTAATATTAATATTGCTTTAAGTAATATTAGATTATTAAAATTTACACCTAAATATTTTATTAATAATAATTATTCATCATTAAATTTAAATAAATTTAATCATAATTTATACCAAACAAATGATATACAATATGAAGTTTATATAAATAGAACTAATCCTCATACTCTTGAATATCCAGAATTAATATATTTTCATACTAAATATAATATTGATATTATTACTAATAATAATAATATTATTAGTAATATTAATTCTAATATTACTGATAATACATTTAATAATGACAATACTAAAATAATACCTGGTTATAATTATACATTATTTATAAATAATCATTTAGTTTATAATTATGGTTATAATAATATTGATGATTCTGCAAATAAAAAACTCCAAAATAAAAATCAGTATATATATAATTTAATATATACTGAAACAAAAAATATATATTTTACAGAAACTAATAAATCATATGATCATAATGAAATACAAAACATGTTAGCAAATGTTTCTTATGATACAGAACAGTTAAATATTTTTATAGGATTAACTTCTGTATTATATAGTCTTAGTGGATCTGGTTTAGAAATTAATTTCCAATTAACTAATTTACAAAATATACAAAGAGTAAATATAATAAATAATGGAAATATATATGGTTATAGAGGTGCAGGAGGAACATTAGATTCTCCTAATGGTAAAGATGGATTTAATGGTATTAATATAATTAATAATAGTACTGAAAGAATAATTAATGTAATTAATAATGGAAATATATATAAAGGTGGTAAGGGGGGTGATCATATAAATGAATATATAAATGTATATGATGGTCTTTTAGACAATGGTTCTGGTATAATTCTCGATGGACAATACGGACAATATTCTGTAAGATTTGTTAATGTTGATGTCGATGGATATAATGGAAATTATTGGTCTAATTTTAGTGTTCAAACAGACCAGACACAAAGAATTTCTAATAATAAGAATAAAATATATTTAAATTTAGAAGTGCCTACAGATTATCCAGAACCAAATCCAACTGTAGATATAATAGAAGCAGAAACAATTATAATACATAACCGAATTTCATATACTTTTACAAAATATATAGAATTAGGTTCAAATAAATATTATCCTTTTTATTTTCTAAAAAATGATGCATCGCCTCCTCCTCCGAGTCATATAGTTGAACCAAATAATGGTAGTAATATTGAATTAGATCCCTCGGTAAGTTTTAACAGCAATATTATACCAATGTATGATAATTTTGAACATGAATATCAAACTTTTAATTTTAATGTTGAAATCCCCTATTTATATTATGATATATTAATTGTTGCTGGGGGAGGTGCTGGTGAAAATAGTTATTCAAGTAATGGAATAATATATCCAGGAGGTGGTGGAGGTGGTGGAGGTGTTGTTTTAATTAAAAATGCACAATTAAATACAGGTAATTATACAATAACAGTCGGTAACGGTGGTGGTTATTCGTCATTTTCCACTTCAAATTTTTATTATAGTAGTAATCAAATTAGAGCTGAACCAGGCGGAAATGGTGGATCTGGAATAGGACAAAGTATTTTTAATAGAACAAATTTAAATTATTTACAAATAGCTCAAAATATAACAGGTGTTAATGGTTGGTTTCATGTAAAACATTTAGATAAAAATGCTACTAAATGGTTTCCGAATAGAACAAATGATAGATATTTTTTAAATACTTCAGAATTTGAAAATAGTCAAGAAGAATATTTTGTTGATGGAACACAAGAACGTTTATCATTTACAAAAATTTTTGATGATAGTTATGATGAATTATTATTTATTCGTATTAATCAATATAATGTTCATGATTATTATCTTTATTGTTCAAAAGAAACTTTTGAATATATGATAAAAAATGAAAATAAAGGTATTGATATTACAAGTGGTATTGATATTACAAGTCACCCTGGTACTTATGAAACCAATAATACTGATAATACACTAATTTCAAAAAATATGCAAGCTAATGATCATTATATATTGAGAATATTTACAGATACAAATGACGATGGTTTGGTTTATATGGAAGATACAGAATATACTCTTTCCCATGGAACAGGTAGTGCAATAGCGGGTTCTGATGGTCTTTATACATTTGAGATAAAAGCAAATAATAATTATTATTATGATGTTTTTGTAAGAAACTCATTAACAAAACCTAATAGATTTAAATCAGATATTAACAATGTATTTTATTTTCATAATATTGGTGGTTCAAATATTCCAGGTGGTGGTGGTGGTGCAGGTGGTATAGGTGGTAATGATGGTAATGGTGGTATAGGTATTGATGGTATTGATGGTATATCTCAAAGTTATATTGATTTTAAAACTTATTTTGAAATTATTGATGAAACAATTGGAGAACATATAGATGAAAAAGTTTATTTTGGAAAAGGTGGTAATGCTGGAAATATATCAAGTTTAAATATAGTTAGTGGAAATATATTTACTTTTGATACTAATTATAAAATTAAGGATCATTCTATGGTAGCAATTGATAAAAATATATATATATTTGGTGGTTATGGAGGTTATGTAGATAATAATTCTCAAAATCAAAGTAATTTTGGTAAAATTGATACCAATAATAATTTAGAAATTATTGGTTTGGTTGGTCATCAGGATAATACTGATAATATACCAACTAAAAGAATATTACATTCTATGGTAGCAATTGATAGTGATATATATATATATGGTGGAGTTGATGATAATGATTCTCCTTATTTTGATGATTTTTATAAAATTGATATTAATACTAATACTTCTAAAAGAATTTATTTAACTGGTGATTATGCACCAGTTAAGGAGCATTCTATGGTAGCAATTGGTACAGATATATTTATATTTGGTGGTTATTTTAAACAAGATGGAACCGACGTGTTTAATAAAAATTTATATAAAATTAATACTACGACAAATAATTCTCAAAGATATAATTTAACTTTTTTAGCTAATCCAAATATTTTACTGAATTCTTCAATGGTAGCAATTGGTAGTCATTTATATATATATTCAACTATATTACAAAGGGGTACAACTACAATATATAATAAATTATGGAGAATTAAAATATCGGAACATGATGATGTAGACACACTACCAATAATTAATTCTGGAATTATACCACCTCCGTCAGAAAAATATTCAATTATAGCAATTAATAATATTATATATATATTTGGTGGAGATTCTTATGATTATGGTTTATTAAATGAATTATATAAAATTGATACCATTAATAGAAATACATCATTAATTTCTTTTAGTGGTACTGAACCAACTGCAAGAATTAAACATTCTATGGTAGTAATTGGTAATAATATATATATATATGGTGGTGATGTCAATGGTAATGAGGTCAATGGGAAACAATTGGATATAATTTCATTAAATGTTCAAAATGTATTTCCTAATACTGGAAATGGTGGAAATGGTGGAAATTTTAGTGTATTTAATGGTGGTTTTGGTGGTTCAGGTATAATAATTATAAGAGAAAATAATATAAAATCAAATGAATTATATAACATATTATCATTTAATTATTTAAATATAGATAATGCAGCAAGTGGTTATGATTATTCAATATTATTAAATACATCTAATAATTTAGTTTATAGTTATGGTAAAAATGAATTTGGTCAATTAGGATTAAATACTAATTCAAATATATTTAAACTAAGTCAAATAACTAAATTAATTGGTTCTAATATAAGTTTTGTTGCTTGTGGTTATTCACATTCAATATTTTTAAATACAAGTAATAATTTAGTTTATAGTTGTGGTGATAATACATATGGTCAATTAGGTCGTCATGATAATGTATTAATTCCGACAGAAATTACTAAATTAAGAGGTTCTAATATTAATAAAGTAGTATGCGGTGATTATCATACAATATTTTTAAATACATCTAATAATTTAGTTTATAGTTGCGGAAAAAACACAAATGGTCAATTAGGTTTAAGGCATCATAATAATATATCAACTCCAACCGAAATAACTACATTAACAGGTTGTAATATTAATAAAGTAGTATGTGGTAATAATTATTCAGTATTTTTAAATACAAAGAATAATTTAGTATATTATTGTGGTAATAGTAATATAGTAACAAATTTAAGTGATAATAATATACCACAACTAATTACATCATTAAATATTTTAAATATTAATAGAACCGTATGTGGAAATAATAATATTATATTTTATAATGAAAATCCAATATATAGTTTAATAAATACTGATTTACATACTAATTTATTTAATTACATAGATAATACTGACATTTTATCAAATATACTGTATGAAAGTAATAATGGCTTAAGTCGTAATGATATATTACATTCTATTAATCAAATAGAACAAAATGGAAAAAATTTTAGAAATAAAATAATATATTATAAATCACTTGAACTGAATAAATCAATAGTAGAAAATTATAAATTAAATATAAATTCTGAAAATAATATTTTTATATCTTTTTATCATGATTTAATAAAAAATTTAAAATATGAATTAGATGAAAATAATCAAATAAATGATTTAAATATATTTAAAATTAATTTATTTTTAGAACAAGAACAAGGATCATTAGAATTACCAAATCAAAAAAGTTTGTTTTTAAACTATAATTTAGATAATAATAGTTATTATTTAAGTAATAATTATAATAGTAGTAATATTAATTTTTATACAAATATAGATAATAATATAATATTTAATATAGATTTAAATATAAATAAATTAAATTTATTAATAAATAATATTAAAAATATTTTTGATTTAAATAATATTTTAAATGGTTATACTTATAATAAGTATAATTTAATATTTAATGAACTTTTTATTTATGATTTAAAAGTTTTAAATAAAAAATTACCAATTGATTTAAATTTTATAAAATATATTTCAGATATATATTTAATAACAGATCCAATTAAATATCCAAATATCGAAATATTAAAAAAAATTAATATAAATTTATTAGATAGTACAAATGATATTTTAATAACAGATTATTCTTATAAATATAAATTTCTTGATAATAATCAATTACGAAAAATTAAAATTCAAAAATATAATATTTCACGAAATTATAGTAATTTATTAATTTATAATAATGAATTAAAAACTAATATTAATAGTAATTTTTTAATTACTAATAATGAATCAGAAACTAATATTAATTCAGAAAATTTTAAAATATGGAAAATATATGATAATAATAATATTGTAGAATTAAAATTATTTAATAATGATTTAAGTAATATAACAATTAATGATTTAAATTTAACATATAATATTGATGGTGAAATAATTTTTAATAATGAAAATGATTATTATTTATATAATAATCATTTATATGATGATTATATATCTTCAAAATCTATACATTATTATAATAATAATGAAAATGTTATTAATTTTGGTGAAAATTTTAGAATAATTTACGATAATTCAAGATATTATTTTGGATTAAACAAAATTTTAAATATACAAAATATTGATAAAACAGATTATCCAACATTAAATATTAATACTGAAGATTTAAATTATTTAGATAATTTTGATATAGAAAATATATATTTTATAAATGATTATAATATCTTTAAATTTAAAAATGAAAATGGTAATGGATTAAACGAAATTTTATATTTAAAATTTGAAAATAATATAGATTTACAATATATATCTAATAATATTTTATCAAATATTAATTTAAATTTTAAATTACATATAATTATTAGTAATAGTAATATAAATATTAATATTAATATTAATAATACTAATAATTTTAATATTATAAATAATAGTCAAAATCTAAATTCTAATTTAATTTTATTAGAAAATTATCAATATTTATTTAATTTTGAATTAGATATTAATAATATTAATAATAGTAATTTATTAATTAATTTTTCAAATATTCAAGATAATTATATAATATTAGGAATATATGATTTTAAAATAAAAGAAATAGAAAATATATATTTAGATCAACATGATAAAACATATTTTCGATTAACTAAAAATATATTTACTAATAATCAATCTTTTCCAAGTTCTGACTTTATAGAATCAACATTAGAAAACATTGAATTATTTATTATATCACAAATAGATAAAAATTTAATAGAAAATAATAAAAATTTAATAGATAGTTATAAAATAACACCATTTACGATTAAACAAATAATATCATCATCATCTGAGAAAGACTATACTATTAAAAATATAAATACACATAAGTTTGTAAAAATAACTTTAGAAGAATATAATACAGATTCTATTACTCTAATAGAATTTAGTATAGATCAGAATGATGCATTATATGAATTTACACTTCCGGAACGAAATAAATTAGTATTTCAATTAGATATAAAAAAAAATAATATTAAATTTACTGATTTAATAAATACTTTTAATTCGGAAAATAATATTGATAATTTAAATAAATTTATTATTGATATTTATTCTAGTTTAAAAGATAGTGAAAATATTGATAAAAATTTAGGAAATTATTATGGATATATAGCAAATAATAAATCAATAAGAGACTTATTTTATGATACTGATCATAAATTAAAAGAATTTAAAATAAATTATAGTCTTTTAATTAATGAAAATATTCCAAAATTTAATCAATTTAATCAATTTAATATTGATACTAATTTTATAATAACAACAATTTCTAAACCAATTGAAAGTATATTAAATATAGTATTTGATTATAGTAAAAATATAGTATATTTTAATACTGGATTAACAATATATAGATTCTTTTATAAAGAAGAAATTAATAATATTAAATTTACAGATGAAAAAATAATATATAATATAGACTTTAATAATGATGATAATGAATTTATTTATAATATAAAATTAAGTAAAAATAATAATTATTTAATATTATCAGATTATTTTAACAATACTATAAAATTACTAACTTTAAAAAATAATTATTTGTATATTATAGGAGGAACTTTTAATATAGCAGGTAATATTTCAATTTATAGTCAAGTATTAAATAAATATATATCAAGAATATATAGACCAACTGATTTAGTTATTAAAAATAATAATAATATAATTTTTATAGATTCATTTAATGGATCAATAAAAGAAATAGAATATTTAACAAATACAATATCTATTATAACAGGACCAACATTAGATGATAATGATGATAGTGATTGGATAAATTTATTTCAATATCAATCAGAATTTAAACATAATGATAATAATGTATCAAAAGAAGTAAGATTTAATAATCCAAGAAGTATTGCAATAAATAAAAATAATGATTTATTATATATAGCAGATACAGCAAATAATTGTATTAGATTAGTTTATTTATCTGGTAATAATTATGGTAAAACAGAAACAATAATAGGACAACCATATAAAGAAGGTGATCTACCAATAAATAATAATGAAAGTATTCTTCCAGGAAATCAAGTTATTTTAAATAGTCCACAACATATAGCAATATCAAATGATGATGAATATTTATTTATATGTGATACTAATAATAATTGTATTAAATACACAAAACTTACTGAGCCTTACTATACAAAACGAATAATAAATAATAAAATTTTTAAACCTAATTATATTGTTCAACATCCAAAAGGATATTTTATAATTAATGATAAAAATAATGAAAAATTATATTTACTTTATTTTAATAATAGTTTATTTAAATCAAATAATCAAATAAGTTTTAGTGATTTTAAATTAACAAAAAATAGTGACAATTTTACAATAAATCAATATATTTCATCCGGTAATATTGAAAATAATAGAATTATAGAAAATAAAATTAAAATAGATAATTTTAATATTAATTTAAATAATATGACTAAATTATCAATAGGTAATGATAATAGATATATATTAATTTATGATGATAACGAAAAATATGATAATATTTTAGATATTAAAATTTATATGATTGATACAATTTATGATACTATAGAACCAATTTTAAATAAAGATTATTTTATATTTGATCTTTGGGATAAAGTCAATTTAGATGAATTTTTAATTCCACATAAAAGACATTTAACTAAAAATTTTGAAAATTTACTTCCAAATTCTTACATTGTAAATGATGGTGACGTATTTAATGTAGATGAAGATGTTTATAAAGATCCTTTGATTGAAGATCAAAATTTTAAAGATCATAGTATTGATATTCGTCAATTATATCATTATAAAACTATAGGAAACAATGATAAAGGTATAGTAGGATTAAGATTCAATGTTTTTAATGAACCAAAATTTCAATTATTACATACAAATATATTTATAATAAATGATAAAATGTTTGATTTATCTGGAGATAATGTTGATAAAAATAATATAGTAAATACTTTATCTAAATTAATTGGTGATACTTTAATATTTTCATTATATTTAGTTAAAGATGAAAGTGGTAATAATTATCAGTTTATTATACCTTTAATTTCTCTCAAAAATAATAAATTAATAAAATTATTTGATTATATTGTAAAAGATAATTATGATGTTAATGGAGACTATGATGATGTTATTAATCAACCTACTACTGACTTTAATCTCTTTAACGATAAAGAACTGTATTATTATAGATCTGATAATAATTATAAATTTAAAAATCTTAGAAATGATAAAAGATATTTTGCTGATATAATATTAAATGAAAATTTAAACTTATATACTCCTCCGTCTGAGTTCCAAAGTCGGAGATCTGATGGAATTTATTATTTAGGTGAGCCTGATTCAATATTTTTTATTAAAAACAAAAATAAAAATAATTTTCAAGATTTATTCTCTAATATTTATATTTATAAAAGTGAATTTAATATTATAAATTTAAAAAAAAATAATAATGATGATGATAATTGTTTTGAAATTACTTTATCATTGATTGATAAAACTACAAATTTTTTAAAAAAAATATATTTTTTTAGATTTATTTTAACTGATACAGATATTATTTCAACTATTAAAAATAAAGGATTAGATCGAAATTTAGATGATAATGTTAAAGATAAAATAAATGAATTTAATTTAAATTTATCTATTTTAACATCATATAATGATAAAAAATTTATTGAAAATATATATGAAACTGATGATACTTTAAATATACAAAGAATTGAATTATCAACACATTTAGAATTTGATGGAACTAATAGTAATTTTCAATATCCCGGTATATTCTTTTTAAATAAAATAATACCAACAGATTATAACTGTAAATTTTTTGATATTATAGATTATAATTTATATATATCTATAAGAGATGATTACCAAATTGAATTTCATAAATTTGATGATAACCAATTAATTAAATATACATTATCTAATATTGATCATTTAAATTTAGAAACTATTTTAAATACTGCTTTAAATTCTAATTTAGAAAAAAATACAAAATTATTAATAAATAATAATAATAATACCTATGAAATAAATTTATTAAATATAAATAATGAATTATATTTAAATTTTATAAATATTAAAGTAAGAAAAGAGAATTCTTCATTTATATTAGATGATTATAAATCTTATTTAGAAAAAAAAACAGATGCTGCCTATAATTCTTTAAAAATTAATGAATTTCCAGTTTATATTGATAAATTAGAAAATGATTCAGTATTAGAATTAAATGATATTGATTCTTTAATTGTTACTAAAGATTTAAGTAGTATATATATTTTAAATAATTATATTATTTATAAATTAAAATTAAATAATAATTTAATAATTGATATTCCAAAAAATATAATAAATTTTAATTTATTTACTTTAACTATTCATTTTAATTTATTTTTAGAATTTATAAATTTAAAAATAAAAAATGATATTGAATATGATAGTGATCCACTTGTAGAACAACCACATCAAACAGATTATACAGATTATACATTTATAAAATATGAAGATAAAATTTATGAAAATGATTACATAGAAACACAATTAATATCATTAAATTACAATGGCGATTTAAACTTAAATATTAATTTTAATATTAATATTGATTTAAATAATTATACAACATATAATTATGAATATATATTATTACATTTTATTTTTGATAAAAAGATTGATAGTAGTAAGACTATTACTATAAAAGTTGAAAATTCTGAAAATATATTAAATGGTAAACAAATAACATTATATTCTAATACCGAACATTTAAATAAATTTAATAATCAGTCTGATAATCTTATAATTTTAGACAAACAAAATATTTCAACGAATAACTTAAAACAAAGAGTTATAGATTATGAAATAAATAACAATATTAATATTAATTATGATGAATATATATTAAATTATTTTAACTATCCATCATATGATGATTATGATTCAATAATTAATTTAAAAATTAAATTCAAAAGTAATGATGATGGTGTTATAAAACATATTTATACATTAAAAAATGATGGTATTAATGGTAAAGAACCAATAATACTAAATTTAAATAATTTATTTGATAAATATGAAAAATTAAAATATTTAACTTTAATATTTGAAGAAAATATTGCTTTATATGGTTCAGGTGGTAAAGGTGTTCCAGGATTAACAAAAGAAGGAAAACAAGAAGTTCCAGGAATAGGTGGTAGTATTATTAATATAAAATATGAAAATGAAAGTGAAAGTGAAAGTAAAATTATTTCAAAATTATATTTAACAATTAATTTTGAAACAAATAAATTATATTCTGGTGGTGATGGACAAATTGGAACAAATTATATTTATCCACAAATAGAAAAAGGTTTAATTATTAATACAACAAATCTAAGTAGGTCAGACTCTTTAAAAAATTCAGTTATATATGGTGTATCTCATCAATTAAATAGATTTGAAAATAATTATGTATTTTCAATACATTTTAAAGGGAGATCATTTTGGTTTACAAGTAGTCATTTAAATAATTATAATAATTATTTAAATAAACCAAATACATTTTTTATGCCACCAAAAGGTAATGCTAATCAATATGATTTAGGAAATGAAACAATTATTAGTTTTGATAAAAATAATCATTTTAAAATAATATATGAATATAGTGCAAACGTAATAAGGAATGATTATACATTTTATAACAATTATAGTCAATATTATGGTTTTATATCAGGTGGAGGAACACAAAATATTAATGGTGAAACTCAAATAATAAAATCTGGTTATCATTTTAAATATTGGAGAGTTCAAAAAGTTAATTTTTCATTACCAGAAATTACTGATGAAAAAAGTGAAGAAAAAGGTGACGATGGTTCTCAGTATGATAATAGTCCAATAAAATATGATAATAAAGAAAAAATAAAATATAATGATATATATATAGAAAACAATAGTTTAGATAATGATAAAATAAATGTAAAAATTAATTATAATTAAAAAATGATAAAAATATATTCATTTAAATGTTATGGATAGTTTAATTGATTATGAAATATTTGATTATGATCATGATTATTTAATTGATATTAATAATATTACAAATTATAATGATCATAATGATTTTAAAGAATATAATTGTAGTTTTACGGAATGTTATAATTATAATAGTATAAATAATAATAATTTTAAACAATTTAAACATTTTGATAAAAATAATATAAAATTTAGAATAATTAATAAAAATACAAAAGCAGGAAATAAAAATTGGATAAAATTAATTGGAAAAAAATTATGTGATGGTTGTTATTCGTGTTATAGAAAAAATGGAAATTTTATAAGGAAAGAAAAAGAAATGGTATAAAAAATAAAAGTTTTAACCTTTTTTGTATTTTTATATTTTTTATAAATAATATTTAAATAAACGACTACTATGGTAAAATAGAAATACAGCGATTCCCCATGATTGGTTCTTAACAGATTGTTTTCTCTAAATTCTATTTTATAATCCAGTTTGTCTAATTAAATTCATTTAAATATTATATATAATATAAAAAATATAATTATATCATTTTTTATATAAAAAATGATCATTTAAGAAAAATATAATATATTTAATATTGAAAATATATAATATGTTAGATATTGAAAAATTATATGATATGTCTTTTAATTCTTCAAAACAAGAAATGTTAAATTATTTAAATGAATGTAATTGTTGTTTAAGACATCAAAATAATAAACCATATAGATGTGAATTTATAAATGAGGTAAAAAATAATAAAAAAATAAATAAAAATAAATGTGAATGTAAATGTAGACATTATGCAAGAAATATATGTAGAAATGAAGAATTAACTTTTTATTTAGTTGATTTTATATAAAATTTTCAAAAATATATTCAATCATATCAATATTAAGTAACATTAGATATTTTTTACAAATATTTATTGTGTTATTATGATTATCTATTTCATTTTTAATTTCTTCAAAATTTTTATGATAAGGTATATCATTATAAGAATTATAAAAACAATATCCGTGATATATTTCCCATAATATATCATTAATTTTATTATTATCTTGAATTTTGATATATTCAATATATTTTTTGATTTCACTATAATGTTTAATTTCATCTAAAATAGGTTTAATTTTATTATTGTTATATTTAGTTATAAACATTTTGTATTAACAATTAATTTAATATTATATCATTTTTATAATATTTTAGGAATAGGTTCATTTTCAAAAATTGATGGATTTAAAGATAAATTAAACCAATCAATTTTATCTTTATTTTCTTTAAGAATATGAATAGCATTTTTATTTAAAGATAAATTATTCCAATCAACTTTATCTAAATTTTTTTCAAGAATATGAATAGCATTTTTATTTTCAGATAAAGAATTCCAATCAACTTTATCTAAATTTTTTTCAAGAATATGAATAGCATTTTTATTTTCAGATAAATAATTCCAATCAATTTTATCTAAATTTTGTTCAATAATAGAAATAGCATTTTTATTTAAAGAAATACTATTAAAATTAATTTTATTTAAATTATTTTTAAGAATAGAAATAGCATTTTTATTTTTAGATAATAAATACCAATCAATTTTTTTTAAATTATTTTTTATTAAATTAATAGCATTTTTATTTTTAGATACTAATCTCCAATTAATTTTTTTTTTTTGTAATAAACACATAGTATTTTTATTTAATGATAAAGTATTCCAATCAATTTTTTTTAAATTTTTTTTAATAATATTTATAGCATTTTCATTATTTGACAACAAATTCCAATTAATTTTATTATTAGATAAATTATTATATTCAATTTTAGATAAATTATTTTCAAATTTAACTCTTTTTTCTAATAAATGTATAGCATTTTTATTACCAGATAAATATCTCCAATTAATTTTATCAAAATTAATTTCTAATAAATTAATTGCATTTTTATTATATGATAAATAATTAAAATTTAAATTATTTATGTTAATCCAATTTAATAGAATTTTATTTTTATTATCTAAAATAATCCAATAAAAATTAAGAATAATATTAATAATATTATCATTAAATATAGATTTATTTAATAAAATATTAACAATTTTAAATTTTTTAGAAGCAATAGATTTCATATATATAATATATATGAAAATATCATTTTTTATAAATGTATTTATTTAATAATATAAAAATGATAAATATATATTTATAAAAATTATGTATATATATCAATGTGAAAAAGAAAAAATAAAAAAAATTTATATAGAATTAAGAAATGATTTTATAAAAAATAAAAATTTAAATAAAGGTCAATCTAAAGATCTTTATAAAATGATTATTGATAAAATGAAAATCTCAAAAATTATTCAAAAAAAAATAATAGATATTATAAATAAAAAAAATATTTTTAAATTACATGATTTAAAATATGTAACTGATATTAATAAAGAATTATCTAAAAATGAAGATAAAAATTATATATTTATTACATATTTATCAACACCTGATATTGGATATTTTTTAATAGAAAAACAAAAATATGTAAAAATACAAGATGAAATAAATATATTTAATTTAAAAAAAAATAAATTAATTTCATTTGGAATAGATATCATTGATTTAGTTAATTATGAAATATATTTAAAAGAATTAATTATTAAAAATTTATATTTAATTTAAATAAAATGTCAGAATCTTTAAGTAATTCAAACGATTTTATCTTTTTTGGTTGTTGGAATAATATTAATTGTTCAAAAAAAGAAAAAATATTAAATAGAAATGTAGTTTTAGCATTATTAAAAAAATTATATTCAGACAGACCAATAATTTTAGCTGGAGATAATTGGTATAGTCATAATAAAAAAAAAAAAAAAATTTTAAAAACATTATCTCAAGAATTAATTAAAAGAAAAAGTAATTTATCATTAATAATTAAAAAAAATACAAAAACTTATTCATCATCAATTGATTCATTATCAATTGATTCAAATGTTAAGTTTTATCCATTATATGTTTTAGAAACAGGATATCGTAAATTATTTGAAATATCAAAAAATATTGATATTATATTAGGTAATCATGATATAAATTCAAAAAATTTGGATAATTTTTATGATTTAAATAAATGTGATCAATTAGGTTGTATGATTAAAGTTCAAAATGATATTATAAGAAAAATATTATCAGGTGATACTATTAATAAACAAATTAATGATACACAACCTATTAAAAATATATATCATTATAATGATATTCATCTGTATGTTTGTAAACCGGAAATTATACAAAAAAAAACAGGCATATATTTTTTATATTTAAATACAAATATTTTTGAAGCTAAAAATGTTGAATCTATTAATGAATATAGAGAATTAGTTTCAGAGAAATTAGAATCTATTGACAACAAAATTAAATTATTATTTATTGTTGCTCATCATCCTTTTTTTGGTTTAAAAAAAAAAAAGGAAAAGTTTCAATTAAAAATATTTCAGATTTATATTTTAAAAAAAAAGTTGATCAGATTAAAGTTAATGCAATTAATGATTTTTTACATATTTTTAATAAATATAAAAGCATTTACTTATGTGCAGATATTCATAATTTTCAATTATGTAAATTATCTTCAAATATTTGTATGATTATATGTGGCACAGGAGGGGCTTCTAAAGATAAAACAAATCCATATGTTGATAATCCTGATCCAATTCCATTATCTTCTAACTTAAAAGATGATATTAAAGTTACTGATATGTATGTTCATGATTCATATGGATTTAGTAAAATTAATTATTCAGATTCTGGTAATAAAGTTAAAATTGAATATTATAAGATTATTAACACTGATATAAAATACTATAAATTTACATATATTTTAACATATACAAATAAATCTTGGAATATATTTAGAAAAACACATTCAATAAAAACTGCATTTATACCAAATAAAATTGATTTTGATACTTCTCAACATTGTTCCAAGATTAGAGCAGAAAATGATGATCAAATTAATGAATTAATTGCAACTGTAAATGATGAAAAATGTGGAAAAAAAATTAAAGATTAATCCATTAAACTTTTTAATTTTTTATTTTTTTTTATATTAAAAGTATCAAATAAAGCTCCACTACTAATATTTTGTTTATTATATTTTTTTTTTCTATAAATTATATCATCGGAATATGTTATATTTTTATTACTATTATTACTGTTATTACTGTTATTACTGTTATTACTATATGTTCTACTTATATTATTTTCTAATTTAAATTCAATTATTTTAAAATATTTATTTAATTTATTATAAATAAGTAAATTTATAATACATGTTATTATTATAAATATTAAATTTAAAAATATAAAAACATCATTCATTCTATTTATATAGTATATTAAAATACATAAATTTTAATTTAATTTATTATAATAATATAAAAAATAAAAGACTCAACTTTTATTTAATACTAATTTATATTCTTCTTTTTGAAACTAAATCTTCAAACTGTTTTCTCTTATTTTCTTTTATAATAATTAATTCTATTTTTTTAAATTTATTTTTAGTAATAATATAAGACTCTTCTGTGACTGTAGTAAATTTGACCATTGTAATCTAATTTGTTATTAACTTTAATTTTTTATATTTTTTTTTTAAAATTTAACATTTTCAAATACTATTTTAAAGTTATATATAATTCAAATTATATGGGAAGAAATGTAGTATCGCCGTGTTTAATAAATGTTAAACTACCATATGTTTTTAGAATATCATCAATATTAGATTGAATTAATTCGGGAATATTATTTTTAA
>MDSX01037953.1_pt1 | contig 21715 bp, 19 predicted proteins | sample 811141 | NCBI WGS metagenome assembly MDSX01 (sample SAMN05326642, study PRJNA326480) | marine metagenome | isolation source: seawater | place: Atlantic Ocean: South East | collected 2010
CAGAAAAACCACAGGCAAAAACATCAGTTTTTTCATGAGACATCTCCTCCTGAATTAATCATTTGAAATGACAACGTATCCAAGACAAAAAAGCACCGAACTCTATTGTGTTCGGTGCTTTTTGAGAGTTGCAATTACGGACTTTTGATTTTTGGTCGAACAGCATCAGCCGCTTTTTTTCTTGCGATAAATACTGTTGTATTGCTGAATCAGTTGGTCAGCCCGACGCTTATCGATACCCCAGGATTGCCACTGGTCTTTCACATCATAAATGGCTCTTCTGAAGGTGGCAGGACTCGTGCCCATATCGGCGATGACTTTCAGCGCGAGTTCAGGCTGTGACATCAACAACGCTTTGATGTTGTCACTGTTCGCGAATAACTCTGACCCCATTGATCCGCCCTGCAACGGCGGCAGGTGATCTGCGGTTACCTTCTCAAGCTGACAAGGGAAGTCTTTTTTCGATTTGGATGCTTTGTAGAGTCGTGAGAGTTGTCTACCAATATTGACCGACACGGAGGCACGATCAGAAGAGCCCACTGTTTCTGTAAACGTTAGCCGGTTTGGCATCGGGATGTCGGAACCGCGGTTGTCGGGCATCTGGATTGGAATGACCAGTTTGAGTTTCACCTCGTCCAGAAAAACATCCGGCTTTTTGCCTTCTTTGGTCACTTCAAAATGGACCCATCTTGGGTTGCGCATATACCGCTGGTACAGGGCCTGTCCTTTTTGATCCAGTAACTGAACCATGCTGGATTGGTCGGATCGCGTTAGCGGCACCCCCCCAGGGCCATCACAAGGCATTACTTCAATTGGTTTGGCGATCCATTTCCCTTTGCTATATGCAAGCTCAACCATCAACGAATAATTGACCTGCTCATTATGATTGTCGTGATCCTGATGTGCGAAAGTTGGTAGTGCGAACCCCATCAGAATTAATGTCGTTGCTGAAATTATGAATTGTTTCATTTTTCAATTCCTGTTTTATATCTTGTTTAAGCGGGCTTAATAACCGCTGAAAAACCATCTCATTCTTTCAGTGGCTTCAATTCCCCAAGGGTTCGACATACTTCCCCACTCCATGACAGTGGTTTCGGTATGGATACTCCACCAGCCCCCGTCACGAGCGGTAAACTGGTAACAAGCAGTTGGGTCCCGCCCTTTAAGAGTCTGTTCGTTCTGGCAGTCGGCTTCGCTCTCAAAGATATTCTGCTCCGGAGAGCCAACGCAGGAGTAGCAGGTTGGTCCATCATATTCATCACCAAGATCGATCAGCGCGTGAGCCGTTTCATGGAGAAAGGCCTTAGTGTTGTGTCCTTCCGCGCTGAAATGAGTGCCAGAACTGCAGTCCCCAAAATCGGCGGTATGCAGTACTGCATCTATGTCGCTGAAGGCGACTTCAGAGGGGGCCAGAGAGTGGACAACTCCACAGTCACCTTCAACCGCGCTACCCTCCCGTTTATATACCCAAAAGTTCAGGTGATTAAGTTCCTCTTCTAAAATCTCTTTTGACCCCAAAATATCCTGAACTTTAAAGGTTGCATCATCGATAAAGTCGGCCATGTCCTGTCCATCGTCTGCGTAGTCATCAGACATGTGAAATACCATGTCGGTATTGTCTGCCGTCGAAGTACTCGTCGAGCGGACTCTTCCGCGGATATACTGATTACTTGAGGAGTAGTCCGTAGCGGTGATCTCGGTGTGGTAGTAACCATCTACCTGCGTTACGCTAACCGGGAGGCCAAGGAATTCTCCCTGGGTCTTAACATTAGCGGCGTAATGAAGATATCCATCCCCGTAAGGACCCCCCGTATAAGTACACGGTGAGTAATCACATTCTTTAACGAGGTGAGCGTTGACCAAGATTTGTATCTTCCGAGAATCGGGAGTCGGTGTGGTTTCAAACGATTTCGCCGTGAAGGTAATCTGCTCGCTGTTTGTGGCGACTAGAGGCGAATGTGTTACTTGCACCCCTGTCGCACAACCGCTGAGTACCGCTGCGGACAATAAAAGTACTAATATGTGTTTACGATTCATATTTTGTGCTCCTATGGATTTGTATGATCGATTATCTATAGGGAAAATCAAATGTCACTGCAATCTCTGAAGAATTGGTGATGGCCGTCACAACCACGATTCAGCTCTCAAACACCGCCTAAAGTTGGTTTTTCTGAAGCTGTTTATTAATCAGTCAAAAACAGGTACTTAACCCTATTCTCTGGCTTACTTTATGGGTAACATAACCTGACTACCGCACTGAATCCCAATCGGTCTGGAAGTGTAGGCGTCACCGACTGAATGAAGAAAAGTCAAAATAAAATACAACTCGGTCGATTTCTCGTTATGGCAGGGGTTCTCGCTGTAGCGGGCTGCGACAGTGGTGGAGGGACCTCATCAGGGACATCGGGAGGTCCTGGGCATCTCACGACGCCACTCGAGGGCTGGTGGCATGGCAGTTGGTCGCGGAACACCACACTCACGGACATCCTCGTAGACACCAGTGATGTTACTACCCACCTTGACCCGCAGGATGGCGTTGCAAGGCTACAGATCACTTCAGCCAGCGGGTCATCACAGACAATCTCGGGATCACTGCTGATGAGCGGGTTTGAGTGCTTCTCTGATGGCACGGCGAGTGGTTCGTGGTCGGGTTCGAATGTTGGATTGACCGTTACGGATTCAGGCACACCCGCAGGAGCGGGCACCCGGGTAGCTTCGATCACGGTGACCAATGCAGGAACGGGCTACACGCAGGACACTACTACCGTAACCTTGAGCGCGCCTGATTCCATAGGGGGCGTACAAGCGACCGCCACGGCGACGGTAGCCGCAGACAACACAATTAGTGGTTTCGTTATTACAAATTCAGGCAGCGGCTACAACCTGGCCCCCTCCGTCACGATTGCTGATAGCGGTGGTGGTCAAGGCGCAGTCGGGACTGCGGTACTTGATGAGGCGGTCACCGCAGGGCAGCTCTCACTTTCAGGTTACCAAAGTTCCAGCGGCCAACTGATTTTTTCTTACTCTGTCACCTCAGGTGACTGTGAGGCTAAACGGGGTACGGTTACTTTGACCAAATCCGGTTAGAGATGCATATAAGTCGTCATGCTTGATAAAAACCGTACAGAGTCCACAGTACCGCTGAGACCACGCCAGACAGGTTTCACTTTGCTGGAGCTGCTGGTCGTCATCGTTATCATCGTGACGTCCGCTGCCGTGATTGCGCCAAGTTTGGGCCCAAGAGCGCAGCAGGCGCAACTGGATTCGGGGGCGGCGCGTTTGGATTCTTTGGTACGTCATGCACGGACTCGGGCCGTCATTGAGCGTCGTCAGGTGGCCCTTGTGCCCTCAGCAGACGGGCGTTGGGTGCGTCTCACTTATCCCGACGGAGAGGGCCAGGTTCGCACACCGCCGCTAGATCTCGGTGAGACAGTACGTCTTCGTCTCGCTCAGGCACAAGCCGCCAATGAACAAGTCGGAATAATCTTTCATGCTGACGGCACGGCAGATTCAATTGACATCCTGATCTCGTCTCACGCCGGTGTGCGCCGTATGGTCTTGGAGCCGGCTCGAGGCAGTCTGGTGCTGAGGGAATCCTGATGAAGCGTTCTCAAAAAGGATTTACCTTGATCGAGATCATGGTGGTTATGGTAATTCTCAGTTTCGGCCTGGTCGCTGTCGTAGCCGCCACAGGGCAAGCCGCGCGCAGCACACGTGCAATAGCTGAGCTTGAGTCTCTGCGACAGGCTGCAGAACACGTAATGGCAACCGAGTTAAGTGTGGAGCGTTTGTCTCGGGAACGCAGCGAAGGCAGTTTCGGATCAATTACCTGGGTCCTTGAGGTAAGCGATGACCCGGATTTTGCGAACCTGAAGCAACTCAAAATCACCACTTTTGCTGGCGACAAGACTAATCAGAATAAGAAAAACGGTCGACACTTCACCATTGAGTCTCGTCAGGCGCAATTGGGCGTTGATTCGCAAGAGGAGGCCTGAGGTCTAATGAAGCGTCTTGTAATTATTCTCGTTTCAGCGATCTTTCTTTCGGGATGTGCGGACCTTTTTTATCAACCCCAGCGGGCCAAAGAGTGGCCTGATCTTGGGGTGCATATTGCCGTTGTCTCCATCCCAAGTGAAGACGGCGCTTCTGTCAGGCGCGATTTTGTCATTCGCTCCATACGGCCTCAGTCCCCGGCAGCGTTTGGAAAGATTGAGCCTGGCGATGTGCTGATTGCACTTGATGATCAGCGAATTGATTCGGTGAGTACTGCGGTCAGGATCATGCAGGGCAAGTCGAGGTTTGACACGTTGCTGGTTACTGTTGAGCGGGCGGGAGAGGCACGCCAGATACTGATCAGTCTGGCAAACGCCGAAATGCGATCCGATATATGAAAAAACGACATCACGGGCGTCGAGCCCTTTCAGGAGATCCATCATGATCGGCTATTTCTGCCCTCGAAGAAAATCCCGGCAGCGCGGTTTTACACTGATCGAACTGCTGGTTGTCATCGTAATTATCGGTGTGCTCGCTTCTGTGGTCGGTCCGCGCTTATTTGGCCGGGCAGACCAGGGGAAGATCGCCGCAGCGCGTGCGCAGATCGAAAATTTCTCGTTGGCGTTGGATAACTATCAACTAGATACCGGGAACTACCCATCCAGTCAGCAGGGATTGGCCGCGTTGCTTAATCAGCCGTCAGGCAGTCCATCGCCCCAGGGATGGCGCGGACCTTATCTCAAGGCGAGAGAAGTTCCGACTGATCCATGGGGCAGCTCGTATCAGTACATATCGCCCGGAAAGATCAACAAGAGCTGGTACGATCTGTACAGCTTTGGCAAAGACGGGCAGAGCGGAGGCGACGGTGATGCAGCCGACGTCGGCAACTTCTAGACAGGCAGGCTTCACCCTTCTCGAACTGATCGTCGGCCTCACCGTCGGCGCTATTCTGCTGACGGCAATTTACGCAACGTTCGTTGGTGTCAGTCAGACCCAGAGACGTGTTGAGACTGTGGTCGATCAAACGGCGAGCTGGCGATTTGTAACGGAGACCATCCGGATGGATCTCGCTCGCCTTAAGTCGACTTCCACGTTTACCGGCAGCCAAGAAGAATTCGAGGCGGACTTGTTTGAGGGTTTAGAAGAAACACTTATTCGGGTGCACTATGTTTGGGAGGACGCGAAACTTACCCGAACTGCCGGCGACCGTGTTCTGATTGTCGACCTTCCGGAAGGGTACCAGCAGCCGGCATTCAGTTATGGCAGAGCTGGCGAGTGGGAAGACAAAACGGATATGCTTCCCGAGAGAGTGGAGCTCCAGGTTGCGACGCCACGCGGGGCTCTGATCCGGGCGTTCATGCTCGAGTTTGATCCCCCAGGGGATGCTCAAGGGACATCTGGATGAGCCAGAACAGCAGACTTCATCAACAGCGCGGATCAGTGCTTATCGTGTCGATGGTTGTGCTTGCCCTCATTGGTGCGATGGCGGGAAGAATGGTTTACCAGGTGCGGCTTGAGTTGCAGATCCAGCAGCAGGTGAATGAACTCTCGGCGCTACGGGCCGTAGCCAGGGGAGCGGCCCACCAGTTTGCCAGTTTTCTAAGTGCCCATGTCGAAGAAACTTCAAACGGGCCTACGGTGGCCTGGTGGATTGAGGAGGGGGGCTTGGCGCCGCTGACACTGGATGGGGGAGACGCAACCGTTGCAACAGGCTTTCCTCGAGTACCAGATTCCCAGAACGGCACTCTTGATGAAGACAATGAAGATGATGAGAAAATAGAAACCAAGCAGGCGAAATTTGAAGGCCTGGTCGATGCAGAGTCTTACCTAAATATCAATACTGCAACCTCTGAGCAGTTTATGGCGTTTCCGGGGTTCTCTAATGTTATTGCTGACGCCATTGTCAGTTATCGCGAGTCGCTGATGGAGTCTGAAGAAATTGGAGAAGGTGTACAGGAGGACAGTGAAGGCCCGGAATCGGGTGACAGTGCAGAGTTGCACTATGTCGGAGCGCCATTTAGGTCGGTGCGTGATCTTTTGCAGGTAGAGGGTGTAACGGAGGAGATGTTGTATGAACCGATAGCAGAACTTGACGCTGCCCTGGTTGAATTTCTGACCTGTTGCTCTAATGGACGCGTCAACCTGAATACGGCGCCCCATCGCGTTCTGATGGGGGCTGGATTCAGTGAGGAAGAGGCCAATGTGCTGATTGCTGAACGTAACGGTGGAGCACACTTCGAGGACTTATCTATCTTCGGAACGGTACTGCCGGAGATGGACAATGAGGAGAGACAAAAAAGACTTGAGGATGCGATTACGGTTAGATCCAGCACCTTTCCCCTGACCGTAAAAGCGCAGAGTGCGGCCAGTGGCTCGGTTATAGAGCTTGTCGCGCGGGTTTTCCTTGATGAAAAGTCGGCTCGGTTTGTATCCTGGCGGGAAATCTAATGCGTCTTCTTTCAGCAGCCCAACGAGTTCCGCGACCTGGCAAGCTTCTATTGCTGGGCCCAGGCGGTGATTTGGCTGGGGAGATCGAAGATAGCCTGCGGATGTCGCGCGGCGCCTACTCGTTGGTGGTTCCCCCGGGCCAGACCATATTGCGGCGACTCAATATCCCAGACGTCGGCCGCCGGAAACGGGAGAGCGCGCTGAGACTGGCCGCTGAGACAGCGATTCCCCGGTCCTTAGATGATTATGTTGTGGATTACTGGCGTATTGATGCCGAAAGTTTCGGATTGGCAGCAATTCCTCGTGATTTTCTGAGTGACTACCAAACCTTTGCAGATGAACGCGGCCAGGCGGCTCGCGGCGTTTTCGTTCCGGAGTTAACAGCAGATCTCAAAAACGGCCTTGTGGTTTGGGTGACCGAGCGTGTGGTCATGCTGTGTCTCTGGAGCGGAGGGGCGCTGGTCGATTGGCAGGTGATTCCCCGCCCCAACGGCCTGGTTGCGCTAGAGCAAATGCTGCAATTTGTAGTGTCCACTGATCTTAATGAGATCATCTTAAGAGTGGGGCCGGACGAAGATCAGGGGTTTGCCCAGGCCGTGCGAGACAGCTGTGAACGGGCGTTTTCCAAAGCGCAAATCAGAGTTGAGAGAAAGTCTGTCACGGAGCGGGACCAGAGTGGACGGGTGCTCTGTAGTTTTGACGATTTCGTCGGTGAGCAGTCAAACCGACCGGCAAGCAGCGCGCGCCGTCGAGGCGCGGTGGCGGCGACCTTGGTGTTGCTTGCCTCCGTCAGTTGGTTTGGTTATCTGCAGCTGCGTGACCTCGAAAATCAGGCAGCTCGCGCAGAGCACAGCGCGAGTCTTCTTAAGATGCAGGCAGCTCGTTCTGCGCGGATTGCGGAACGAGTAGGCCGCCTCACGAGCGCAACCCGGCAACTCCAAACTTTGGACGACAACAGCGTCGTCGCTTTGATGGATGATCTCATCGAGTTGATGCCAGCCAGTATCCGTTTGACGGGACAGTTACAACTGGACCGGCGGGGAGTATTGTCTCTGGACGGTCTTGCAGAGGACGAGAGCGATATCTCAGGTTTTGTTTCAGAGCTGCGTCGGCACCCTCAGATTACTGAGGTAAGGCTGCAATCGGTTACTGTGAGCCGCGGCGATAGTCAGAAAAACCAGGGGGCACGTTTTCGTTTGCAGGTTCGGTTGAGCGCTCCGCTATGGCAGCCCCCAGGTGAGGAGAGCGCATGAGCCGGTCCGGATTGGGTGGCGTCCTCGGGGGGATGAGTGATCGTGATCGACGAGCGCTTGGGATCGTGGCGGTTTTTCTTTTCGTAATTGCCGCCTACACCCAGTTGATCGAACCATTGATCTTTCGGTTTGATCAAGCGCTGGAAAAGCGGGATCGGGCAGAACAGTTATCGACCGGGTATATCCAGAAGATTCGTATGTTGCCTCGCCGTGAAAAGCGACTAGCGGAGCTTGAGCGGGAAATGAGGACGCTCGAGGCATACTTTGCTCAGGACCTTATCGCAAAGGCGGCACCCATTGAGACCCTCATCGATGAGTTAACGGCGTATGCCAGTATCAGCGACAGCCAATTGCGCCAATTGGTGCCGGATGTAGAAAGCTTGCCTGATCTCGAGGGGCGCATCCATGATCTCGAACTGATCGGGGATTATGCTGCTTTGCGCCAGTACCTCTATCTGTTGGAAACGTCTCCAAGACGCTTCAATCTGATGGAACTGGAAATTAATCCCCCAAAGGATGGGCAGTCGCGCGCGCGGATGCGCTTTATGGATCCTATGCCCACACCGCCGGTCGAGGCGAATCCTGATCAGGGCGAACCCTTGATCATTGGCGTCCATGGGAGTGCGGGTGATGCGCAGATTTACACGGCGGATGCAAGCGGCGCTTTCGCTGATGCCAGCATCGCGGTTGGGCTGGTACCGGCAGGGTCCCCCCAGTCGAGTGCGGACCGCCTAATGTCGGGTGAGTTGGACGCAGTCGTTGGCAGTCTTTACGACCTCATTCGCTATCGTCTCGAGGGCGCGCCTGTGCGGGTGTTGATGCCCTTGGGTGAGTTACCGCTCTCGGTATCATTGGTCAGCAGAGCCGATAGCCCGCTCAGTGGGCTTGAGGAGCTCTCCGGCAAGACACTGGGAATCGAAAGCCTGGGCATGGCTGAGGTCAGTCTTCTGCAGAGGCTATACGAGACGGGCATGGATCGCGCAGATATTGGCATCGTCTATCTGGACCGGCGGGCGATGGTCCGTCATCTCAGAAGCGGACTGATTGATGCAGCTCTTGTCAATGATCTGAACGGAGCGCGACTGGATTACCTTGGCATGCGACAAGTCGAAGAACTTCCTGCTCCGCATAGCGAATGGCAAGCCTATCTTATTGTGCATGCGGATTCACTGAGCCGATTCCCTCAGCGTTGGAGCGCGGTCAGCCGGGCTTTGTGGGCAGCCGCAGACCAATTGGAATCAGGGAGTCCAGAGGCAATCGCGCTGGCGCATGCCTGGATTCGGTATCGCACCCCGGATGCGACCGCTGCATTGTTGTCGAGGTCAACGTTTGGTGACGCCCGGGATTCCATTGATGAACTCAGTTCGGACGCCGCCTTCGGCCTGGAGTCTGTCCAAAAGTTGCTGCTTGAGTTGGGTGAACCGGTTCCTGATATCGGTCGTGAAGGGCTTGTCGAACCGTCCTGGCTACGTTCCATGCGGGAGGTGTTGGGTGAAGGCTGATTGGAAAGTCAGGCTGACCTCACGCCGGACTCTCGGACGTGTGATTAGGTTTGAGCTCCTGGTGGCGCTAATTTTCGGCATTGCGGGGCTTGCCATGCTGTTTGTGCCTCAGCCCGAGTCAAGACCCGGGCGCGCCGTGGCGGCCGGTCCTGCGGCACTTGCTGCAAAAGACGATCGCTTTGTCTATCCTTTTCCGGTGATCACGCCATTGGTGGGTTCGAGAGCCAATCTTTATGAATTTGGTGCGGTAAGGCGCGATGATGTGGCTCTTATGGAACTTGAGCCGGAAATACCTGAGGAAGAGCCGGTCGAAGTTGAGGAGGTAGTTAAGGTTGAGCCACCATCCCCTCCGCCACCGTTGCCTGATCTGGATGGACTTGAACTTATTGGAACGCTTGCAGGCTCTGCTGGCGCATCTATTGCAGTGGTGCGGGATGACAACATCGGCAGTACGCTTTATGTTACAACGGGGGACGAGTTGAACGGGTCAGTGGTGATCGAGATCTCTGCGACCTCAGTGAGGGTGAGGCTGGGTGAGGAAGAAGACGAGTTAACTACCACCAGTTTTCTGATGAACTAGTAAATCGCGATGAACGAGATGAACCCATATCGGATTACGGGCCGTGGTGAAGTGTCGAAAGCAGTGCTGGGCTTGGTGTCCGGGTTCGTAATGCTTATTTTTTCGGTGGCCTCGTATGCTCAGACGAGCCTTATCGAGTCCAGCGCAAACGGGTTGACGTCATCGGCTGCATCGGGGAGTGTCAGCAGCAATAGTGCTGCCCAGCAGGCAGATTCTGAAGAGGCCCTCTTTACGATCAATTTTCGAGACGCCGATATACTTGAAGTGCTGGAGGCATACTCCAACTTACTGAATGTCAATGTCGTGCCAGGGGAGGGTGTGTCGGGCATCGTTACGGTGATCTCGCCTGGACCTATCTCTCGGATGCAGGCGGTCAATCTCCTGCATTCGATACTGAAGCATCGCGGTTTCGCCGTCATCGAAAATGATGGCTACATCAGTATCGTTCAGGATGCGATTGCCGAGATGAGCGGCCTTCCCATCTACTACCCTGAGATGCCTGATGACCAGGTCGCGATCTTGGCGATTCGTCCCAAGCACATCGATGAAGAAACTCTGGCCGAAACGCTTGCGGCAATGGGATTGCTTCGGCCAGTGTCTACGAATCGTGACGCTGGAGTCGTCCTGGTTACTGCAGCAGCGTCAAAGTTGCGCTCGATTCTCAAGTTGGTCGATGAACTTGATATAGCGCAACGCACCCCAATTACTCGAACGTATCCTTTGCAGTACGCGGCAGCCCCAAAACTTGGGCCGGTTATTGCAGGGTTTGTTGCGCAACTGGCGGGTCAGGAATCCCCCGAAAGCGTATCTGATGGAGAGGGAGCTCTGCTGTCGGGCAGTGTCATGGTCGAAGAGCGAACCAACAGCCTCATTATTACCGCAGAGGAGAAGTATCACCAAGCCGTGGTCAGCATGCTGGTGGAGCTTGATAAGCGCAGTCCGCAGATACTGCTCGAAGCAAAGGTAGTGGAGATCACCCTCGATCAGAATAGTCGGATGGGTCTACAGTGGCAACAGTTGTTGAATGTTTTGCCTATGGCCGCACTGACTTTTTCCGACCCCACTACTTTCGCAACTGGTTCGACGGTTGTTGACAATGCCCAGAATTTGCTTTCGGGAAGCCTTGGTGGAATCAATTACGCTCTTTTGGATCCTAAGAATTATTCATTTATGGTAAATCTCCTGGCGAGTGACTCCGACGCCAGAGTCTTGGCGTCGCCCCATTTGATGGCTTCAAACAATATGGAGGCTAATCTTCGTATTGGTGACGAGATTCCGGTTCTTAAAGAAACCCGCTTGGATACCAACAATCAACCCATTGAGACCTACGATCGCGAAAAAGTTGGCCTCGAGGTTAAATTGAAGCCGACGATTGCGAGCAATCGGGACGTCACTCTTGATCTTGAGATTTCAAACAGTAACGTCATCGCAGGTGCGGGAGGCTCAGGGAACAACCAGCACACTATTACTGAACGCTTGGTCAAGACGCATGTGATCATCAAGGATAAGCATACACTTGTGATCAGTGGCCTGATTCGCGATGACGTTTCAGGCGGCAATAGCGGCGTCCCTGAACTAAAAGATCTGCCGGGAGTAGGGCCCTTGTTTGGTTCTCAGCAGAAACAAAAAAAATCGACTGAACTGCTGATACTGATTACGCCATACGTCATTCTCTCGGAACAAGAGGCCATTCAGATCGGAACTGACCAGTTGCTAAAACACCCCGGGGCAGCGACCGCAGGCGCTCTTGATCATATCGAGATGGAGTTTGATCTCTAGGGCGTCCCCGCTCCAGCTCCTGAATCCTCATCCCGTGCAGTTCAGCATCGCTCAGTCTCTCTCCCAGTCCCGTCTGATGACGGGACTGCCCGCTGAAGTCATGGACAGCCTGGCAGAGCGCTTTGATGATGCTCATGATGTGCCCGCCGGTGAAGTCTTCAAGAAGGCGGGTGACGCTGATGATACTGCCTATCTCGTACGATCGGGCAATGTTCAGGTGTCAGAAAACCGGGGACTGGCCAATGGAGCGTACGTGTACACCATAGGACAGGGTGAACTCGTTGGCGTACCCGCGTTACTTGCTGGCGGTGAGGGTGAAGCGGAGTTCCGCGCGGCAGAAGACACAACGTTGGCATCTCTCGGGCGATCACAGTTTGACGATTGGCTCGAATCTTACGAGGAGTATCGTTCCGCTCTGGTGCTGAATGCGGGCCTTGACCAGCAGTATCATCTGCTGCGAAAGACGCAACTTTTCAACGAACTGAATGCGATCGATCTTTTCACGCTGGTCCGTGAACTTGCACCATGCTTTGAGCGCCATAACTCAGGCGATTTTCTTTTTCATGAAACCAATGCTGCAAAGTGTGCGTTTCTTGTTGGCAGCGGTGAATTCAGGATTATCAAGGAAAGTGCGCAGGATACGGTTGTTGCAACGTTGGGCCCAGGAGCTTTAACGGGAACTGCAGGGCTGCTGCAGTACGGGAAGTACGACGCTGCAATGCGGGTAGCGACGCCCGGGGAGTGTTGGCGTCTTGATGCGGCACAACTCAAGCGCCTGCGTGCCCGCAGCCGCAAGATTGATGATCGCATAAGCCGGGAGCTGTCTTTGCCGCGCCTGGAAAATGACGGCTTGTTGTTCCAACCCAACAGCAGTGAAGGCGCACGCCTAATTCTGGAACTGCTTCGGGAAAGCCCAGTAAATCTATGGCGGCGGTTCCGCTACAACCACCAGGAGCCGCGGGCCGTGCTGAAGATTCTGGAGGAGGTCACTGGAATCGATCCGCTCTATCCGACCGATGATCTTCTGATTGATGCCGATTTGCCCCGGCGTTTTCCGCCCGATTTTGCCCGTATACATAACCTGCTGCCGGTTTTCTATGACGCCCAAGGTGTTCAAGTGCTTACGGTAACCCCCTTTTTGGGAACGTTAGCGAGTGAGTGTGCGACGTTGTTGGGCGCCCCTGTGCGGTTGCGTCTGACTGAGCCCGATTTCCTTGAGCGACTCATTGAAACGACATACCAGAACCTCGGCGAGGCAGATGAGGAGGAAAGCGATAGCGATATTGCTGATGATTGGCAGAAGCTGGAGCAGTTGGATGACATCGAGGAGCAGGCGCAGGCGGCTCCCGTCATAAAACTCGTCAACAGCATTTTCTCTGAAGCCATCAATCGAGGGGTTTCAGATATTCATCTTGACGCTGGGGAATCCCGGCTGGATGTGCGTTACCGAATCGACGGGGTTCTGCAGGCGGTCAACAGCGTGCCCAGACAGTATCAACCGGCGGTGATCAGTCGGATCAAGATTCTGGCGGATCTCGATATCGCGGAAAGACGTTTGCCTCAGGATGGGCGCATTGCGCTGCGGATCGAAGGACGCAGTTTCGATCTGCGTGTGGCCACGGTCCCTACAGTGCATGGGGAGAGCGTTGTCATGCGTATCCTGGACAAGTCGAGCATTCGGGTGAGTCTTGAAGACTTGCGGATGGGACCAACCATTGGCTCGCAATGGCAGGAGTTGATCCGACGGGCTAACGGCATTGTCCTGGTGACAGGGCCAACAGGTTCAGGCAAAACCACAACCCTTTATGCCACTATCAACGAGATAAGCTCGCCCGAAGTAAACGTCATCACTGTAGAAGATCCAGTCGAATACCAGTTGGAGGGGATCAAGCAGATCCAGGTAAACGCCAAGATAGATCTGACCTTCGCTGCGGTGCTGAGGAGCATCTTGCGTTTGGATCCTGATGTCATCCTTGTCGGGGAGATTCGTGACCAGGAAACCGCCGAGATTGCGGCGCAGTCGGCACTGACAGGTCACCTCGTCTTTTCGACCCTGCATACGAACGATACCGCCACAGCAGTAACGCGACTCATCGATATGGGGGTCGATCCTTATCTTGTCGCCTCCACCGTCATCGGAGTTTTTGCCCAACGCCTGGTGCGCAGACTCTGCACCGAATGCCGTGTCCAGGATGCAGAGGAGCAGTGGCATGCCCCAGGCTGCCGGCACTGCGACTACAGCGGCTTCAAGGGGCGTCTTGGCATCTATGAGTTGTTGTTAATCAACGACGATACCCGCAAACTGATTATGGAGGGGCGCAGCTCTGCGGAAATCCAACAGCATGCCCGCGATAACGGGATGAGCATTCTCCTTGACGATGGCCTCGCGAAAGTTGAAGAGGGGCTAACGACGCGGGATGAAGTATTCCGCGTCGGCCACTAGTGGCGTCATTTCAATATACCGGCACGCGAGAAGGCAAGTCCTTTTCGGGTGTGATTGAGGCGGACGATCGCCGTCAGGCGATCACCCTTCTTGCTAGACAGGGTGTTCAACTGCAGGAGCTTGCCGAACACGCAGAAGAGAGCAGTGGTTCCGGTAGCGGCTTGTCGTTACGCCTGGGCGGCAGTAAAAAGATCAAGCCCCGGGACATAACGATCCTGACCCGTCAGTTGGCGACTTTGCTGGAGGCTGGGTTTCCTCTCGCTCGGGCACTGGAGTTTGTCTCTCGCCAGGAAAGCACGGGTCCCATGAGCGAGATGATTTCGGACCTGAGCGCGTCGATTCAGCAGGGTCAGGACTTTTCTAACGCGCTCTCGGAATATCCCAAGTACTTCGGCAACATCTTTTTGAGCATGGTGCGTGCCGGAGAAACCGGCGGTATCCTGGATGCGATGTTGGTGCGCCTCGCCGAGATGCGGGAAGCTGACGAGGCGCTTGCAGATCGGTTTAAAAGCGCAATGACTTATCCTGCCCTGATGATGGGCGCAATGGTGATCGCGCTCGGCGTGATGTTTGCGTATGTCGTGCCTCAGTTCGCAACGATGTTCGAGGATATGGGTAGAGCATTGCCCGGGCCGACCCAGATTCTGCTGAACGTGGGCGATTTTGCGTCTACCTGGTGGCCGGCTGTGGTGGCGGGTGTCGTCGTGGCCGGTGCGGGTTTCAAGGCCTGGGTAAAAACCGAAAGCGGCGCTTTTCAGTGGGATCGTACCCGACTTGAAATGCCTGTGCTTGGCAACTTCATGGCCCAGTTTGCCATTGCGCGCCTTGCGCGCACGGCAGGGACATTGCTTGAATCGGGCGTTAATCTTATCGACGCATTCGCTTCAGCGGGCGATGTTTCCGGTAATCGCTACATCAGCCACATCATGCAGCGGGCCCTTGCTGACGTCCGTCATGGCAAGCCGCTGGCGGTGGCGCTGGCAGATGCCCCGGTGATCCCAAGCCTGCTGCGCGAAATGATCGCCCTCGGGGAGGAGTCCGGTCAGGTAGGTCCTATGATGAAACGCGTTGCGGAAGTTTATGACCGACAGACCCGCGAGACAGTTTCTGGAATCACCTCAATCATTGAACCTTTTATGGTGCTCTTTATGGGAGGTGTCGTCGGTATGGTGGTCATCGCGCTACTGTTGCCGATTTTTGAAATGAGCACTGGAGGCGTCTAGTGAGTTGGACAACAAGAATCATCAATCTGGAGGTTTAAGGCAATGCAGAACGTCATTTCGTGGTTAGCGGACACGATGGGATTCACTCTTGGTCAGGCCGCCGATCTTGTGGTCATCAGTCTGGGTGTGTTTGCCGGTTCATTTGTCGCTTTATGTCTTTTCGGCATCATCTACGGGATCATCTCTAGCACCCGTTATTGACGCTTCAGTTGCTCCAGTGGGCTGCTCTCACGCCAAACTATAACGAGGTGATGGGCGTCACATACTGTCAGGCCCAGATGACTTACTGTGATAGGTACAAGGCTCATAAGTTATGGGATACTGGCATGCTGCAGCGTCGAGGTCGGATGTCTTAGATGACGTTCTTTTGTGCGCTGTCGGCCGTTACAAACTCCTTTAAATTTTGAACCGTAAATTTTGGTAAAAAAATATGAGAGGTTAGTGTAATGGGTTCCTTAAAATTCAAGATCAGGAGACTGGGCAGCCTTATCGCTCTTCTCTTGGTGATCTCGTGTCCAGCATTTGCGTCAGACGTTATAGAGTACTGCACGGATCTATCCTACTTTGGTGACTACGGTGCGATGTCTTTTGCCGTTACGACTGATGATGATGCGGATACCGCGGTCGTGGAGATTATTGCGGGCTACGCAAAGGGTTGGCGCTTTGAGGGCTCATGGGACGGAGAGAGTGGCGTTGGCGCTGGTTCGGTCATGATGAGTGAAGATCCCCTGGTGGGTACGGTGGGCTTTGACTTCGATATCGTATCCGCGGGTTCTGCGACTGAGATAACCGGTACCGTTGAGACGGAAGACGGATCCCGGGCGACTTTGTTCACCGGAATCGATGGCGCCTGTACGGCGGTAGAAGCCCCTCTTGAAGGTGATTATTGTCTTAAGGTTGGCGATGAAAATATTTCTATGAACGTCGTCAGGGAAACGAGCGGCACCGGCCGGATTCTTGGCAATCTCGCTTCACCAACGGGAATCTTGCGTCCGTTCAACGCTATGCGCGACAGCGCGACAGGACTCATTCTGGAAAAGACAACTGGTGCGGAGCAATTCAAACTCGAGTTTTCGGCGGGGGTTATCACTGGAGAGTTCACCTATCGGGGTCGAAGTTTTGATGCGTACGGCATCCGTAATCCCGCACCGACGGCTACTGGCTGTCTGGGGATCATGATCTATTCGGGCGGTACTGGCGATTTCTACTACGCGACTCCGACCATCGTTGGGCGTCATGCTTATGTCGGTACGGGCGGAGGTACCAGTCATCCTTTGGCAACCGATAATTATTTTGCCAAGGTGGATCTTCGGGATATGCGTGAGGTCTGGCGCTATGAGCTTGGCACTGATGAAGTGCGTGGTGGTGCTGTTCTTGATCGTACGGGAAACGTATATTTTGTCGTTGAAGCGGATCGCAATCTCGCCTTTGTGGATGGTTTTCCGGAAGGGAGTCACGAGGCATCATCTCTTAAGCTCATCAAGATCACGAATCCTTCGCGAGGTGCGCCGACGCTTGAGTGGGAATATCAAATTACAGCGGCTGGCGAAACCCACGATTTGGGACATTTGACACCTGCCATTTCCAAACGGGGAATTCTTTACGTGGGCGGTGACATGATGCACGCGGTCAAGCCCGATGGCAGCGAGTTGTGGACCTTTGCTCCGGATACTACTGGAGACCTTCAGATATACACCGCCCCGTTGGTAGACAAAAGAGCGGTGTTCTTTAGTGTCACAGACACAGGTTCTGCCCATGAAGCGGATGGGCTCTATGCAGTCGATGCATTGTCAGGAGCTGAACCTAGCCTCTGGAGTTATACACCTGATGCACCCGTTGACCCCTCGGATGGCTACTCCGAAGAAGAGCCAGCGCCCGAAACGTATTCGAGCCCACAGTTCAATTTGGATAGAACAAAGATTTACGCGGCTTTGCGAGACCGGATCTACTGTTTTGATCGGAGAGGGAATGCCTGCTCAACAGCCTGGGAAGAGGGCTGTGAGATACCTGACCTCTCAGGAGCGATTCGTGCCGCGCCTTTGATCGATGCGGCAGGCGATATTTATATCGGCACCAAAGGCAACGAAGACAGCAAGCTCTACAAAATCGACGGCACTTGCCCGGCTTCGCCGGTAATCTGGGAGATAGACACCAATGCCGATGTGTACACAACTGGAGTAATTCTTGACACCGGAATCATTGTGATCGGCACCGAACCCGACTTTGATGCGGGAATCCTGAAGGCCTACTCCACGACGGCGACCACCGGTACATTGGAGGGCTTTTTTGATCTTGATGCCGACATGACCTGGGGTTCACTCCGGATGCATAAGGGACGCCTGATCGGTGTCGCCAATGTTGCAACCCCGATTCTGGGCGGGTTTATGTTCTCAATTGATACCGCAGGTGCGCGTTATGAACGGGGCGCACAGAACCCCACCTTCCGCGGAAACAATTTATCGACGGGGAGATAACTCTTGAAGAACTAAGCCACGATCGAGAAATATAGGGTCTTTCAAGAACCCCGATCACGATTTTCGATTTTTTCGCAAATAGGGCCCTTAACGGGCCCTATTTTTTTTGACGACTCGTCATAGCTCGCTTGAGGGATTTAATTCTGGGTATGGTTCTCTGGCGGAGGCGTGTACGGCGTTTCCCCCCAAAAGACGCGAGTTTTAGTGTCCAGTAATTTCACTTCTTGTTTAACGATAGTGACGATACTCCTTGAGACGCCTGGGGATACTCCGAGAATCCGCGCTGCATCGGAGTAGACTTTGCGATAAGAATTGCTAGATCGTCTTCTTCGGTCATAACGATCACCATAGGCAATCATTTGCGCAGTATCGTAGAGAAGGACTCTCGCGATCGAATCTCCCCCGCTGCTAATCATGTACTCTTCTAGATCTGCTTTGCGATGATCAAAAGCCATGAACTCTTCGATATAGTTTCGTGGCACTGCTGACGCGATAGCACGTTCATAGAGCCATTTCATCTGACCTTGGGAGATGCTCCCACGTTGGACGTGGGAGACGAGAGTGAGAAGTGCATAGACGTAACTGTTATTCGCGTTGATATCGAGATATTCGACATTAAGTCCATACTCTTGTGGATGGATGCCCGCCTCTAGTTTGCCCTCAATCGTCATGTGGCCAGTAGTGGCCCATTCAACTGATTTGGATGAGATGGACGACGTGAACGTTGAGCTTTGACCTACCGCTGTGGAGACACCAAAAACACTGCTCACGATGACTATAAAGAAATATGAAAGAGAGAGTTGAGCTCGTTTCATGTTTTGACTTCCCCTTAAAGTAAGTCGGCTTGATTTGGAATATAACTACCCAAAAAAGAGTAACATATTTAGAGAAGTGCGACTTGCCTCAATGGAATACTGAAATTCTGTCCAAGTCTGGCCAGCTTACACTCATGGCAGAATCGATGATTATCGACGAATCAATTTAAGTCAGGAAAAAGTCTGTTCATGAGAGATTCGGGACCAAAAAAACAGCGATGGCTCTCCATTTCTTGGCAGAGTCTGCTGCCGCTTGGATTGCTCGCTTTGGCTTTGGTGCTTCGGCTTGCTGAGCCGTCACTGCTGACCGATATCCGCCTTGCGGTGTTTGACCAGTATCAAGTCCTTAAGCCTCGGGAAAAGACTCCGGTCCCGATGCAGCTGGTCGATATTGATGAGCGCAGTCTCCAGCAATTCGGGCAATGGCCATGGCCGCGCAATCAACTCGCGCAGTTGGTCGATGCTATCAACGACGCGGGTGCTGCGGCCATCGTTATAGATGTTTTGCTGTCTGAACCTGATCGGCTCTCACCGTCCGCTGTGGCCAATATGATTCCCGACTGGCCCGAATATCAAAGCGCCCGTGAGGCGATCCTTGGGCGTTCTGGCCACGACGAGCAACTTGCCCAGTCCCTGGGTCGCGCAAATAGCGTGCTGGGGTTTGCGCTTGATGACGAGATCGTGGGTGAAGTGCCGTCTCTCAAGGCCGGTCTGGTTCGGGCGGGTGATCCTCCCGATCCGTTTTTGCCTGCTTTCGCCGGCGGCATATCGGCTTTACCCCTGCTGACCGAGGCGGCCGAGGGCTACGGTGCCTGTAGTTTGGTTCCAGATTCTGATGGTGTAGTCCGGCGCGCCTCTATGCTGGTGTCTGTTGCCGGTAAAGTGCTGCCCACGCTTGATGCTGAAGCGCTTCGGGTGGCGCAGGCAGCCTCCACCTATATCGTAAAGTCCACTAACGCCAGCGGTGAGCAGTCGTTTGGCGCGCCCGGCGGTGTCGTCGGCGTCAAGATTGGTGGCTTGACGGTGCCCACTGATGAGCAAGGCCGGATTTGGATCCGTTACTCCAACCAGCCTTTTGACGCCATCGGTGCTTCGGATCTCCTCACAGGGGCTTTCGATCCTGAGGCAGTTGCGGGGAAGATTGTCCTGCTGGGCTCAAGTGCCGCCGGGCTATCGCGACCCCAGCCGGTTCCAGTCCTTGGGGTTGTGCCGGCGCTCGAGATCCGGGCTCAGATTCTGGAGACACTGATCAGCGGAGATTTCCTGCACCAGCCTGACTGGGCCAGGGGTGCGGAGGTATTAGCGCTTCTGTTGTTTGGCCTGCTGCTTATCTGGTTGCTGCCGCGCTGGGGCGCGTTGTGGTGCGCATTCATCGCACTGGGTGCAATCGCGGCAGCGCTGGGAACGTCTTGGATACTTTTTTCCCAGTACAGCACTTTAATTGCCCCGTTTTATTTCGTTTTTGCAATCGTTTTGCTTTATCTGACGCAGTCGCTTCAGGTTTACCTTGCAAGTGAAAAAGAGAAAAAAGAGGTGCGCGGTGCGTTTGGGCGTTATCTCTCACCGGTTTTGGTAGAGCAACTAGCCAATGATCCCGATAAGCTGAAACTCGGCGGCGAGACACGGCACATCAGTGCACTTTTTTGCGACATCCGGGGATTTACGAGCTTGTCGGAAAAACTTGCGCCCGAAGAGCTTACCGCGCTGCTGAACCGGTTTCTGACCCCGCTGACTGATGTGATCCTGAACGAGCAGGGAACCATCGACAAGTACATGGGCGACTGCATTATGGCGTTCTGGAATGCGCCAGTGGATGTGCCTGAGCATGAGTATCGGGCGTGTTCTGCGGCGTTGAAAATGCTCGATGCATTGACAGATCTCAATCAGGCTTTAAAGCGTGAAGCTGAAGAATCGGGCACCAACATACAAGAGCTTCGAATCGGTATCGGCATCAATTCCGGTACGGCCCTCGCAGGCAATCTTGGCTCAGAGCAGCGTTTCGATTACTCAATACTTGGAGACAGCGTTAACCTGGCCTCGCGGCTTGAGGGTCAATCCAAAACATATGGGGTGGAAATTCTGATGAGCGAGGCAACCCGAGCGCCCGTTCGGGATCTCGCCTTTCTGGAGCTCGATCTTGTGCAAGTCGTGGGCAAAAGCGAGCCGGTGCGGATCTTCACGCTAGTGGGTGATGCGTCACTTGCCCGCAGTGGAGTGTTTCTCGAAGTGGAGAGCACACAAAAACGCATGCTGGAACACTACCGCGCGAGCCGCTGGCAGGAGGCGCTTGAGTTGATCGAACAACTCGAGCAAGTCGACCTGCAGGGTTTTACAGGCTATCTCTCAATGATGCGCAAGCGCATCGAGGCATTTAGAACCTCCCCTCCTGGGAAGGACTGGGACGGGGTAGAACGCCGGCTGGTGAAATAAAGCGTTCGCTTAAGACGCTAGCGCTGCGATCCGGCGAACACCCCGGCTGCATGATAGTCGTGACCGGTGACTTTAAAATGTCCGCCGATATCAGGCGGCGCGTTGCCGCGGGTCGTGGCTCCGAAGAAATATCCGCCTGCCTGCAGTGTTCTAGTGCCGGAAGCACCCGTGACATGGAAGACCGTGTTGTTGGGAGTAAGCGCTGAAGCGCCCGAGTAACGGCTGCCATCAAAGTCAGCGCTGAAGTTCTGCACCTGGTACGCGCTTACCCCAAATTGCACGCGGGCATCAAAACTGCCTGTTTGTTCCTGAAGCACGCCACCGCCCGCTACCGCACCGACGAGTCCGCCGGAATACGTGGCCGTCTTGCCGGCTGCCTCAGCAAGATCTGATGCTGTCGCAGCTGCGCCCGAAATCCAGTGTTGGATCTCGGAGATGGAGTTCCCGGAATCCGTTATTGAGGTCGTTTTGCGGTGCCATTTCAAGAAGCGGCAATCTTTGCAAAGCGGGATCTCGTCTCCTATGAGTCGCATGGAAGATTTTTCTTGGCCAATACTGGAGGTCATGGCGAAATCGGTCCCCGCATCAAAGATGCCGGTCGCGACGACGGGTTTCGGCTCTTCGGTTTTTGATTTAGAAATCCGGGCTCTAACCGGGACAGCAGAGCAGACTCCAGCGGTGCAGATAATGGTGTGGGTCACGGTAGTTTCAGAGGAAGATGGCGAGAAGGATTCACTCTCAGACGCGGAAGATGGCGAGAAGGATTCACTCTCAG
>MDSX01065582.1_pt1 | contig 21713 bp, 18 predicted proteins | sample 811141 | NCBI WGS metagenome assembly MDSX01 (sample SAMN05326642, study PRJNA326480) | marine metagenome | isolation source: seawater | place: Atlantic Ocean: South East | collected 2010
ACCGAAGGGCCTATTCGCGGCCTACGCGTACGAGGGTAGACAAAATCTCGTCAAGGGTAGGTAGTGAGGAGATCGATGATTACTTAATTACCCTTAACCACCCTTTTCGGTATATATGATTGCATACATGACAATCTATTATACGAAATGGACACCCCGCCCAACCGCGGCCTAACCACAGCCTAATCGCGGCCCAAGTGATGGAAGTTGTACCGTCTTCACGAGGAGTGAACGATGCTGCCACAGGGAGTGAACGGTCGGTTTACGCATTTTCCAACCAGCGACTATCCAACAGAACCCGTGCACCAAAAGCAACGCAGCACCCAAACCCCACACATGAACTCTTTGCTAGATCACGTTGTGCCAAATATGACTGTTCCATCTGATTCCGAGGATGACGAGCCTCTTTCCAAACGGGTTAAGCAAGGCGTTTTGATGGAGAAGGCATTGCTCCGGGAAAAGGCAACCTGCCCGCCTTGCCGCGCAAGTTCTCCCAATGTTGAAACGCCACTTGGACCTGCCCCGGAAAGGGAAATGAACACTTTGCCAGATAACGCGGAGTCCGAGAGCGACTTTGAGGAATACCCCGAGGCAAAGGATGCCGAGCGGGCACTCGAGGAGTACGAGGCTAAACAGCAAGGAAACAACGCCCCTGTCTACACCGGGCCGGAGTGGGCGGTTGAAAAGGAAAAGGAAAAGTTGCAGGGCGCGGGCGATCACGATGCGTTTGTAGCTCGCGCCTACAAGTTTCGCGATCGTGCGCAAAAGGTGTTCGCGCGGGAAAAGGGCCGCCTTCTTACTGGCCTTGGTGGCCGCGTCACCGCGCACCAGATAAAACTGCTAAAGGATGTTAAGATGACGTTCGACCGCGGAACACGCCGTCGTGGCGTCTGGAAGCCCAAGTACAACTGCATAGGCCTCAGCGCCAGACTCGTCGATGGTGGCTTCCCAGTGGACCAAGTCGCTATGACAATTCGTCACGAACTTGCGCACGCTGCAACTCCCATCCATGCGGGTCACAATCACGTGTGGAAATGTTTTAATCTCAGCATTGGCGGAGATGGCCAGCGCTGCTGCACATCCCAAGAAGCCAAGGCCATCATTGGTCACAAAGTCGAAATCTACTGCCCCGTTGGTGGGCCCACCAAGGGAAATGGCCACTTTTTCCATGAAAAGCAAAAGGCCCCCTCGCAGCGCTGGATAAACAACAAGATCTGCGCCAAGTGCAAGAAGGAAGGCGTAACTTCAAAGTTTATTTGGCGACGCGTCTGAGCGCAAAACCGTTGCACGAGTCAACTGCACCCACGCGTGGTCAGTGTAACCAAAAGGGGTGTATAATTATTGATAAATAACATAAAGTGTGATTCCAAAAACATACAGTCAGTGCAAGAGTGTGTATTGTAAAGTCTCAACTCTATCCAGCCAAACCAGAAAACCAGAAGCGCTGATAACGAAGCGCCAGCAGCACCCAGCCTGTTTGCGCTGCGCCCGCGGAATCGCATTGGATTGTTTTAAATCTTCTCTAGTACAGCGCAGATATGAATATGGACACACGCACTGCGTCTGATGCTGTTTGCAACAGCGACGCGCCAGACGACGGGGAGGCCGCGCATCTGCTACTTGGGTATGCGGGCGCGGGTAACAACGACGTACAAGAATCTGATAGAGAAAACGGCACCATCGTCTGTGCCGCAGCAAGCGCACCAATCGACCAAATAGCCGCAGCATGGGTGCGTCACATCGAAGGGGGAAATCCAGGACCGGATAGCCCAACAGCGTTGCTCCTCCTTAAAGGAATGCTTGAATCCCGGATTCCCCAAGCACTCACAAACTCACATCCGGGCGTGCAACTTGTTCAAGTGGACACTGGGAAAAAGTTTCCGCACATGATAGACACAATGAACGGCACACTATCAGAAGAGGACGGTATATGGACACAGTGCAAAACAAAAATGACCCACATTGCGGTTCGATTAGTTGACTTACACGGCCAACCAGTGATGGGCACACAAGTACAGGAGGGTGGACTAGAACTGCAATTGACGGTGCATTCAACTGGAAACCCTAATGAACCTCTAAATGATAGTTGCAATCCGCGAGAAACGGAAGGCCTTTTTCTTGGGCGGGCTCAGAAAGCGTTTTCGCCAGTTAAACTCTTGTTGGAAAACTGGTGTGAGTATCGGTTTCAACTGATGCTGCTCTCATCAGATATTGCTGGCTCACACATGTTTGTCAAGGTCGCCCCGGTACATCCATCTTTGGCTTTTAAGCAAAATCTTACCGTTCTTTCGCGGACCTTCGTAAGTCGTGCACGCATGCCCGATTCGTCGTCGTCCCGTCACGTAAACCCGTCGTCTTTTGTTTCCAATGAAACACCGCCACCACCTGCATTGCCATCGCAACACGCGATGGAAGATACGGCGGATTCAGAAGCCCAATAACAGGTGTCGCTCAATAATCACCGCGGGTCCAAACGATGGGTCTAAGTAGACTGGCGGCGGCGCGAGTACCTGCGGCCCAGAGTGGTTCGTTTTAGTTACCCAGTTCCAGGCTTTCCAGTCATTGTTGTATGTATCCACATCCAATCTGGGCTCGTACTTTGGGACGTTGAACGTGGTGACGTCACCATAGTGTTCGCTGTGGTTTCTCACCGGCTCGATGCGCACTTTTGCAAATCCCCATTGAAGAGCCTTTGCCCCTGTGACGCCAAACATTTGTTGCATGGCATAGTCGGTGCCGTCCATAGCTCTCTCGTGGATTTTCTCATAGTACCCGTCTTGTATCATGTAGTCGAGCATGTACTTGAAGGCAAGGGCAGGGCATCTTGGAAGGAAGAGTTGACACTCAACACGTGTCACAGGGCTGAGTGGCTCCAGAGTGCCGTCACGCTTCCTGCTTTCAGTGCGTTCCAGCGTTTCGTATTCATAGGTGTTGATGATCAATCGTTCCTTGATGTCAGGCATGTTCCAGTTTGACATGTATTCTTCAAACCATTCTTTAATCCCGTCTTGAAAGTAGCCTTTGCGCTCATTTATTCCAAAAGACCCATCGCCCATCCCAGCAAGCGTGTTCTTTAGAAAAAACTCCCACTCGACGATGAAACCCTCTGGGTAGCGTTCTGCAAGCTTAGCCGCATCATTCTCGTTGAGTTGGCCCGGGATCATGCGAGCGCCTTTTTCTTCATAAATTGTTATCAGATTGAAAGGCTCTAAGGCCTCGTATTCTTCCCGAGTCAGGAATGACGGCCACAAATCATCGTTTTTGAGGGACATCCTAGATGGGTTGGTGATGGGACCCCGATAGTGAGGTTTCCCGTTAAAGTTCTTATAGAGGGCATCATTGGTGCCAAGAGCGTTTTGAATGCCAAGTACTTTCTCCGCGAAGTTAGAGACGGCTACATCGTTCATGTTGTCTGGTGTGAAATTGCTCATCCATTTTATGAACGAATTCACGTATACTTTTGGAAGATACAGACAAAAGAGAACTCGGCACATGCGTGACTGGTCCTCCCCCGTGGCCTGGTCATCGACATACATCAAAAGCCGTTTATCCCAATCCTTTGGAGGTGGATCCGACCAAAAGCGATCCATGGTCGCTTTAAAGTTAGTACGGATCCGATCTCGCTCGCTGCGTATGTACTTAAACAGATTCCCTGCGCCTTCTTCGTCAAATCGGGGCTTGAACCACATGCACCACTCAATGGAGTGATCAGTGATTTGCTGGGGCCCATATCTGGTTTCTCCGTGCTTTATTGTTGGAATTTTGTCGTACTTGGGCATGTAGGGTATGACATCTTCATTGGTATTACGAGTCATAGGCGGGAACTGCCCAAAGGGATTGTCGTCCCCCTCGCGCTTGCCATCTATGGGGACTGGGTCCTGTATCGATAGTTTGCTAAGATTCGGATACATGGCGCCACACTTGTGCATGCCTATTAAGTGATGGGATTCACGGGCCTTATCTCCCGCGCAACGTTACTCTCATACCTGTCATTTCGCTAACAGCCCAACACACGTTTCCACATCCACACAGCACCCAATCCATGGACCGATACGCTGACAGCAAGATGAACAGTGGGTACAAGTACATGCTTGACGCGCGAGACAAGTGGGACCCCGACACAAGATTGGTGCTTAGCCAAGCAGAGGTGTCTACCGCAATTGATGTGCTAATCCGAACTGGTCGAATTTGCGAGCTTGAAGCCATTTTGTATTCTTTTATGACCGCATGGGAGGATTTTGCGCGGACACTCGCTGAAGGTAACGCCACCCCAAAGCAACAAGGCCCAATCAAGGGAGCATTCACACATGTCATCAATAAGATGATAGAAGCGCTGCTTCGCAACGGTGTGTTGTTAAATTGTACACCAAGGGAAACCAAGGCTCTTGCAGCTGACATTAGCAGTCTCATCTCGGATGTTGAGAATAAACAACACAGGAGTGCAATGGAAAAGGTCATAAAGTTGGCGCGAGACACCGAAAAGGCCCCGCGTTTGCGCATCGATTCGATTGAACGTTACGTGCACATGCTCTCGCGACCCGGAGATTTTCCAAACGCCAAGGTTCCGATGCCATCCACGGATACCGTTTCAAAGTACATCCTAACACATCTCGATCCACAGCGCGTTGTACTCGCCGAGCAAGCCACAGCCAAACGCCTACCGGTCGAACTTGACAAAATGCAACCCGAGTTTGGGGACCAATTGCAATACCTGTACGATATCGTGCGCGCATTTAACAAGCCCACAATTCGGCGCTATGCTTACTGTACGGCCATTTTGCACCGCGCCAATATTTGGGCATCGCGCCCGCTGGTCCAACCACTGAGTACCAAGAAGGATCCCGAGGATTGTAAGCAAGAAGATGTTGATCTTCTCGTTCCAAAGCTTCCAACCGCCGCCGATCTGAAAACACTCGGTGTGATTGTTGACACATCTCAGGATGCAGAGGCCGACGAACCCGCCGATCTTAAAAGCTGGGGCGAAACAAAGGTCGCCCAATGCACTATTTTGGGACTCTCGCCGAGAGAGTTTGAAGATTTGTATCTCGCATCAACGAATAGGGGAAAGCGCCAACGCGCGGCTGAAGAGGCGCCGCCCCATCCCGAAACGGAATGATTGGATAAAAATGCAACACGCCAGAAATAGAAATAAAATCTTGGGCGCGTGACATTGAACACAAGCTACAGAATGTAAAGTGTCATAGAGATAGATTTTAGCACTGCGTGATACGCCTTCTGTGTGTGTAAGCTTTATTTTTACGCATTTTATGCGTTGGCTCACAATAACTAACGATAGCGTGGTCCATCTACGTCCACCCAATCCGGGTGCGTGTTATTCATCTTGGGCATCGGGCGCCATGCAACATACTCGTCATCGCTGTCTGGCTCCCTCTCATCATCTCCCGGTTCGCTGCCCCCAAGGGTCGGAAAGTAAGGTGGCTCGTCTTCTTCTTCCTCCACTTTTTCTTTAGGACGAAACGATGGGGTTTGCCTATCGTGAGGGCTTAGCTCCTCTCCCGCCTCCTCTATTTCTTTTCTGAGCTTTCTCTCATTTTCCGATAATGCCGATAGTGTGGATTTGTACTTTGTAACCAGTTCCTCGTACTTGGAAAGATTCTCTTCGGCTGGTTTGAAAAATTTGGTAGCCTTCCACATGTCAGGGTTGCCAACTATGTCGAGGGCACCCTCGAGGTTACGTTTGGCGACACCCAGTTTCCATTCCTCTTTTTCGATTTTTTCTAGCAGACGCATTAGTTTTACTTTTAACTCCCAATAGTTCCAGACATCTTCTGACCTTCCACGTTTGTGGCCATCTGTGGGAGTTGCCTTTAAGAGGGACAGGCTAGATAGATTGGGCAGTGAAGCCATGTTGTGGGTTCCGCTGAGCGGCATGTCTACTATCATGGTCGACAAGTGTGGCTTTATCTGCTCAACCACAGGTGGTTGTGTGTTATTGCCATAAGTGTACACCAATAATATTTAAATAGAACACTGTGGAGTGACATAATGTTGCCATCTCTTGCAAATTTACGCATCCTTAACAGTGTTAGTGCTGATGGGGGTGGTGAATCGAGTTGGGGGTCTAATGTGACTGAGATAAACATTAATGAGAGCGACGATTTAGACACCGAAGATGAACGGGAGGACGAAGAACCGCCAACGCAGTGCGATTCGGAGCCGGAGGATGGCGCAGGTGATGGTGACAACGACGCGCAAAAGTTGTTGAAAATCCTTAGAACGCTTCCAGTTCCAGAGGTTCCGGAGGATGCGATTCACGATGCGGACGCGCTTTCAAAACTGAAATGGGACATCAAATGGGTCGAATGTCTCACGGACAAACAATTCGACATGTTGCTATCTATGCGTCTTTACACTGGAGCACTCTATGCTTTTATGGCCCCCGCTCTGGATACCAATCACGTGAGAAAAGTCCAGTCCAATAGGGCCAAAACCCATGAAATGCTAAACAATAAAATACTGCGAGAAGAAGACCACGAGGCAGACATGCTGTTTTATGTTGCAACGATACATTGGTTGCGACGTCAAAGAAACGACAAGCCTAGTGGGCACTACACGCCACTTTTGGTGGAACGCGACAATTTTGAGGGTAAAGAGACCTATTATCTGGACATCATTGACGAAATGAGCTACAGAAGAACAATTGCATCGGGCCTCACCTTTTACGAAGACCCCTCTGCACAGTTTTATCAATTCGAGGGATACCGCAGCCGTTTGATGGACCGCATTCTTGGTAATGGCAAAGAGTTTGACGCGTTGAAAATGTCGAAATTTGCCAGTGAGAATAAAGATCTTACAGATAAGGATCTCGCAGCGCAAACATTGCAGCACTTTTGGGCCGCCATACAGCACTCCGCAAATGCCTTAAAATCGTTTATTCTCGACTCCAAAGTTGTTGCCGATATAAATCTTCCGCTTTATCGTGGCACAAGAGAACCCACAGATCGAGACCGCCTAGAGAATTCCTTTGTGTCAATGTCGGCAACGGAACTGACCGCACGATATTTTACGACGAGCCCATTTCTTAACCTTGTAAGGACAGAAGACGACAAAGAGCTTGAAGAACGCAAAGAGGTCAAATGCTGTATGATGCGTGCGACATTAGAGCAGGGGGTGCCCTACCTGGATGTGGATGACTGCTTGCTAAACAGTGGAGGCTGGGGTTTTTTTTCTGGCGGAGAGAATGAAATTATACTCCCACCCGGGCACGTTCGGTGGGTACCCTCAAGCTACCTCGGTTGGAATAAACAACCCGTCGAGTTTCCGAAAGAACCTACGCGCACTTCAGGAGAATACGTATATAGGTACGACTACGTTTACTACGTGATCAAACCGATGAACCCGCCTTTGAAGCGACCCGAGAACTAAGCTAGAGTTGAGAATATCTCAACCCGTGGCCAATATGGATTGGGGATGCCGTGCCATGACCCTCCCGCCACTCACCAACCTGCACCACACTGTGGCCACCGCCGGATGAGGCACAAAGACCCCGGTGAGGACCTCCTTTGTGATGCGCGACGCGATGCGTAAGCAGTACAAGAAATCCACCGATGAGCAACAGCGGGAGACAGCACGCGCGTGGCTGGAGGACAACGACCCCGCATGGCTTAAGCAGGAGGACACCAACTAAAAAAACTGAGCGTAAATACCTTTGCACACACGCACGCGCACGACTCCAAATACATGAGGCACCGACGGCGTAAGCCCCGCACAGGGGGTGCCGTCGGTGCGGAACTGCTGTTGGGTTTGAGTGTGCGCGTGTCCTTAGGGTCTTTAAGCATCCGCCTCCTCCTTTTTAAAACACGAGATTACACGACACCACCGCGCCACAACCCAAGAACTAATTGTGACTGCAATTATGAACCAAAGACAGCCCAAGCTACAGCAAGTGCATCTGGAGATACCATGCGGCGCACAGCGTTAGGGGGTCCGTGGATTGCGTAATTTCCCACACGGAGCTCGTCCGCATGCGCTGCACAGGCGTTCCATGTAAGCACTTTAGCTGCGTGGTCCACATTAGAATCGTAGTCGTGTCTGTAGACGCAAGATGGATTTCCCATCGCGCATCCACAAGTGAGTAAAATGCTCACTACCGCTTTTCCAATATCTTCGGTAGAAACATCCACGTTTAAAGTCTCGAGAACGTCGGTGTCAGGGCTCATTAAGCATGCTCCAAGCACAAAAAAAGCGGCGCCGCGAATGGTAAGCGCCAGGTTGTTGGTTAGGCGTCGTGGGCCTATCATGAGGCGCTCTAGCTCCGCTTCGACCTGGCTAAGTGGGTTTTCTGCAGCCAATTGAAAAATCTTGTTTTCGAACAGGATTGCCGCTTCGACCTCCATGTAGCGAGTGCAAATACAATCCCACTCCGTATGCCATTTTGGGTATTCGTGCTCGTGCATGAAAAATTGGAGCAGTGGTATCATGTGGTTGCTTCGGTCAGGGGGCGAGTTTATGTACATTTTTTGGCACAGATGGAGTGTCGCAGCTATGCGCATCCTGTGCGATATTGACATTTCCCCATTTGCGGGAAGGTTTGTTGGAAGACTGGCATCGCGACGAATGGCAAGCATCGCGCAGAACAGAGCACCCGAGGGGTCTTGGTGTGACTGGTGTAAATGTATGTTTTCGTCATAAATTGTGGAAGGAAGTACGTGCTCTAACGAAGAAGCACAAAAAGCCCCCGCAATCATACGCTGAGCTTCAAGAACAACGGCACGACGCGTTCCGGGGGGGGCGCCAAAGCAGGGCGACATTGGCATTGCAGCGCGTTGTTCCGTACACACGTGGACAGGGAATTCCGGAACAACAGAGCACATGGCGACTCCTCCAATTTCGTCTTCTAGTGACGTGTCTATGTCGTGTTGTTGTACCAGACGTCGCTTTGGCATACTTATCCCAGACCGCGCTGGTTGGTTAGGGTGCTGTGATTTGGAACTCTGGTCGTCTTCAGAGTCGGATTGTCGTTTCTGGCACGGAGGTGCTGTGATAAAAAATAATGGAATCGCGAGGCAACACCCAAACATGAAGAACATGCAAGCGCTAATCGGGTCCACGCACGCCGTCTCCTGTTCCTGTAAGCGAGGTGTACCGGATATACAATTCCTGGGTAAAGATGGTCATTGGAGACACTGGCGCACTTGCAAGGATAGAGAAGGAGGCAAAGCGTTTTTCAAAAGCACAAAAAAATGTGGACAGGCTGATTCGTAAAAAGGAAAAGAAGCGGGGGTTGGAACGCGTCAATGAGGTGCGCGAGGTGGTGAGGAAAAATATGACACGTTTCTCGGCTGCATGCCTGCTGCCCACTGATAACGTGCGTCGATTCCGTCGTCGTCTTCTCCGTGCCAAAAATGACAAAGGAAAAGCCCTGTTTTACGTGAGTGAGATCGGCGGTTCGCTCGAGGAAGGCGGATGGGGGGTTGTCGCGGCTCCCCGTGCCGAAGAAGCAACTGCGAGTCTCGCACTTCAGGTTGCGACAAAGGACCATTCAATGCAGTGCGTCTCTTTGCGTTCAGCGTTGCCTCTTCTCGAATGTTCGTCTCACATTGACACGCCTCTGTTCGAGGGTATTACTAATAACATCGACCCGCCTCTTTTTAGCGACGTACACGCGTTTGTGACACTTCCCGACGGGTTCACTCCGCTTTTTCTTCTTGCAAAAGGTGTCGAAGGCTCTCTTTCGCCCTGGGACGTATCACTAGACGAGTGTCATTATGCTAGTTTACAGGCACAGGCCATTCGCTTGTTGCGGTTCAAAGAGGCTGATAGAACTACGTTTTGTGCAGCATAGCTGCTCGCTATTTAATACCAGCACATTTAGCATTTACAAGAGGCATGTATTCATTAGTTGTTAAGCACCAAACGCTTACGCGAAAGCGGAACAGCCAAAACCGCCATGTCCTCTGTTGTTGCTGTCGGCACTCCCATAAGCCCGTCTATGCGTGTTACATCGAACACTAAAAAGGAAAAGGTTACGACGTCGCGTAAGAACACCACTTCTCACGAAAAGCCCTCTACATCTTCCTCGTCTCCCAACGCACGCAAAGAGCCCCGACGATCTCCGCATGCCTCCCCCTCCATGTTGGGGCTGTCCCCAGTAAATGGGCCAAACGCAGCCGATTTACCACCCGAATTTGATCTGTCTTCTTCTGCAACACAACTGTCCAGCATGGAGTCAATGATTATGGGGAAAAATACCAAGGACGGCATGCCCTCTTTTAAATCAATGGACTCAAAAGCTGTGCCACGGGCTCCTGTTCCTCATTGCCCTCCTTGCTTTGACGAAAAAACACTCGTTGGAACAAAGTCCGGCATCGGTATAGACGAGGCCTATTCAAACGACGAAAAGGCGCTTAACGAGTTTCTGAAGCTACACCCAATGCTCTCAATGGAGGCCACTTCTCAACGCACACTCCAAATGCTTTCTGGAATGTTTGAAAAAGCAAGCATGAATACCGGTGATCTGCCAGTCATAGGAAAAAGTTACGACGACCAATTTTTGCGCCCCGCCTCTGAGACCATAGGCGAGCGACCGTGCATCAACGGAGACGCGTGTTTGGCACAGTTTGTGGCTAAAATGCGTTACGGCGCAGACACAAACATGGCCTTCACATGCACCGAATTTCTGTTACCTGAGGCAAGAAAAAACTTTCTTAATGGTAACGGCTTACCTTCGCGCAAAGGAAAGTGTTTGATGTGCATGCGATACTTCCAGTCCTACGTTTACCTCCTTGCCCGAACCGATCCAGCTTTCAAGATCGGAGAAACGCCACTCAGCATGCAAGTATTCTCAAACGCGGTTTTCGACAGTAACAAGCAAAGCAACATGCATTACGACGATGCGCAGCTGCGTGCAGCTTCCACAGAGCTACCTACGCATGCAAGTATCGTTTCGACCACGGATGGTTACAAGCCCTCAGCGATGTTGTTTGTTGATGAGGACTGGTCAAACTTGCGTTCCTCGCGCGAGGGAAATCTTGGAAAATTGCTCTGGAAACCGGTTGTTCGGTTTTGTTCAACACACTACAAGTACGTCCGTGACATAGATGGTCCTCGCATTGTTCAAGTTGGTGTGAGCGCTGACGACAAAACCGACGGTCTGAATTTTGGGCAGCCCCCAGCTCGGAAGGTCGCGGAGCCGGGGGCGGAGCCAAAGGAGGAGCGGTCGCATTAGCTGCTTCTTCTCTTAGACCTATAAACGGAAGCATGGAACAAGCAGGCATTTTCCAAGCGCTGAAACGTGGCCTTTCGCTACTTCGAAACTATGCAGAAATTCCGGATTTACCAGAGTGGCTTTTCTATGAATCCTTTGAACAAGCGTGCACAGAGGTGCACAGTATAGAGCAAACGTGGTTTGTGGCAACTCTGCGCACCGTTGAACGCAGCCTGAACACCCGATCCCGTGCCAAAATGGATGCAGCCACCACAAGCACCGCATGTTGTTGGGGAGACCCACCAACAACAGAGGGATTTGAGCCGTTGCCCACATGGGCTGCTAGTGAAAGCGCTGGTCGTATGGCAGTGGCCACCGCCCGTTTGGCATTTGGGGCAGCAGCGGAGTCAGCAATCGTTAAGTGTGCATTAGATTTGGCAATGCCTGGTGCGCGACCCACAGGTGCAACGTCACGCAAGCTCGCGCGACTGTATGCCGACGCGCATCTTGTGGCGGTGTGGACTTCTGCCCACGCATTCTACGTGTCCTCTATACAGTCGGGGGTAGAGGAACCGCCGGTTCCAAGCGTGTTTTCTGTGCAAAATGCCGCAAGCGAGATCGATTGGTCAGACCTGTTCGCCCGAAGATGGTGTCCGCGACTGTGTCCAAAGTCAGCACAACCACTGCTTCACATTTTGATGCGTTCCACTAATCCGGGATCGCGCGGTTGGGATACCCTTCTTGAATCGTCATTGGCGGAATGTACGGCACTGCGACTGGTGATAAACAATGCTATTCTTGTCGCGCTCACCGGAATGCATCCTTACATACACCCTGTTCTCAGGCCTCCGTGGTGGATGCGCATGCGTACAGCGCACATTGCACAACAGTTGGTGTCTAATACAGAGTCACGAAATGCGTTTGTGGCAACTGCACCAGCAACGAAAGAGGCAGTGCGGCGCTTGTTGGCGAGCAGCACCGCTGCGTATCCGGCACTCCATGCAGCTCTTGCACGCGTTGGACATCCTGTGGGACACCTCACAACACCGCCGTTGGCAATGCCTGCAAAAGGAATGGAAGGGGCCATGTCGGCCTTTGTGACCGCAGGTGTTACCATGGCAACCACTAAGGGAATTTCTTACACCGCTTGCGTGAATGAAGCGTTCTCCAAGCACGCTGCCTGTGCCGCAAATACGGAAAATGGTGGCTCATCGGCAATTGTTGGCTGGGACTTTTCCTGGCTAGGAAAGGGCACCGCCTCGGTGCACAATAAAATACCTCTTGTGCGCGTTGCCTCTGACCTTTGGTCAACAGCTTTTCGCACAAATTTTCTAGTATTCTGGGCACATTGCATGGCGAATAAACTTCGAAGCACGCGTTTGGATCCTGTGCAGTATCGAGCAATTCATGATCTAAATGCTTGCACCCGATTGACCCTCGAACTTCCAGAAGAGACAATGCTTGCCGTACAGAGAAAAGCCTTGACAAATCCCTCTTCTGGTATTCTCACGATGGAAGAGGTGGCACACGAGCTAGGAATACAGGGCATTTGTTCGGCATCGAGTAACAGTGGCGCAAAAAACGCTACCGAAGCACTACAAGTGATCAGTGCTGCTGGCGCGGAAGCCACAGCTAAGCTATTGGTGTATGCAAGAGCGGCATGGGTAAATGAGGAAATACTCATAGTTAATCTAGGCGCACAAACTAAAGAAATGCAAACAGAGGCACTCTTTCGACGTCTGGGAAGAACACGGACGAGTGATGCCACCCTTTCAGACCTCCCGATTCAAGCAACGACGCTTCACGCATGCACTGAGTGTCGTCGTGTCGCCAATGCTACGTGTTCTGATGGTGGATGTTCAAGCATGTCTTTTAACGAGTTGGGTGTCAGCAGCAGCATGATATGTTCGGTCAGTGAAAATGATTCTACGCATATCAGGTGCGCCAAGCGGTCCTCTGCTGCGCTGAGAACTGCTGTTCAATTCCAGGAAGATATGGAAATTCGCCAAATTGAAAACATGCCCATGGATGGTGCTGCCTGCATTTCGGTTCTTAATCAGCAGACATGTACACCATGCGCTGCACACAACGACTTGGGAACTGCGTCGCGCGTTCGTCGAGATGCCAAAAATGCCATCGAGCAGCGCGCCTCAGCGATTGCGTGTGGAGAATCAGCAATGTTGGCGATTCCGATTACAGGGCGCGCCATTCGTCTTTGGGACACTTGGTATGCACTGTGCTCGTTCTGCGGGGCCATGGTTCAACTCAAGCCACACAATCGATTTGGTGTTGAAATCTGCTGCTTGCGTTGTGACGCAGCTATGCTCGGTGTGGCCTCCCAGAACGTTTCTACGCCAGAATCTGCCCCAAGTGGTCAATATTGTCGCTACTGTGGGAAAATGTGTCCAGTCACCGAGAAGAAAAGGTGGAAGACGGTAAAAGCGCCTCTTGATGTGGCTGGTCGTAATGCAAAGCTTCCACCCCCGCTACGAGTTGTCTCCTATTGCCCCAGTCACTGGCGATCTTGGCTAACAGGTGCGCACAAATTGATTTCTACACGCGTGATCCTTTCTCATCTTGCGTACAACGCAAAACCAGTATTCCCAACGGAAACGGCGAAAAGGCACGCGTCTTCCGACCTGGGCTTTGAGCAGATGAGTCCCAAGCGCAAAAAGCAGCGAAGAAAAAAAATTGGCCAAAGTCAAACTAGGTGAAAAAAACATTTGCGGAGTCGTAGCGACTCACCAAATGGAGTTTAAGAACAAGGGGGGGGGGGACATACTCATGTGCATATTTGAAATGTAAAATATCAACCGTTTTGGGTCCGCGCTAAAACGAGTCAGTGTCAACATAACATGAGCGGTTGTATAGAAGAGTAAGAGCGTTCTTTTGTAGTCAAACCGATGTGCGCCTTGGCGTCTGAGGACACACAAAGCGCTCTTGCTGCTCTTTCTGCTCTCACTCTCGAAACAGAAGGTAAGCGATCAAGTCCAGGCGACGATGATGACAAAGAAACGTCGTCTGTGGATGGTCGCATGTTAAAAGAAATCGGTAACGGGTGGGCGCTTTTTTATAGGAAGCGCGGTAGTGATCTGTGGCGACTCGAATTTCGTCATCTTCGGCCAGGCATGGACCCAACCAACTTCAATGGGCAGGCACAGCTCAGAAAACCATACATGGAACACGATGAAGATGAGTTTTTGCAACTGCTGCGTTATGTGAAAAACGAACTCATGTTTGTTAGACACCAATATACCCAAAATGGGAAATATTGGTGGATTGAAACAACTCACAATTCCATACCACCCCAATGGGTAAAAGCTATCCAAATTCGTAAAGAAGCTGTTGAAGCATTGTTTATGAAGGATGTGGAGAACCATAACCTTTCGGACATCGTCGTGGAGGGTGCAAATATTCGCACATTAAGTGGGTATATGCATTATCGGCCAGAGTTTCACCACCTTTTGACCAGCGATGGCTACAACTTTGAACACCGACCCGATGGACTATATGACCATTATATCACCATGGCAAGCATCGAGGAACTTCCAGATGTTTTGCAAAAGGCAATTGCTACTCGTAAAATGCGCAACGAGCTCGCACGTGAGGAAGCGGATAAGCAAGCAAGGAACGACGCTGAACGTCGCAGGCTGCAAGACCTCGCAGAAGAAAGGAACAGGCGCCAATTGGATGAATATTTTGAAACTGTGCAAAGCCGTCGCCGCGAACGCGCCCAAAAAATACTCATTTTCAATAAGGTTTTGGGGATGGATTCTACAGAAGAAGACGACGAAGATCAACTATCTCGCGTAATCAACGACAACCTGCTTGATTTTCAAGATTATGTGCAGCAAAAGCACGCAGATAGCGTTGCTAGCATAGCTGATGGGAAAAAGTTGTGGGCCACCCGGACACAGTCGAATCTGAAGCCTAATGCATGGCCAATGACAAAGATTGTCCAAGAAATGCTCACGTGTGTGAAAAAAGCGGCGGATAAGATCAATGGTGAATACACGTACACGGAACGTGTGCAATGCACTGTACAACTTCAACTGCCTAGCCCTCTGGAGCGTGTGGATATCAGGGTGACTGGCTTCGCAAAGTATGTCGACATTAGATGGACTGCCACCTTTCTCGAGTTTAAGGAAAAGGGAAGCATTAACAATCTCAAGAAGCTCTATTCCACACTAAATGATATTTGGGACAACTCAATGTCCGTCGAAGAACTAAACGCGGCTTACAGTTGGTATCGCAGATTTCCTGATCTACCTGATGACGACAACTATTCAGAAATAGAAGCTGTGCCCCAACAAACCCCTTCCAAAAAACCTAATAAAGAAACCGATCAAGAACGGATGCTTCGTGAGGAGCTATATACGAGTGACGGGTGGAGGATAAGGAAGCGCGCTCAGAAGTGATACAGCATCTCCCACCCGCTCATCGAGGGCGAAATAGCACAGTTGTTAGGAGAGCAAGGCCACAAAATCCAATCGGGGTGGCCAGGGAGCGAATCACGCCATGCGCGCAGATCCGTCTCAATGGTACGTGCAACGAGTGCCGGTAGTCTTACAAGCTGATAACCAAGGCTCATATAATCATAGCAAAGCGTCACCATGTAATAGGTTGTAACAGGCGCTCCCATTGCATTAGATCCTGAAAGAATAGCAACGCCATTAATGGCACTCAGAGGGCGCCGGATCAATACGACTGGATTGTTTAGGTTGATTGCGTCGTTCCAAAGCTTGGCGTGCTTCTCTTTTTTTTCTGGCCGAGTGGCATACTTTTCTTCCCACTGCACGAGTTTGTCTAGCAGGCATTTGGGGATGCCATAGCATGCCAAAGATGCATTAAGCATGGCCATCGCGGTATTACCTTTCATAATTGCACTTGGAGGGGGAGAATACGTTTTTGACCCCTCCTTAATGCGGTAGCCGTGTAAGCGGCGCAGTTCTCTTCCCCTCCAGCCATCGTGTTGCCGAAGAACAGAGCCGATGGCTTTGCGAAGAAGCGCTACAGATATTTTTGTCGAGTTGGGTGATTGGTTATATGTGCTTAGCTTAACGACGCTTTTGCGCGTAAAATCTCTGTTATCAGTATCGGGGAGCCACAAACAGTCAATTCGCAGGTCTGACGCAAGGTGAACATCTTCTTGCGCAAGAGCATCGCGTAACCGTTTGTCTGGGGAGTCAATATTACGACATACGCGAAGCCACATTTTGCAAACGAGTGTAACCGTTTCCAGAAAGGATGGCAAGTCTTCGTCTCGTGCACACTTCAAAAGGATTGGTAAAATGTCGTACTCGGATGTTATCACAGCATCCAACACATGTGGATTTACACTGAATGCCATGTGACTATGGCGAGTGCTGTTACCAAGCTTCTTGTGCAGTCTAAAGGCCACAGCGCAACTTGTTAGCGACATGTTGTCCTAGTTCGAATCACTAGAGGTACCATGCTTACGTTTCAGCTCTAACGTGTCATCAAAAACTACACTGTGGATATTTGGCGGGAACATTCGAGCGGCTAAAACCACTTCCATCACTTGGGCCCTTTCGCGCCACTTTCTGGCTTCTTTGTCTCTTGCGAGTTGCCGCTGGCTGCGGATTTCTTTCGTTCCGCAAGATCAACCTTTTGGGTCTCCAGTTGCACCTTGGCACTTTCATTTCCGTTTTTAAGATTTTGTTCTCGTTCTTTGAGGCCCAACTCGTCCGCCTTCTTTTGCATCGCCCTGTCCTCATCCTCGCAGGCACACTTCTTTTCGGCATCCGCAACTGCCTTTTCCACAGCAGCCTCTATTTCGTCTTTTGATGCGCCAATGGCATGAAGACAAGCTGGCATTGCGATTTCGACTGGGGCAAGACCAGCTGCGTAAAGGTTGATCACTTCATCCGTCGCTGCTAGTGGGCTAGTCAGCAATTCCAGCTGTGGGGGCTCATCCAGCAAATCGTCTCCGCCATAGATGTCGCGATAGGCCATGGTCATTACCATGGACACGTACTTGGCCAATTGGGAAACGGTCGTGTTCAGAAGAGACAACCTGCAAGCGGTGGCACGTTAGGTCAGTAGGTAATTGGGTTCGAAGGGTCGTGGGGTTAGGTACGAGCAGTGTACTGTGCCGTACTCTTGGATGCGAAGCGGCCTTGAAACATCAGGTCGGCGGGAACACCAAAAGCAGCACCGAACTGCTCAATCGCAAGGCGGCTCAAGGCTTCGAGGTCGCCACGAGCTTGAGGCAGCTGTCCCGCCGCTGGGGCCATTTCGTGTTCCTTGGGGAGACAGAAAAGAGACGGGGTCACCTCGGGTGGTACATGCGAATGTTTTCCGGTAGAGGAACCACCACCCGAAAAGCTGTTTGGGTTGTTGTCTGTGCCCACGAAACTGGTTTGCATCTTGTTGATCACTTTCATAAGCTGCTGTTGCATCGCGAGGTTTTGTGCTTGCATTTGGCTCTCCTCGCCTTCGCGCGAGGCTTGCACTCCCCGAGATTCGGAGTCGTAAAACAGTGCTTGGGGGTCGAGACCGTTGCTTTTGTTTTCTTTACGCATTTGTGTCCAGATACGGGGGCGCGCATTTGTGATCTCTGCTGTCATCGCGAGCTCAGTGAGCGCAGAAACGAAAGACCCAAGGTCGAATATGGTCGCCATTGGCGAATTGATGTTACCATTTGGATCGGGTTGCTGACGAACAACAATGCGAGCATCAGTGTCAATCTGTGTGGCAAAGTTTGGTGCAGTTGAGTAAACACAATACTGGCGCTGGTAACCAGCGCGACCGCCCATCACATACGCGACTTCGTATGTGTCAGTTGGGGGAACGATCGGTACCAGATTTTGTGGTTCTTTGCCGTTTTGATAGCTCGCGCGTCGACGTTTGATAGATTGCGTAAGGAGAGACGAACTGTCTTGCTCGTAACTTACAACACAATAGCCAAATTTGAGGAAGCTGTCGATCACATCCGCGGCAAATGGTAGCCATGCCTCTTCAAGGTGGCTTTTAAACGCAGGCGTGAGATCCACTGGTTTTCCGTCGCGACGCAATATAAGACCACCCGAGAGTAGCTGGCCGTGAATAACTGTGCGTGGAACCTGTACCGAAACACTCGTATTGAAAAGGTGCTCAATTGCATTAATCTGTTGATAATTGAGCCTGTGCTCGCCAGGCCGTCCGCTTGTGTTTAGACCAATCGAGGGTCCAATAAGATCGGCAACTCTGTGGTGCTTTGGCGCTTGGCGCTGGCCAGCTGTGCGATTTTTTAGGGCGGTTGCTGATGACATTCTTGTGTGCGCTAAAGTAACGCAAACTGGAGAGTGCTTGTTATCATACTACTGGCATAGACTATTTTATGAAGATAGCGACAACACTTCTGTCTATTACTCTTGAACAGCACCTAACTCCTGATCAGCACCCATGGGTTGGGACCAGCACTACAGCGGCCACATCTCGTTCATGCGCGCCGCAAAGCCAGGCACAGGTGAGAAGGATCGATTTGCCTGCGAGGACGGCGAAGAATGGGAAAAGTTTTACTTCATGATTCGCGACAAGACGGAAGACTGCCGGTTGCTCGACTACACTTGCCACGACAAAGTCGACGACAACAGCTCAATGGCATACAGCATTGCGGCCGAACTGAATGAGTTGCGTCCCAGACACGCGGTGGGGCTGCTACACGACATGGCAAGGCTCATTGGCAAGTGGGGGTGCTACCTTGCCGGCAATCTGTTCGTTTTCACAGAGGGAACAGAGCAATTGTCGCGCGTGCTCATCGACAAGAACAAGCTGCGGTATTATACATACTCGCACGAAGACCCGTATGAATGCACAGAACAACCCAGTGTAAAACTGCAAAAGTGTGACGAAATTGACCTGCGTGACCTCCTAGACCCAAACGGAGAGGTACCTCCCGACCCGGACGAGGAGCACAGAAACGAGTGTAAGCTAGAGGAAGAGATCGAGCGCCTCACAGCCGAACTCGAGGAGAGGAAGCGCAAACGCGCGAAAGCAAAGCGCCTCAAAAGCAAAGAGCTAATCTGCCCGCTCGATGTCAAGCTCTTTGAAAAGCATGTCTCCTTCATGCACAAGGGTAAGAAAACCAAAGGCTACGTCTACAGCAAGGTCGGCCTGCCGGACAAGCTTTTGGTCCGCTGGAGGAATAATCATCACGACGTCGCGTACCAGTACGCTACGCTCAACCGCAACGAGGTCCTCGAATGGGATACTTTTTAGTTGATCAAGCGGTAAGTGGCGCGAGGGGCTCGAAAACCGCACACCGACTGCCGGTGGGTGCAGTTCTTGGTACCTCGGTCACGCGTAGCACAATAGGGGCATGGTCACTCAACCCCTGCTCGCGACGACTGAAGTTGGCGTATTGTGTAAGGTCCATAACTTTTGTTCCAAGTGTTGTGTGATCTTTTGCATCTCTGCTCACCAAAAAGTTGTCGTACGCCTTTCCGCCACAACTCGTTCGCACACTGCCCAACTGAATGTCCCATCCGTTTGCGTCAGCGCCCAAATCGCGCAGCTCGTGGGAATCCGCGTTAAAGTCACCGCATACAATGTGACATACATAGTCGTTTGCTCGTTTTGTTTCTCTAGACCCTTTGTTGCCGAATGGCTGATTCAGCCGTAGTTTGGCCTGGCCTGGATATTGCGAGAGTAGGCGCGCGATTTGCGCGTTGCGCGCTGTGCGACGCTCTCTATTTCCCAGGGGCGGAAAATGCACGCCAACGATATTTACTTTGCGCAGTTCACCCATGAAACGTTGATCCTCAATCGTGGCCACAATGGGCGCATGGTCCATGGAAAGGCCGTCGATTGTGTGGAGAGTGTCAACTGCTGTAATTTGAATGGGTTTTTTCACAAAGAGTGCGTGGATTTCGGGAACCCCTGGCCCACACGGCTCAGAAATGGCGTGAGTCCACTCGCCTTGCCCAACACCGTTAAGCATGTCGAGCAGTTTAAGCACGCGCTCCTTGTACAGCTTGTCCGAAGCCCGCACCTCTGACAACACAAGTACGTCATGTGTGGCAAACTCCCTTGCAGCCCCAATCCAGTCGTCCTGGAGGTCTTTGTGATCTATGCGCAACTTGAGTGAATTAAACGCAACAATAGAGATCTCGTGTTGAATAGCAAAAAGCGGACGCACAATGCGCGTTGTGGTATTGGTAAAAGGAGTAGGAGGCATAGCAGCAGCAGTAGTAGTAGCAGCGGTTCTGCACGTCTTGTGAACTTCGGGTGCCGTCTTTTTTGGTCGCATTGCGCGTGCTTTTCGCAGTGCCTCTTTTTTAACGGCAAGTACAAGTGCCACCTGAGCCTCAATATCCGCTGGAAGTGGTTCCGTTTCGCACGGTTGCGCAAATCGCCGCACCAATTCCAACAAGACTTTCGTGTCTAGTATGGTCAGCCTGTACTCCCCATAACCCTTACAATTGGTGTTTACAAGACGCTGAACAAACTCTTCTTGTTTTTCGTCTAGACCGGAATCAACCATAACAACCAACGTTTTGAAAAAATACGCAGCTTTTCTATCCAACAAAGATAGCGCTTCTTGTCGCAAAGGCCACTGGGCCATGTGTGTTGTCTGGACGGCCAATTGCCAATTTTATCAACTCGGGTGTATTTTTTGCTTCCTTAAAGCACTGGCGATAAGCTAGGAAACCTCCATGTCGGGTTGAGGAAGCATGACTGAAACAAAGGGTCTAGGTCTTCGAGAGGATTCCGAGCCCCTTATAATCGATCCACGCCTCTTAAGAAAAGGCAACTCGTCTGATTGCGTGAAGATCCACGTGCAACAGGGATCGCAAGTGGGGCCGCTTTACCAGGTACTGGCACTCCTCAGCTTTGCGGTCACAGTTGCCACAGCAACGGCCGTCTTTCTAAATGTGTCCCCAAGTTCGGACTCGCCGGCCGCGCCGGTTGTGTCGCCCCCGTCGGCATCGCACCCACCTGCCCCTCCGGGACAGCAATGGGCACAGGTCGTCGAGCACACAGCTGTCGTGGCTGGCGATGTTGCAAGCTTCAACACGACCCTCTACGTCGCTGGCATGGCAATAATGTTGTCGCTGCCGGCGTATAGGATCGACCTAGATGTGAGCTCGGGAAGCGTCGTCGTTAAAACGTACATTAAGGAGGAATCGTACACGGAAAGGCAATCTATAATTAACAAGCTCGCAGAAACAAGCAAGGTGCAGCTGTCGGAAGCTGTGGGCGCCACAGTTGAAAGTGTTGAGGAGCCAAAAGTCACGACACGCCTGTGGGGCACTTTCCCGCCACCGGTCGCGCCGCCACCGCCCTCGCCGCCTCCTCTCTCGCCGCCGCCGCCCTCGCCGCCGCCCTCGCCGCCGCCACCCTCGCCGCCGCCGCCACTGCCCTCACCTCCACCGCCCTCGTCGCCATCGCCCTTGCCTCCGCCGCCCTCTCCTCCACCGCCCAACCCCTCGCCGCCGCCGCCCTCGCCGCCGCCTCCCTCACCGCCGCCGCCCATACCCGCGCCGCCGCCTTCTCCTCCTGCACCCCCTCCCCCCTCGCCGCCTCCGCCTATGCCTCCGCC
>MDSX01007320.1_pt1 | contig 21709 bp, 17 predicted proteins | sample 811141 | NCBI WGS metagenome assembly MDSX01 (sample SAMN05326642, study PRJNA326480) | marine metagenome | isolation source: seawater | place: Atlantic Ocean: South East | collected 2010
CAGGTGATCAATTCATCACAAAATCTTGTGCTGATGCCAGAGACACTATCGAAGTTGAGGGTGTAGAATACCCACTTATTAAGATGGAAATATCAAGCTATTCTCACCCGTTCTACACGGGTAAGGTGAAGCTCGTAGATACCGCAGGGCGTGTGGACAAATTCCGCAGCCGCTACGGGAACAAAAAATAAGACTACCGAGAGGTTATCAAAAATATGGACCCGCAGTGTGCGGGTCTTTTTTTTGCCCTAAATTGGAACTTCATCAATAACCAATAGAATGAAAATTCAACTCGTTGACGGTAAGCACCGCGACCACTTACTTCCACTCACTTATACGCGTCCAGTTGCCCAAATACGTTGTGGGATTTTAACTATTGCTGAAAAATATGAAAAGCGTGGTTTTGAGGTTGGTTATGGAACTGAAGAATACCTAGAAAATAAATTTCCTTCGGTAGCGCACGACATTTTAGTAAGCGGCAGCGTTTGTCCCACAGATGCGTTCATACAAGCTATAACATCTTTGACCGCAGGACAGGCTTTAATTCAAGATGATCAGTTACTGGCATTCAATGGATCGAATTGGACAGATACGCCTAGCGAAATTTTCCCCTTTAATGGTGTCTTAAATGTGATTATCCGTCCCTGGGACATTTGGATCAAGAATGCTTCTGAGATGAATATTGATTTTGATTTATTAACTAAAGATCGATTCAGTGCACCTATAGATGCATCCAATACCGTGTTTGGTGATCGAATTTTTTTGGAAGAAGGCGCAAGAGTCACGGCATCTGTTCTTAATGCTACTTCAGGGCCAATTTATCTTGCTCAGAATACTGAGGTGATGGAAGGTTCAGTTGTACGCGGAGGATTGGCTTTAGGTGAACACAGTGTATTGAAACTTGGCACCAAAGTATATGGGGCAACTACACTTGGCCCGCATTGTAAAGTGGGTGGTGAAATAAATAACAGCGTCATTTGGGGATACTCCAACAAGGGTCACGATGGATTCATAGGAAATAGTGCTATTGGCGAATGGTGTAATCTTGGTGCCGACACAAATAATTCCAACTTAAAGAATAACTACGACGAAGTAAAGGCGTGGTCTTATGTTGACGGTAGGTTTTCTAAAACAGGGCAGCAATTTTGTGGTCTTATTATGGGTGATCACAGTAAGACAGGAATCAATACAATGTTTAACACGGGCACGGTAGTAGGTGTAAGTGCTAATATTTACGGCGCCGGATTTCCCCGGAATTTTATTCCTTCTTTCACATGGGGCGGTCCCCAGGGTACCATGGAGTACTTAATTAAGAAGGCTATTGATACAGCAGACCGAATGATGCAACGCAGAGGGCTTCAAGTTGATAATGTTGAAAGAGCAATACTAGAAAAGGTCTACGCAGATAGCGCTAAATACCGAAAATAATTAAAGCTGCTTTAAGGCCGCAATAGTTGCTTTTGGGTTTTCACTCTTAAAGACAAAGGAGCCTGCTACCAGCGCATCTGCTCCTGCTTCAATTAATCTTTTTCCGGTATCTAAATTCACGCCTCCATCAATTTCAATCAGCGCCTTAGACCCCTTTTGATTAATTAAATCTCGGGCTTGCGAAGTTTTCTTAATGGTGTTTTCAATAAATTTTTGTCCGCCAAAACCTGGATTCACACTCATCAGCAATACTTCTTCTAAATCATGCACTACATCTTCAAGCACATTTACAGGAGTGTGCGGATTTAAGGCAACTCCTGCCTTCATTCCTGCATTATGAATCTCTTGAATGGTTCTGTGTAAATGAGTACAGGCCTCATAATGAACGGTTAAAATATCCGCTCCGCATTCCTTGAATGTCTGTATGTAACGCTCTGGCTGAACAATCATCAAATGTACATCCATTAGCTTCTTACAATTTTCCGCCATAGTTTTTACGACGGGCATCCCATAGCTTATGTTAGGAACAAAGACGCCATCCATGACATCAATATGAAACCAGTCCGCTTCACTTTCGTTAACCATTTGACAATCTCGCTGAAGATTGCCAAAGTCTGCAGCTAATAGGGAAGGAGATATAATAGGTGATGCCATGGTATCTAATAATTGTTTAGATAAAAATAAAGCACCCTGTCCTAGTGAACGGGGTGCTTGCTAAAAAAGTTCTAACCTAGTTTATTAACCGAGGTATGTTTTCAAGATTTTACTTCTTGAGGTATGTTTCATTCGTCGAATTGCCTTTTCTTTAATCTGTCTGACTCGCTCGCGAGTTAAATCAAACTTTTCGCCAATTTCTTCTAGTGTCATTGGATGCTGACCGCCTAGTCCAAAATATAAACGAATCACATCTCCCTCTCTAGGAGTTAACGTTGCGAGTGATCGTTCAATTTCCGTACGAAGCGAATCCATCATCAAATCTTCATCGGGGTGCGGCGAATCAGAAGAATTCAAAACATCGTATAAATTACTGTCCTCGCCTTCAACTAATGGAGCGTCCATACTTACATGACGACCACTATTCCTCATACTTTCTTTGACGTCAGACTCACTCATTTCTAAGTGCTTTGAAATCTCAGATGCACTCGGCGGGCGCTCGTGCTCTTGCTCTAAGTAAGCATAGGCTTTATTGATTTTGTTAATCGAACCGATTTTATTTAACGGAAGACGCACGATTCGGCTTTGCTCTGCCAATGCCTGAAGAATACTCTGACGAATCCACCATACCGCGTATGAAATGAATTTGAAACCTCGAGTCTCATCAAAACGTTGCGCAGCTTTAATCAAACCCAAATTCCCTTCGTTGATTAAATCCGGTAGCGTCAGCCCTTGGTTTTGGTATTGCTTAGCCACAGAAACAACGAATCGGAGATTAGCTTTGGTTAATTTTTCCAAAGCAATTTGGTCACCCGCCTTAATGCGTTGCGCCAACTCCACTTCTTCTTCTGCAGTAATCAATTCAACTTTACCAATCTCCTGTAGATATTTATCTAAGGAGGCCGTTTCGCGGTTGGTAACCTGTTTGGTGATTTTTAACTGTCTCATGGTAGAGAAATGATTTAATGAGCGAACCAATTACCTAGGCAATTGGTTCGCAAAACTTATTCAAAAATTAGCTCTCTGGCTTATCGCCTTCTTTTTCAGGTTTCGGCAATAAAACTTTACGTGAAAGCTTCATCTTACCTGCTTTGTCAACGTCTAGCAATTTAACGCGCACTTTGTCGCCTTCTTTTAGAACGTCTTCAACATTTTTGATTCTCGTCCAATCGATTTCAGAAATGTGTAGAAGTCCTTGAACCTTTGGAGCAATCTCAATAAAAGCGCCGTAAGTCTGCACGCCACGTACGATTCCTTCATAGGTTTCTCCCACTTCGGGCTCGAATGCAATGGCGCGAATCATTTCTAAAGCATTGTTCATCATATCGTAATCTTTACCAGATATTTCGATATGACCGCGTTCTTCTATTTCTTCAATGGTCACTGTAGTTCCGGTATCTGCTTGGATACCCTGGATATTTTTACCTCCTGGGCCAATGATAGGACCAATGAATTCTTTTTTCACCGTCAACTTCATAATCTTCGGAGCATTTGGTTTCAATTGCTCCCGCGTTTCAGGCATAGTCTTGAGCATTTCTCCCAGGATATGCATACGACCCTCACGACTCTGCTTCAAAGCATTCACCAAAATCTCATAGCTTAAGCCTTTGATTTTAATGTCCATTTGACATGCTGTAATTCCATTCTCAGTGCCAGTTACTTTGAAGTCCATATCACCCAAGTGATCTTCATCACCAAGGATATCTGAAAGTACTGCATATTTTTCGCCATCAGAGATGAGCCCCATGGCAATTCCACTAACGGGTCTTACCATTTGGATACCTGCATCCATCATTGCTAATGTTCCGGCACAAACGGTAGCCATAGATGAAGAACCATTAGATTCTAGAATATCACTTACTATTCTAATAGTGTATGGATTATCTGGGTGTACCATTTGGTATAATGCACGTTGTGCAAGATTACCGTGTCCAACTTCACGACGGCTTACTCCACGAATAGGGCGAGCCTCACCTGTTGAAAATGGCGGGAAGTTGTAGTGTAAATAGAATTTTTCTTCTCCAGTAAAGGTTGCATCATCAATTCTATTTGCATCTAGAGAAGTCCCCATAGTAACTGTAGTTAGCGACTGTGTTTCTCCTCTAGTGAAAACTGCAGATCCATGTGCACCCGGCAAATAGTCTACCTCTGACCATATGGCGCGAACCTCTGTGGTATCGCGACCGTCTAAACGCTGACCATCATTCAACACCATAGAACGCATTGCTTTATACTCCACGTCATGGAAATATCGCTTAGCAAAACCAGTATTTTCTTCTAACCAAGATTCATCTTTACTTTCAAAGTATTCGTTCAATACAGCTCTAAATCCTGCAGAACGTTCGTGTTTTGGTAAGCCGCTTTTAGCCACCTCGTAAACTTTATCGTAAGTAGCAGCCATAACATCTTCACGAACTTCTTCGTTATGTGTTTCGTGGCTGTATTCACGTTTATTTTTTGAAGAAGGAACTTGTGCAGCCATTCGCTCTTGAGCTTCAATCTGTACTTTGATGGCGTCATGAGCAAATTTGATTGCTTCAACCATTTCTTCCTCAGAAATTTCTTGCATCTCACCTTCAACCATTACAACGCTGTCCATAGAAGCGCCAATAACCATGTCAACTTCTAAATTTTCAACTTGGGCCGGTGTTGGGTTGATTACTAATTCACCATTGATACGACCAACACGTACTTCAGATATGGGGCCGTCGAACGGTATGTCACTTACAGCAATTGCCGCTGAAGCAGCAAGACCAGTTAAAGAAGTAGCTTCTACCTCTGGGTCGTAAGAAATCATTTGAATCATGAGTTGTATTTCCGCATGGTAGTCCTTAGGAAATAAAGGACGGAGAACGCGGTCAATTAAACGCATGGTCAAAATTTCGTTGTCAGAAGGACGTCCCTCTCTCTTGAGGAAGCCTCCAGGAACGCGACCGTTTGCAGCGAATTTTTCACGGTAATCTACCGTAAGCGGAAGAAAGTCAATACCTTCTTTCGCTTCTTTGCTAGACACAATAGTGGCTAACAGCATAGTACCACCACATTTCACAACGACAGATCCGTCTGCTTGCTTGGCAAGTTTGCCAGTTTCAAGAGTGATCTCTCTGCCGTCTGGAAGAGTAATGGTTTCGATAATTGCTTTAGGAATCATATATAGTGTAAATAGATACTGTTTTATACGCAAAAAGGCAATTGTATAAATTGCCTTTCTGTGTATCCTCTAGATTGAAATTATTTTCTCAATCCAAGTTTCTCAACAATCGCGCGATACCGAGCGATGTCTGTTTTCTTCAAGTAATTTAGAAGTTTTCTTCTTTTACCAACTAAAGCGATTAGAGATCGCTCCGTATTGTGGTCTTTTCTGTTCTGCTTGAGGTGCTCCGTTAAATGGGAGATACGGTGGCTGAACAATGCTATCTGCCCTTCTGCAGATCCTGTGTCTGTTGCAGATGCTCCGTATTCAGCGAAGATTTCTGCTTTTTTTTCTTTTGCTAGGTACATACCAAAATCACATTTAGATGTTTGTAATGCTTTTCAAGTGGCAAAGATACATAAATAAACTTGGTCAAAGTTGCTCTACTTTAATTATCTGACCATAGTATTTCTGTACCTTTTTTAAGACCTAATTTAGCGCTAGTGCCACCCAAAACCTCCAGAACATAAGAGGCAGGTCCTTCGCTGGGAAGGCTAGTAGTATTAAGCGGTTGGGCATTTTCTTTAATGCTAACAACCATTCCGTTTGCGTCAATATATATGATATCCAAACTCACCATCGTATTCTTCATCCAAAAGCTTCTGAGAAGATCACCGCCTTCCATGAAGAAAAGCATGGCCATATCAGGGCTCACATTTTTTCTGTACATCATACCAACCTCAATGCTTTCTGCATTCTTAGCATATTCAGTTTTAAAAGCTGCAACCGTGTCATTACTGTTCAAAGCATAAACAATACCATCTTGTCTGAAAGGAGGCTCATAAGGAGTTTTAGAAGGTACGGTTTTTGTCGAATTTCTCATAGAACCACTTTTTCCAATTCCACTGATGACCGACGGTATAATAAATGCTGCTAGTCCTAATCCAATGATCCAAACTGCATATTTACGCATTGCATTCATGAGCTATATTCTTTTGAGGTTAGCATCAAATAAAATCCTGAAATCACCAATGGAATACTCAGCCATTGCCCCATATTTAGTGACATTGATGTTTCAAAACTCACTTGAATCTCCTTGTAATATTCCACGAAAAATCGGAATCCAAATACTCCAACTAAAAAGGCGCCAAAAATAAAGCCTCTTCTATTTTTCACATTGGTTTTAAGGTATAGTAAGGCTAAAATGAAGAAAATTAACCAATACGCACCAGCTTCAAAAAGCTGTGTGGGATACCTAGGAACACCAAGTACATTGATGCTCGCATAGGCTCCATTTTGATCCGAATAAACTTGGGCATTCGCACTAGGATAGGGTAGAATATTTGCATTGTCAACAGACGTTGCATTCAAGATTCTCTCCAAGTAATTATTTACATATTCCTCAGTTTGACCTTCATTTAGTCCAATAAACCTGAATTGAGCTTCAAGAACCGGATAATTGAGGCTGTCTGTGATGAAAAGGTTTTCAGTATTCTCGAAGGTTAATGATTTAATATTTTCACCGTAGCCTCTCTCTATGGATGCTCTGCCAGCTTCCACGAAAACTGTTTCAACTGAACTGTTCGCTGGTGCACCGTAAATCTCGCTATTAAACCAGTTGCCCATTCGAATGAACCCACCGGCCAACGCAACCACAATGACTATGCGGTCTAATGTCCAAATGGGATGTTTTTTTGCAATACGCCGAGACCACCATATCATGGCCAGAACTATAGAAATTGCTGCGCCATGCGAAGCTAATCCACCCTTCCAAACCATTAGAATCTCTCCAATATGATTTTTGTAGTAACCCCAATCGTAAAAAAAAACATGCCCAAGTCTAGCGCCAATTATGGTTGCTCCAACCATCCAGTACACCAAACTGTCCATTAGCTTGGGATTTACATTTTCCTTCTTGAAAACATATTGCATACCGTACTGTCCTAGAACGAATGAAATAATAAACATCAAGGAATAATACCTCAATTGAAAGCCTGCGATAGGAATGTGATTCGGGAAATCCCAAAGAATGGTTGCAATCATAGTAGTTGTATTATTCTTCGTCCCAATCTACAATAAACAGATTGGTTGCTCTTCCACCTCCGTTATTCCTATTAGAAGCAAAAATCAGTTTCTTTCCGTTTGGCGAAAACATAGGAAAAGAATCAAAAGCTTTATCAAATGAAATTTGTTCTAAGTTGGAGCCATCCGAGTTAATCATAAATAGATTAAAAGGAAATCCTCTTTCGCTATGATGATTTGAAGAAAAAACTATTTTATTACCACTAGGATGATAAAATGGTGCCCAATTTGCCTGTCCTAAAGAGGTGATTTGCTTGAGTTCCGAACCGTCTATGTTGCAGGTATAAAGTTCCATACTCGTTGGCTCTACCAAACCATCCTCAAGTAACTTCTTGTATTTGTTGATTTCCTCATTAGTTGTTGGTCGCGAGCTTCTAAAAACGAGTTTTTTTGAATCAGGACTGAAAAAAGCGCCTCCATCGTAACCCAACCCTGAAGTAACTTGTTTAATGTTCATTCCGTCAACATCACACACATATAATTCTAAATCTCCAGAACGCATCGAAGTGAATACGATGTGCTTGCCATTCGGACTTACCGTTGCTTCCGCATCGTAACCTGGTCCGCTAATTAAGGTATCAATTAAATTGCCGCTGAGGTCACTAACATAGATGTCGAAATCCTCATAAATTGGCCAAACATAGGCGCCGCCTTCTCCACGCTCCGGGACAAGAGGGCAAGCAGTGTCTCCCCTAAAAGTTGAAGCGTAAAGGATAGTTGTGTCTCCCGGAAGAAAATAGGCGCAAGTTGTACGCCCTAATCCGTTTGAAATCATTTGCGGTTCGTGCTCTAGTATGGTGTCTGTATTCCAGTTGAAGGCATAAATCTGGTCACATTGATTGCCCCATTTTTCTGCATTACTTTGAAAGGTGAGTGAGTTACCGTCAAAGCTGAAGTAGGCTTCGGCGTTATCTCCTCCATCTGTAAGCTGCCGAATGTTTTTAAAATAGTGTTCACCTTGATAGTACATTTCACTGACCCAAGTAGCTCCGCTTGAAGCATCCGATTCATTCTGGTTGTTACAAGCCGCTAATATCAACACGGCTGTTAAGAGCATAAATTGTTTTGTCATTGTTAGGGGGTGTTATCTTTGAGTTGCTGTTCTAAATCGCTACCTGGCACAGGGTCCCATCCGTGACCGCCCCATGGGTTACAAGAGGCTATTCTTTTTATTGATAATACAAAGCCTTTAAAAGGTCCATGAAGCTTGACCGCCTCTTGGGCGTAAGCACTGCAGGTTGGTGTGTAACGACATGCAGGCCCGGTGAACGGGGAAATTAGTCTCCTGTATACCCAGATTATAAGTAATAGAGGGAATCCAAATATGTTTGACAGTAGTTTCAATTTAGATTTCGTAGGATGTTCCATGTGCACCATCCTTCAATTTGATTCCTGCAGCCGCTAATTGATCGCGAATGATATCTGCTGTATTCCAATCTTTATTTTCTCGAGCTTTTGCGCGCAAGGTGATTACGAGATCCATTGCTTTGTCCAACGCTTCATTTTGAGCTGTTCCCTGTTCTTCCAATTGTAAACCAAGAATATCAAAAACGAAGGCATCCATTTTCTGCTTGAATAATTCTAAATCAGATGCTGTAAGAGCAATTTGATTCTCACTTTGATTGATAACCTTAATTGCCTCAAAAAGATGTGAAATTAAGATTGGGCTATTGAAATTATCGCTTAAGCTTCGGTAGCATTTTTCTAGCCACGCTTGGAGATTCCAGGTACTTTCTTTAGAAGAAGAAAGTACTTGAAGTTTACTCCAAGCACTCATTAATTTATGGTGTCCTTTTTCCGCTGCGAGCAAAGCATCATTTGAAAAATCTAAGACGCTGCTATAGTGAGCTTGCATCATAAAAAAACGAACTACAGAAGGATTAAATCCCTTGACTAATATTGGATTGTTACCGTTGAATAATTCTTTGGGAAGTATGGTATTTCCTGTACTTTTGCTCATGCGTTTACCGTTGAGCGTGAGCATATTAGCATGCATCCAGTACCTAGCGCCTTTCTTTCCATTTGTCGCTATATTCTGTGCAATTTCACACTCGTGATGAGGGAATTTAAGATCCATTCCGCCGCCATGAATATCAAAATCTTCTCCAAGATACTTCGTGCTCATTGCAGAGCATTCTAAATGCCAGCCAGGGAAACCAATGCTCCAAGGAGAAGGCCATCTCATGATATGAGAGGCGGATGCTTTTTTCCAAAGGGCAAAGTCGGCTAAATTTCGTTTTTCATCTTGCCCATCAAGCGCTCTTGACCCGGCTTGAAGTTCATCCATTTTTCTTCCGGAAAGTTCTCCATAACTGCCTCCATCATGGTTGTATGCATCTACATCAAAGTAAACAGAACCGTTACTTTCATAGGCCCATCCGCTTTTAATAATGGCCTGGATCATTTCTATTTGCTCTACTATGTGTCCAGTAGCCGTAGGCTCTATGGAAGGCGGTAGTGCGTTTAGTTGATGCATGACATTATGAAAATCTACGGTATAACGTTGAACGATTTCCATAGGTTCGAGCTCTTCGAGCCGCGCTCTCTTTGCAATTTTATCTTCTCCTTCGTCTGCATCATTTTCTAAATGACCTGCATCCGTTATGTTATGAACATAACGGACTTTATAACCTAAGTGGGAGAGGTATCTAAATATAAAGTCAAATGAAGTAAACGTGCGCGCATTACCTAGATGCACGTTAGAGTATACAGTTGGACCACAAACATACATACCCACTCTTCCTTCGCTCACGGGAGTTAACAATTCCTTAGAGCGACGCAAGCTGTCTTCTAGGTGTACGGGATATTGCTTATACAATGGGTCCATTATGCACCGAAGTCGGTCTTTAGATTAATGTAGTTTAAGAATTCTTTTTTCTTTGTTTCCTCTTTAAAGACTCCTCCAAATTCTGCAGTTACTGTAGAGCTTTCAATGTCGCGAATGCCTCGTGAATTTACGCATAGGTGTTTAGCATCAATAACGCAAGCCACATTCTCTGTATCCAATACTTCCTGCAATGCCAGAACAACTTGTCTAGTGAGACGCTCTTGCACCTGAGGACGTTTTGCATAATAGTCCACAATCCGATTCATTTTACTCAGACCGACCACCTTGCCTTTAGAAATGTAAGCTACATGTGCTCGACCTATGATGGGAAGAAGGTGATGTTCACAAGTTGAATACAGTACAATATTTTTCTCCACGAGCATCTCGTCATATCTGTAGTTGTTTTCAAAAGTACTCATGCTCGGCTTGCGCTTGGGGTGCAAGCCGCCAAATGCTTCATTGACATAAAGTTTAGCTACTCGATTAGGCGTGCCTCGAAGGCTATCATCCTCCAAATCCATCCCCAGGGTTTCTAAAATTCCCCTGACATGATTGGAAATAATTTCAATTTTCTCGTCATCACTTTTTTCAAACGCATCAGCACGCAAAGGTGTGGTTGCGGAGAAGCTTTCATGAGCATCACCTATGGCTTCAAAAAGTATTTCATCTAAGTCACTGGGCATAAAAAACCGGTTAATTTTAGGGGCGCAAAGTTACATGAATCAATCCCAATATGGAACTCCTTGGCTTTGTGCTTTTTCTTCTAATTCGTCAATCTGCTCTTCAATCGATTCTAGAACCATTGCGGCGTCTTTTATCATTGCCTGTGCATCCTCCAGCATATTCTTCATTGAACCTGTTGGAGCACCTCTATGATTCCATGCACCCCATGCAAGAATGCCAACAACATCGCCAAGTGATGGTACAGTTTCCATTTCACGTTTCGTGCGTGAAGGATCGCCATTAAGGAGTAAGCTCAATTCTTTTAATTTGATATCGATACCTCTTGCCATAGCCAAATCTGTTGTTGAAGCACCTGCGGTGTTTCTGAAGCCAGCACGTAATTTGTTTAGTTCGTCTTTTAATTCGTTAAATTCATTTTCAATGCGATTTGCCTTCGCATATACCTCGTCAATCTTCTCATTGAAATCATAGTCAATCTCCTCATAGTTGTACAAGTGATTTACCTCAAATTCATGATCGCCAATTAGCTCTTTTAGTTCGCCATTTGTAGAACGAATAACAGAAATATGATATGTTCCTGGTTTCACGAATGTTGTAGTGCTGGGGTTTGTTTTCGGCTCTCCGTTAGAACTAATGCTAGCTTTACTGCTGTATTTGGCGTTCCAAGTAAATCGCTCTATACCCTTGAAGTCACTCCGAGTGAATCTAGCTACTTCTGTTCCTTGATCATCTTTAATGGTGTACAATAAGTACGGTGTTTCCTCCCAATCTTCCGCGCGCAATTGGTCCATAGTAGGGTAGTGGGGTAATTCATTATTCGCCTCTGGACGGGCATCTTTAACTCTTGTTGCTCCTTCTGCTAGGTGAAGTTGGAAAGTTACACCCATAGGGGGATTTTTTGAACGATAGTGCTGTCCGCCTTTGTAATCCATACCGCCAATGTTGGCTCTTTGGAATAATAAGCCAGGCTTGGTGGAAAAGAATGCAGCCTCTTGCTCTAAGACATAATTCAGCTCTCTTAACGGGGAATAATTATCTAGAACATAAAATCCTCTTCCAAAAGTCGCCAAAACTAGATCATTCTCCCTCTCTTGAATGGCAATGTCTTTGATAGCAATCGTTGGAAGGCCACCTTTGAGTTGTGCCCAGTTTTCACCGCCATTGAGCGTGAAAAATAATCCGAACTCTGTACCTGCGAAGAGCAGATCTGGATTAATAGGATCTTCTACTAAGGAATAAACTGTTCCGCGATTCGGTAAATCACTTACAACACTCTCCCAGTTTTTACCACCATTTGTGCTTTTATAGACGTACGGCTTAAAATCCCCATTTTTGTGATTATTGAAGACCACATAAACAAGGTCTTTTTGATGCGATGAAAGCACAATGTCTTGAACATAGACTAAAGGAAGACTCAGCGACCCCACTTTAGTTTTGGGTAATTCGGTGAAGTTTTTGATGCTCGACCATGTTTTTCCTTCGTCACTTGTTTTCCAAACCAAACCATCGTCGGTTCCTGCCCATAATTCTCCAGAATTATCAGGATGTTCCCTCAAGGTTACAATGTTCCCATAGATGGATGTACTTTTGTGCAAAGCAATAGCCTCAGGCCCCCAGTACCTTTCCATAATTGGTAACGTATTGCGGTCTAATTGACGAGACAAATCTTCGGATATGACGCTCCATGAACCGCCTCTATCTTCAGATTTGAATACTTTGTTCGCTGCGAAGTAAATGGTCTTTTTAGCATGCTTACTTGTGAGTAGTGGTGCATCCCAATTCCATCTGTAAGCGGCTTCCTTATATCTAGGTTGGGGCTGTATGGGTGTTTTTTCTCCAGTTTGCTTGTTGAACCTAACTAACCATCCGTATTGCGCTTGAGCATAAACAATATTTGGATCTTCAGGATCAGTAGCGCTTTCAAAACCGTCCCCTCCATTGGTTACTATCCAGTCACTATTAATAATCCCTCTTCTATTGATTGATTGAGAAGGACCACCTAAAGAGTTGTTGTCTTGTGTTCCACCATATACATTATAGAATGGCCAGTCATTATCCACGGCAACCCTATAAAATTGAATAGTAGGTAGGTTGGCACGCCAATTCCAACTGGACATTTCATCCCAAGTTTCATATAAACCACCATCCGTTCCAATGAGCATGTGCTTTGTATTCGAAGGGTCTATCCACAAACAATGGTTATCCACGTGCTTGAATCTCTTTGGAATTCGATTAAAGTTTTTCCCTCCATCATTGCTTACATGAGCATAGGTATCCATACTGTAAACGGTACTTTCTTTTGTTGGATGGGCAATGAGCTCTACATAATAGTTTCCGCTTGTTTCGTGTCCACTCTCTTTACTCCAGCTTTCGCCGCGGTCAGTACTCTTATACATTCCATGACCTTCAACAGTGGCATAAAGAATGTCTGGATTTGCGGGACTGATATCCATACCAATTCGGCCCACATCGCCGCTAGGGAATCCACCGCCTACTTTACTCCAATGTAGACCTCCATCCATACTTTTGTAGAGCGCACTTTCGGGTCCACCGCTTAGATGAGTGTAGACGTGTCTCCTTCTTTGATGAGCCGATGCATATAGAATATTTGGATTTCTAGGATCCATATGAATTTCATTAAACCCGGTGTGTTCACTAACCTCAAGGATTCGGGTCCAATTTTTACCACCATCGGTGGTTTCATAGATACCTCTTTCACCGCCTTTTTTCCAAAGAGGTCCGTAGGCTGCTACGTAAACATGATTCGAATTGGTTGGATTTATAGCAATCATACCAATGTGTTCACTCTCTTTAAGTCCAGTGTTGGTCCAAGACTTACCCCCGTCTCGGCTCACGTAAACTCCGTCTCCGTATGCAACAGAACGTTGATTGTTGTTTTCTCCTGAACCAACCCAAATTGTATTGGAGTTATTGGGGTCTATTTCTATACAACCCGTGCTATAGGAACTTTCGTTATCAAAAACAGCTTTCCACGAAGTCCCATTATTAGATGTTTTCCAGACGCCGCCCGAAGCTAATGCCAAGTACATCTCAGCAGTGTTGTTTGGATTTACTGCTAAATCTGCAATTCGTCCTGAAGTTGTTGCAGGTCCAATATCTCTGAACTTGAAAACACTTGTGTTGGCATTCGTCCAAGAAGGGGTGTCCTCTTTTGATTTTCTCTGGCTGTATCCAGATGATGTGATGGTCAAGGCTAATAAAAGCGTCCAAAACTTTTGCATAATTCTGTTCTAAGAAGGTTATACGATTCTACAATAATCAAACAGTAGAAATTCGTTTGAGTTTAGCTTGATGCAAATTAAGTTAAATCGACTAAAAAACCTTAAAATTTAACGGTAACCCCCGTACTTAAAACAGAAAGTGAATTTGAATAAGACACAGCATTTGTATAATCAGCGCTGTACATGAAATACTGTTTATTTCTAATAATTCGTCCATAGGAAACAAAGTAGGAGGTAGATGAAGATTTAATACTTGCTCCTAAACCGGTTTGAATTTGTTGTCCTAGCGTTGTTTGTGCGCTATTTATGATTGTGGCACCGCCTCTTAAAGTGATTACTCCAAGCCTGATTTCTGCGGCAGCACCAATTGTATGTAAAGGTGTTAAGAGCGAATCTATAATTGGGTTTAAATACTGCTCATTCTTGGTGAACATTCTTCCTGCGGCTGTTGGTGTATAGGCGTAGTTTACAGTACAAAGTCCAAAGCGTCCAGCAACTGCGGTAATCCCGCTACTAAATTTTGGTGCTGTCATCATTGACCATTGATAATCTTCCCCATAACCTACTTGCGTTAGACTATTCGCTTGAATGGACGGTCTAACTGCAAGGAATGTTGTTTCCCATTCCTGAGTAAACCCTAAAACACTTGGTAATTCAAATGCTGCCGCAATACGAAAGGATTGAATGGGTCTATAGTATATCCCTACATTTCCCGTAATACCCAAGGCACTATTCTTACACCATTCATCCATAGTAAAGTTGGTAAGATCAGAAGTCTCATTAAACATTTCTTCGTGCTCAACTTCAACCGTTTCAAAAGAGTGAATAATACTCAAAGAACCTCCAACGTAAAACCTTTGTGTAATCCCCTTTCCTGCGCCTGCAGTCCATCTGTTTTTCATGCCCTTTCTGAAATAAAGGTGTTTGGTATTCACGTCATTTAAGTTGGCACTTGTGATATATTCGCCTGTGTTGGCATTATGGTCGATTCCATAAACCTGGTATAACATATCTTCATATGCGCCCACAGAAGAAAGGTACTGAGGAAGAGTACCATTAGCGTTGTTGATTAATTGACTTAATATGGATCCAGAATTCGCTTGATTATTTCGAACCCGAGCTCTAAACATTTGCTCTGTATTGTAAGTAAAGAAAAAGTGCCAACCGTCATCTGGATTGCGAGCAAGGAATCCTGCACTTCCAATATTTACGAAAGCGCTATTCCCAATGGTTCCTCCCGATGAATTCCTGTTTCTAGAGCCAAAACTATTTGCGTCTATGGAAAATACATCTTTACGATAAAGTCCTGCGGTAGCAGGGTTATGAGCAAGTGCGGTGAGTGATCCACTCATAGCTATCATGTTTCCAGCCATTGCATTATTTCTGCTGTCACCAAAACCCAAAGGGTTACTAAGTTCCGAGAAGTAATCCAAATCTTGTCCTTTAATAAAAAGAACACTAAGTAACGTGAGCAGTAGAGCAAATTTTCTACTCATCGCCTTCTACCATTAGAGCTATTTGAATTTGACTTGCGTACATCTCTTGAAGACGTCGGAGTATAACTGCGACTTGAATTATTGGTACGCTCGGGAGATGATTGATAGGATTTTGAACGATTTGTATTGTACCCCCTAGATGAATTTTGAGTTGAAGATTGATTTCTTTTTATGTTCGTAGCACTGTTTGTTCCTTGATAGGAAGTACGAACATTTTTTTGAGCTTGAGATTCCTGCAAAGAGGTTGCAGATTCTATTATACCGCGCCAACCGCTTGAACTTGAAGAGGACGACCCTCCCAGAGTTCTTCCACTACTAATGCCTGCACCTCGAAATGAGTTGTATTTGGTTGGGCGGCTTCCACCGTAGTTTGTCTTTATGGTTGAATTTGTAGCGCTTGATCCAGAATTAGATGTTCCAGTGTTCGTCCATCCATTATTATTGGTAGTACCCCATCCGTTGTTCCAGCCCCAAGGAGTGCCGTAAGTATTCCAGCCGTAGCCGTAAGGGTTATACATTCCATATCCCGAGCCGTTATTCCAGCCATAATGGTATGCGTTCCAACCATTTCCATATCCCCAACTATTACCGATGCCCCAACCGTTATTTGAGGACCAAGCTGGATTGTTCCATGGGGACCAAGGGTTGAACATTGATCCGGATCCTCCGAAAAAAGAAAATGGACGCCCAAAATTTGTATTGTTAGGCATTCCCCATCTTGAAGAAGAAGGCGACACATAGCAACCTGCTGCGTTTGGTGTAAAATGCGCTGGACCGGTAATTTCTGAAGTGTCTGTCCAAATACCGTCTATGTGCTCTTCAGTATATACCTGAGGAATAGTTAATGAAGTACGAGCAAATTGTGGTGAAGGTAATGTCGGGTCATAATAATTTTCGTCTTCGCCATAGTTATCTGCCAAAGAGATTGCGCTGGAGCAACCAGTCAATATCAAACAACTAATCGCTAATAAAAAGATGCCTTTCCTCATAACTTCTGTAAGTTTGCTTTTCAGTTCACAAAATACAAAAGTTATACCAAGATATAATGGGAAAGCATTTGACCTCAAGAGAACAAGATTATTCTAAATGGTACAATGAATTAGTAGTTAAAGCAGATTTAGCCCAAAATTCTGGTGTTCGCGGTTCCATGGTGATTAAGCCATACGGATTCGCGATTTGGGAAAGTATACAAGCGGATTTAGATCGTCGTTTCAAGGAAACGGGTCATATGAACGCCTATTTTCCTTTATTCATACCAAAATCATACTTCTCAAAAGAAGCCTCACACGTTGATGGATTTGCCAAAGAGTGTGCTGTAGTAACACATTACAGGCTCATGGATGATCCCAATGGAGGAGGAGTTGTTGTAGATCCGTCTGCCAAGCTAGAGGAAGAATTAATTGTTCGGCCTACCTCCGAAACTATTATTTGGGATACATACAAAGATTGGATTCAGAGTTATCGTGATTTACCAATTTTAGTTAATCAATGGGCTAATGTTGTTCGTTGGGAGATGAGGACTCGACTTTTCTTAAGAACTGCAGAATTCCTATGGCAAGAGGGTCATACAGCTCATGCTACTAAGAAAGAGGCCATTGATGAAGCAGAAACCATGCTTGATGTTTATGCAACGTTTGTTGAAGAGGTCATGGCCATACCTGTATTACGGGGATTAAAATCAGAGGGTGAACGATTCGCAGGTGCTCTAGAAACATATTGTATAGAGGCATTGATGCAAGACGGTAAGGCGCTACAAGCAGGAACTTCGCATTTTCTTGGGCAGAATTTTGCCAAGGCTTTTGACGTGAAATTTCAAACAAAGGAGGGGACACAAGAATATGTTTGGGCAACTTCTTGGGGAGTAAGTACTCGTTTGATGGGCGCTCTTATTATGACTCATAGCGACGACAACGGCTTAGTTTTACCTCCTAAGTTGGCTCCATATCAAGTGGTGATTGTTCCCATCTACAAGGGAGAGCAACAGTTAGAAGCCATCTCTAAAGTAGCCGAAGACCTAATGGAACAACTACGTTCAAAGGGTGTGTCTGTAAAATTTGACAATAGAGACACTCACAAACCGGGTTGGAAATTTAATCAATACGAACTTCAAGGTGTACCCATTAGAATTGCGATTGGACCAAAAGATTTGGAAAAAGGATCTGTGGAAGTTGCTCGTCGTGACAACCTTACCAAACAATTTATGAAGCAAGAGGAGGTATCTTCAGCGGTTCCATTATTGCTTGATGAGATTCAAGTTTCATTGTTCAACAAAGCACTTGAATTCCGAGCAGAAAATAGTAAGACTGCGGATACATGGGAAGAGTTTGAAGCATTGATGAAGGGCAACCCCGGATTCGTCTATGCACATTGGGACGGCACTACATCAACTGAAAATAAAATCAAAGAACGAACGAAGGCAACCATTCGTTGCATACCATTAGACGGTGTAAAGGAAGAGGGTAAGTGTATTTTTACTGGCAATCCAAGTAGTCAACGCGTAGTTTTTGCAAAGGCGTATTAACCGAAAAAAAACTTGAATTTTTTCTTTAAGGTATTGCAGAACTGAAAAAGCTTGTTACATTTGCACTCCCTTAAGAAAATAGGGAAATGTTCTGGAACATAATGGCCCGTTCGTCTAGCGGTCCAGGACGCCGCCCTTTCACGGCGGAAACACGGGTTCGATTCCCGTACGGGTCACAACTAAAAACTAATATTAAAGACATGGCAAATCATAAGTCGGCTTTAAAAAGAATTCGTCAAACAGCTAAAAGAGCTGCTCATAATCGTTACTACTACAAAACGACTAGGAACGCTATGAGAAAACTTCGCGGCACCTCTGATGCAGGTGAGGCAGCAGAAATGTTCCCTCGTGTAGTGTCAATGTTGGATAAATTGGCCAAGCGAAACATTATTCATAAAAAGAAAGCATCCAACTTGAAGTCAAGTTTGGCAAAGCATGTAGCTGCGCTCTAAGCTTTACTTAAATAGTGGAAAGATTATTTGACCCATTCCGAGAGGAATGGGTTTTTTATTGCCCGTTTCTCTCTAGTATTCTGAAACATTTAATTACAAAAGAAGTACAAGATTGCCTCTAACAAAACACCGTATTGCGCCAGTAAGTAATTTCATTAACGAAGCAGATCTCTACTTCCAGTTAAACCAATACGAATGATATATGGTGAGTTGAACCGCCCAAGTTCACCTTTCTATCCTTGATACAATGATTCTATTTCACTTTGATATTTCGCTAGAATGGGCTTGCGTTTTACTTTGAAAGTAGGCGTTAAACATCCATTATCTACGGTGAATTCGTCTATGTCAATAATGATTTTCTTGATTTTTTCCCATTGGCCAAAGTTCAGATTTGCTTTTTCAACATCCTGCCAAACCCGGTCAATAATTCGCTTATCCTTAGCTATGACTGCGAAATCTGTATATTCAATATCATGCCTAGAACACCATTCTTTTACGCCATCTTCATTTAAGATGCATATTGCTGAAGGGAAATTTTTGCCTTCGCCAACTACCATACTTTGCGCTATTAAGTGGGAGCCTTTGAGTTCGTTTTCTATGAGCTGAGGCGCAATATACTTTCCAGCAGATGTTTTGAACATCTCTTTTTTGCGATCGGTGATTTTGATAAAACCATCTTCAATAATCCCAATATCACCGGTGTGAAACCACCCGTTAGTCATAACCTCTGCGGTCAACTCAGGTTGTTTGTAATATCCCATCATAATATTGGGGCCTTTTGCTAAAATTTCACCGTCTTGCGCAATTTTAGCTTCCACCCCTTTAATACATTTTCCTACATAGCCTACGCGAATCATTCCTGGCTCAGCAGTGGTATTTACAGAAATTACCGGAGCTGTTTCTGTAAGCCCGTAGCCTTCTAGAATTGGAACTCCCATCCCAGAAAAGAAACGCAATAAACGGGGTTGTAATGCTGCAGACCCACAAGCTATTGCCGCAACATTGGTCATGCCTAGTGCCGCGCGTATCTTGCTAAACACAAGTTTGTCTGCAATACCCAATTTCCAATGATAGAAGGAACCGTTCGCGTGTTCGGGTTCCCATTTCAATGCTAAGGAAACAGCCCATTCGAATATTCTAGCTTTCAGACCGCCAGCTGAGGTGCCATTGGCCACAATGCCATCAAAAAATTTCTCTAGTAATCTTGGCACAGCAGAAAAGATATTTGGCTGAACGGTATTGAGATCAGCTTTTAACGTATCCAGCCCTTCAGCATAATAAACGGCTGCACCATTGTACATATAGAGGTATTGAATAAAGCGTTCGAAACTGTGACAAACTGGTAGGAAGCTCAATGTTTTGGCCTGGCCTTTTGTAAGGCCGGGGATTCTTGGTGTAGAAGCAATGACAGTTGTAGAAATATTTGCGTGGCTGAGCATTACTCCTTTAGGTAACCCCGTCGTTCCTGAAGTATATATGATTGTAGCCAAATCTTCCGGTTTTACGGCAGACATGAAATCCTCTACTTCACTTTGTCTTTTGGTATCGGTGCCAAGATTCGTAACTTCCGACCAGTGATTCTTGCCTTCGTATTTTTCAAACGAATACACTTTTTTCATCTGAGGACACTTATCCAAGACGTTACTCACTTTGTCATAAAGTTCATCATTGGAAACAAAGCAATAGATGCTTTCAGAATGATTGAAAATATATTCATAATCATCCTCTGTCATTGTTGGATAAATAGGAACATCTACAGCACCAATTTGCAATAGTGCATGATCCATAATATTCCATTCACATCTGTTATTATGCGCTATTAGAGCAACCTTGTCACCATGTTTGACTCCTAATTCAAGAAGACCGCGTGAGGCCTCATTCACGGCATCAATAAATTCACTTGTGCTGTAGCTTTTCCATTTCCCTCCAACTTTGGAAGACACCATGACTTCTAATGGAAAATGTTCCTGTTGATACCTCGGAAAATCGAATAAGCGAGTAGGTTCGTTCATGATCTATTGTATATGGTTAGTTCAGTGAATTAGAATTGTCAATATAATAAAAAAGGTCAATTAGACACTTACTCTTTTATCTAGAATATACAATGTTTCCCGAGACAATCGTATGTTCAACTTTACATGTTTTTCTATCCCGCTTTTGTGAATTAAATAGGTTCTGATTAAGTACAGTGAAATTTGCTTTTTGACCAATTTTGATGCTACCATAATCACTTTCACCAAAGGCACTATATGCTGCTCCATATGTCATGCCTCGTAACGTTTGTTCGGCAGTTAATTTTTGATGAGCTAAAAAGCCGTTTTCTGGCCAATTATTATTATCCGTTCTATCTACTGCTGCAAAAAATGTATGTAAAGGGTCTATATGTTCAATGGGGAAATCTGTTCCTAGAGCAACTAGACCGGAAGCATTTAATATTCTTTTAAAACTGTAAGCATGCTTCAATCTATGCGAACCTAATCTGGTTTCTGCCCAATACATGTCACTAGTGGCATGAGTAGGTTGAATAGATGCTACAATATTTGGATGGGAATAATAGACGCTGTCCTCAGGAGTCATGATTTGTGCATGCTCCACTCGGAACCGTAAATCACTTGTTGTATCCAATGTATAGAAGCTTTTTAATAAAATGCGGTGCGCGCTGTCTCCAATAGCATGAACACAAAGTTGCCAGTTGTTTTTCAGGCATCTATCCCGCAGGTTATCTAGTTCCTCCGGAGCAAGAAGTGGCAGTCCATAGTGCTCTGGGAGGTCATGATAGGGAGCTCTTAATAACGCTCCTCTTGAACCAAGGGCTCCGTCTAGATACGCTTTTACACTTTGAACTCGGAGTAGGTTTTTAACTATGGGTCCGTGTTCTTCAAAGTATTGTAAGTCACTTTCAGTATGAGCAATCATTGCATTAACGAATATGTTAAACTTTCCTTCTTCTTGCAATGAATCAAGTATCAAGATGTTTTTGGTGGATAAACCCGCATCTGTCATAGCTGTTATTCCATATTTGACCAAGCTGTCCTGCGCGCGAAGGAGTGATTTCCTCCAGAATGTAGCGGAACGTTCGGGTAAGTCGACTAAAGATTCGGCATTATCTATCAGTATTCCATTCAGTACAGATCCTCCTACCATTTTTAGTTCAATAGGTATATCGAAGGCTTCCATGACCTCATGATTA
>MDSX01104349.1_pt1 | contig 21675 bp, 18 predicted proteins | sample 811141 | NCBI WGS metagenome assembly MDSX01 (sample SAMN05326642, study PRJNA326480) | marine metagenome | isolation source: seawater | place: Atlantic Ocean: South East | collected 2010
CCGACCGACCGCACATTACACAACTGTTTACCCACACACAGACCGCCATCGCGTCCGACCGACCGCACATACCGCACTGTTTACCCACACACCGATCCGCGTCCACCCGGTGACGCGCGCCGTCGCGGCGTCACCTCGCGACGCGATCGCGATGTCGGCGTGCGCCGTCGACGACCGCGCGCTCGCGCGAGACGACGACGTCGCGCGCGACGAACCGATCGCGACGACGACGCCGATCGCCGCGCTCGAGGTGCGACGACGCGCGACGACGCGCGCGAACGACGACGCGAACGACGACGCGATGCGATTCGAACGAGTCGTTTGACGACGACGACGACGACGACGACGACGACGACGACGACGCGCGACGAGCGACGAGGGACGCGACGGACGACGCGCGACGGCGCGTTCGCGCGGATGACGACTGACGACGAACGAACGGCGACGCCGAACGGACTCGGACGACGCAGGAATCTGGGATCGCGGCGTCCGACGTGAGCAAGCTGCGCGACGCGGGCGTGCACACGGTGGAGGGACTCGCGGCGGCGTCGAGGAAGCACCTGCAATCGATCAAGGGGCTGTCGGAACAGAAGGTGGAGAAGCTGAAGCAAGCGGGTGCGAGCGAGGCGCGAGGCGAGGCGACGCGAGCGAACGCGCGAGGACGCGGGGGGGGCGCGACGCGCGAGGGCGACGCGAGAGGTGCCTCGTTTGATGGATTGAAAGCGAGCACCCGAGGAGACTGACGAGAGACGCGACGACGCGCGAGCGACGCAGCGAACGCGATCGTGCCCGCGGGATTCACGACGGCGAAGATGATCGATCAGCAGCGTCAGGATACGATATATATCACGACGGGTTCGGCCAAGGTGGACGAATTGTTGCAGGGGGGGATCGAAAGCGGGAGCGTGACGGAGATTTACGGCGAGTTCAGGACGGGGAAGACGCAGTTGATGCACACGCTCGCGGTGACGAGCCAGATGCCGATCGAGCACGGTGGTGGCGAGGGTAAGTGTCTGTACATCGATACCGAAGGCACGTTCCGTCCGCAGCGGTTGATTCAGATCGCCGAGAGATTCAACATGGATCCCTCGGCGGTGCTGGATAACGTGGCGTACGCCAAGGCGCACAACGTCGAACATCAGAGCGAACTTTTGCTCGCCGCCGCAGGAATGATGGCGGAGACGCGATTCTCGCTCATGATTATCGACTCCGTCACCAATCTCTACCGCACCGAATACGAAGGTCGCGGTGAACTGAGCGCGCGTCAGATGCACCTCGGGAAATTTTTGCGCCAACTCGCCCGTCTCGCGGATGAGTTCGGCGTCGCCGTCATCGTATCGAACCAAGTCGTCGCTAACCCTGAAGGCGGACCATTCGCGGGAGCGAATGCGCTCAAACCCATCGGCGGGAACATCATGGCGCACGCGAGCACGACGCGATTAGCCCTTCGCAAGGGGCGCGGAGAGAACAGAGTGATGAAAGTCGTGTGTTCTCCCGTGCTGCCGGAATCGGAGGCGCAATTTTCCATCAGCGAGTTTGGTATCGAAGACGCCAAGGATTAAAGCGAGCGAAGACGTTTCCATGTATTTCATAATTTTACAACTTTCGTTCCACTACGTCTCAGCGCAGCGTCGTCGAGTACCACGCAACACCGCACGCTATGGCGACGCCGCCGCAGATTTGTAAGCCCAGCCTCAGTTTTTCGTAGTCGAACTTTTCGCGCGCCTCTTGACCGTACTGCTCTTCCAACGTTTTTTCTCGCTTCTTTCGCCCACCGGATGCGCTCGCCTTGGCACCGGTCGACCATTTATCGCTGTACGGAGCGAACGAATCTGGATCGCGCAGCAACGGCACCTCCACGCGTTCGTTCGCCGCAATCTCCATTTTCGGCGCTTCAAGAATGAACCGCAACTCCTCCGCCTGCTTCCGAATAGACTTCTCCGGATGTACGCTCTCCAGGTACTTGTAAATCTCCAACGCCTTATCCCCTTGGCCGTACGCATCCAGCGCGAGCGCCTTGTAAATCTGAATCCGTCCGCCGAGTAGACTCGTCTCGCTAGTCTCGTCTTCGGCCGCCTTAAACCACTTCACCGCGTCGTCGTACATACCACGACCGTACGCATACACCCCAGAATCATACATTTTCGTCGCGCTCTCGATCTCGCCTCGCAGCGTTCTCGCGTTTGACTCCAACTTCTCCGCGATTTTCTCCGCGTACTTTCGCTGCGCCTCGGGCGCTTCGGCCAAGCTCGAGTACCCCAGCGCCTTCGCGACCGTCGTCTCGAAGTCTTCGCCCGCCTCGAACGCTTCTTGAAACCTCTGCGTCGCCTTCAGCACCTTCGCCGCGTCGGCACCGGTGGGAATGAGCGCGCGCCGGACCTCCTGCAGCAGCGCTTTCGACGCGTTGTTTGCTGGATTGCTGCTCACGACGACGGGTTTGGAGGCGATTATCGCGTCGTCCGCGCGCCGTTCGGAGCTCGAGCGCTGCGCGGTGCGCGAGCGTCGCGCGCGTCGCGCGTGCGCGAGGTTAGGGAGGACGGCGCGCGCGAGGGCGGGCATGAGTCGCGCGATGCAGTGACGTCGAAGTCGGTAAATATTTCAAGCTCTGATTTTACAACGGCGTCGCGACGACGCGCGCGCGCGAATCCGGGCTACGATTTATCGCCGGGAAGAGCGATCGATTTAGGCTTGCGCTGACGAACTTTTTTCGACTTTGGAACCGTCGCCGGGACGCTGTTCGCCGGGCGCTTGGCGCCTGCGGCGGCGCCGGCGGAGACGACGCTACCGCTCGACGTCATCCGACGGACGACGACGCTGACGGATCGATCGGTGGAATCGAGCGGTAAGGCGCGAGACTTCTGCGCGCGACCGATTGCATCTTTCGTTACCGCACCGTCGAGACGTTCGAACGCGTCGTTGGCGCGTTTGGTGTCGGTAAACGTGACGAGGCAGGAGGTGGTTTTTTTGCCGCCGAGAGCCGCGGAGTCCGTCGTCGTCGCATCGAGAAAGCTTCCCTGCACGCTCTCGATGTGCGCTCGATCGGTTTCTTCGAACACCATCTTCAACGCCTCCGCGCTCGTCCCACGCGGGATGCGATGGATAAAAAGCTTGCACAGGTCCTCGGCGTCCACTTTGTGCGGCGGCGCGTCCACCTCAAAGATGGGTTTCGCCTCGCGAACCGCCCATAACACTAAGTCTAATGCCGCTTTGGCGTCCTCGACGGAATCGTGATAGCCCGCCTCAGTTTGTCTCATCTTTCGTTTGAGCAAAGTTTCGCACAAAATCGCCAAGCTCGGCGTCGACCGAGGGAGATTCTTGTAACGAAACAACATTCCAGTGTCGATGACGGGTTGATGGTCAATCTTTAAAGACTTCAAATCATGCATCAACGAATGACCCACGAGCACAGTTCCCGGTTTACACAACTCCACGAGTCTATCCTGCACGTCGCTCAACGTCGTCGGCGCCGCGAGGACGTTCTCCGCCTTCAACCCAGTAATCTCTGTTCTCATGTCGACGATGTTCCCCGGCGGCTTCACGAGCGTCTTCAACAAAATATTTCCCTCATCATCCACCACGGACACCCCGACGAGCGCTCGCGTGTCGTCATCCGTCTCACACATCTCACAATCCACCCCCAACAACCTCGGCTTCATCTCTTTCTCCACGCACCAACGCACGGGTCGATACTTTGTCCGTCGCCACGGCGGTTCGTGCGACGGCAACCGATAATACGCCTCCGCGAACCCCTCATGCTTTCGCGTTCGTCGCACCAGCGCCCACGCTCGGTCACCCTTCGCATCGACGACCTCGTCGTCGCCCCACTCGTCCCACTCCGCGCGTTTCTTCCGCCATTGATCGTGTTTCGTCAGCGCCGTCACGCGCGCCGTCCCGAGCGCCGTCCCGAGCGTCTCCACAAACTTTCTCAGCGTCTCCGCCGTGTGCCGGCTCGGATCGCCTCGTTGGTTCTCCGGTCGCTTCACGTTCGCCTTGAGCCACGCCTTGAAGTCGCACCCCGCGTGTTCGCTCGGCGCGGCGGTGAATCGACGCTGCGCATCCTTGACCACGCGCACGAGCGCGGCGAATTCCTGTTCGAGACGTGACCGCGTCAGTCCACAGCGCGCCTCGCGACGACGCGCGCCATCTTCCACGCGCGACGAACGACGCGACGCGCGCGCGCGCCGCACCTCGGCGCTCGTCGACATCGCCTCGCGAAGTGCGGCGCGCGAGGCGGCGGCCGCGCCGACGCCCCGACTCGACCGACGCGTTCGCTACCACAACCTTCGATTATAATACAACGCATCGAGCGATGACGCTCTTTAGAATTCAACGCACCGTCCGTTCGCGCGTCGTCGCGTCGCCCTCGCGCGTCGCTCGACCTCGCGTCGTCCTCGCGCGCGTCGCTCGCTCGACCTCGCGTCCCGCTTCCCGCGTTCCTCTCGCCCCGCGCGCGTCGCGCGTCGCCGCGCGCTCGCCGACGCGCGCGCTCACTTACTCGCGCGCTTCCCCTCGCCCTTCTTCGGCGGCCCTTTCCCTCGTCGCTTCAATCGCTCGAGTTTCACCTTGCGTCGCGTCTCGTCCGGCGCCGTGAACAGCGGATCGAGCGCCGCCATGGACTTTGGGTAGTACGCCGCGAGCCGTTCGCCGATCAGCGGCGCGCGCAGGATTTTTCTCCCGCTCGGTCGACCGTCGCCGAGGTGCGCGCCGAAGACGCGCGCGGCGACGCGCGCGATCTCGGTCGCGGTCTTCGCGACGCCCGGCATCGCGGCGTCGTCTGACGACACACGACGGCGACGCGATCGACGTGCGCGACGACGATGAGCGACGACGAGGACGTGAAGAAGGAGGTGAAGGAGGATCACATCAACATCAAAGTTCGGGACATGGTAAGACGGCGCGAAGACGGCGCGAGGGCGGCGAAGACGCGCGCGGGATGGATGGATGGATTTTAAACGTCATCGCGTCGACGTCGAGGGAACGACGCGCGAGGCGCGCGCGAGAGGCGAGCGAGGCGAGAGAGGACTGACGATCGAACGCGCGGCGCGGCGATGGGCAGGATAACAACGAGGTGCACTTCAAGGTGCGACCGTCGACGAAGTTTTCAAAGGTGTTCGACGCGTACTGCCAACGCAAGGCGTTGCAGCCGAACGCGGTTCGATTTTTGATGGACGGTGAGCGGTTGCGACCGGATCAAACGCCGGAGGAGATGGACATGGAGGATGGCGATTGCATCGATGCGATGATGGAGCAGGTGGGCGGGGGCTGAGCGGGGAACGCGGGGACGACGCGGACGCGGACGAGACGCGATTTAGGATCAAACGCCATAATGTGATAACGATGCGCATCGACTCTTGATTTCATTCTGCTACGTCTATTACTGGTGCTTCGCTCACTGGTACTCCGCTTGCGCGCGTTGCATCTTGCCTTGTCGACTTCTGAACACGTCTTTGACTGGTGGCTTGCTCGACGCCGAGGCGCGAGAAGCCGTCAACGCGGGATCGTCGATGAGTTCGATGGCTTTTCGCTTCTCGCCGCCTTGGTAACCCATTTCGTCGAGATATCCCTCGATGGCCGCCTCGCTCAGATCGGTGCTCTTCAACGCGTCTAAGACGGCATCGACGCGAGGCGGAGGGAACTTTGCGAAGGCAACAGGTCCTGGAAGGCTGGTGAAGAACTTGCCGAGCGCGCCGGGAAGCTTTTTCTTCTCGATCGGCGGAGGAGGAGGAGGTTTCGCGGAACGCGTCGGTGCGCCCGTGGGCGCGGCGGGTGGTGGCACGGCGGCCATGGCCGCCACTCGCGCGAGTCGTTCTTGGCGCAGCGTTGCGAAGGAAATGCTCGAAGCTTCGATTCTTCGCATGGGCACGACGGCGCCAAGCGACGCGAAGTAATCGCAGTATTCTTCGCTCGCGGGTCGAATGTCCATGCACGTGTGTCTCCCTAACAACGAGTTCAAGAGATTCGTTTTAATGACCGTCGCCCCGCACGCGGCATTACGCCGTGCCTCCACATCTAAAATCGTATCCACTGTGCCATGCGAACGCTCAAAATCGACAAACATATCCCAAATCTTCATCGACGGCGATTCACTCAGGGAACGTTCAAACAAAACTCGGGCATTGGCAACATCGTTCACGCCAATCAAGAACTCGGCATAACGCTCGACGTAGTCTGGCGACGTCAAAAATTTCTTAAGCCCGAGCTCAAAGATGTTTCTCGCCGGTTTATCGCTCTTATCGTACTGCCATTCAATCATCGCGGAGTTTGCGTAAATTTCCCACGTCGCCCCGGGCGCCTTACGGGCTCGCATGAAAGCTTTTCGACTCGAATCTTGATCTCCAACACGACGCGACGCGCGAACGTATTCGCAGTACGTTAGAATTATATCCGAGGGCATCATTATCTCCTCACCTCGCTCGATGGCTTCGTCAGCGCTCTCTTCATAGGCGTCAAGCACGGACTCGTAGATGGCTCTACACGCGTCGGCGTCGCCGCGAGTCTCTTCGATATCCGCCGACGCAAAAGTGATAAGCGTGCAATACGGTAACGCCTCCCGCGCTCGCTGTAAAACTTCCACCGCCTCGTCTGAACGATTCTCGCTCTCGTGCCAGTGCGCGTACTCTAGCCAAAACTCAGGTGTCTCACCGAGAGACAGACCTGCTAATTCGTAGGCGTGCTTCACGCGCGCATAGAGTTGTGGGGACGGTTCATTCGGCGTTGCACCTTCAAGCTTTTGCACGTTTGACTTCTCAAAATCGATAATCTCTGCCCATTGAGCTGCGCACGCCGTGGGTGATGCCGCAAGAAGCGCGTATCGTCCACTCTTGCAGGCCTTCGCCCCATGCGCTGGCGAGCCGCAAAATTTACATTCGTGCGCGCGCGCACAACCTCTACACCCAGCGGCATTGAACGCGGGACAAATAATCGAAGTCAACCCATCCGCACCGCGCTGCACTGGATCAACACACACCGCGCCCACGACGACGTCGGCGAGCACCTTCTTCCTCTTACCGAGCGCCGTGCGTGTGAGCAACAACTTTGGCGCTATTTCCTGCAACAACGCCCTCGCGAGCGCCTTGTTCTTCTCAAGCTCAAACGCTTCGTAAACCTTGTAAACTGCATCTAATTTGTGCATCGGCACTGAAATAGCCTTCTGGTACGTCCTGCGAACGATCATATCTCTCGCACTCGGCGCTTGCTCCACAGCGACGTCGGTGACAATCAGCGTCGCCTCGGTGCTGCGCAAGAACTGACAATAGTCCATCCAAAGATCACCAGCGTCCGCGTCCTCGCCGACGACGTCCACGGAGTACTCGTACACCGATTTCATTGTGTTCACCCCCTCTTCTGTCGTCACATCGTTCGTGCTCGCCATGTACGACGCGTATCTTCGCCAGAGCAACGCGCTCGGGCACGGTATCAAGCACTTCCCGAAAATGGCGCGGATCGCTTCGTCGTCCGGCGTCCCCGCATCGTTCTTCGAAAGCTCCGCGTCGACGTACCAGCACCACGCCAACGATGATCGAGGGAACTGTTCGGTGATGGCGTCGAACAGCGGTCGAGCGCTCGGAATCGTCGTCGCCAACGCCAGTCTCGCGCACCGTTCCCACCCGGCGGCGTCTGACGGATTCTCTCTTAAATGCGTCAGCAAATCATCGTGATCGCCGCTCCCGTCGGTTTCGACCGCATCCACGTCCGCATCTTCTAACTTTGCGTCGTCGGCGTCCGTCGCGACGACGCGTTCGGGCGCATCGCCGGCGTCCGGGGGCGAAGAATCTTCGTTTGACGCTTGATTGAGTAATCTTCCCACGAGATCGGCTTTCGTGCCGCTATCGTCGAGCCCAGCGTCGGCGCAGCGCTTCTTGAGATCGACAGCCTTCAATCGCATGAGCGATTTCTCGGTGCTCATGACGCTCGCGATGGACTCACGCGGTCGATGACGCGCTCGAGAGTGAGGCGGCGGCGGGACGAGAGGCGACGACGGCTCGGCTCGCGGCGGCTGCGACGCATATGATATGATGTTTCGAATCTAAGATTTATTCGCCGCGCGCGCGCGAATCCAGGCGCGAATGTTTGGTAAGTTTGACTTTTCTCCGCGCTCGAGGGTTGCTCGATTGGGCACGCGCGCCAAGGGCGCGCAGGTCGGTCGGCCGTGCGCGCAGGCGAACGGCATTTGGGTCAGACGCAAAGCGCGAACAATCGCTTCGCACTCGTCGCGATTCAAGGTGTCTCCGAACATGATGGCGCCTCTGCACGCTTTACTCGCGAGTAATCTGTGAAGCGGTCTCGGAGCCTGCTTCGTCGACGTCGACGTCGTTTGTAGCTGAAACAAATACTGTCGAAGTGCGTCGCCACCCAACGACGTGCCGCGAATCGTCGGGACTCGAGTGAGGTAGACGACCGTCTCATTGTTGTCGTCGTTGTCGTTCCGCCAATCCCAGCCCCAGCGACGCACGAGTGCGGCGTTTGAATTCAAAGTATTGAACTCTTCCACGCTCACCGGCGTCGCCCAGAGCACGGAGGATTGAGTTTCTTGCGTCGGTACGTGCACGTCGTCGCTGAGCACGCGTGCCCAAAGCTCTTCGAGTGATATCCTCTCGTCAGCTGCGTGTTGATCGAATGCAACTATGATATCGTCGTCCAGAACCGTCAAGATAAACTTCTTTCCCACCTGGTCGATGACTCGAACTCTCTCTTCTCCGTCGCTCATTGAAAGCAGGCATTCTCGCGAAAGCTCCGGTGGGGGACGAAGCGCAGAACTCGCGGCTGTCTTTTCGATTGAAAGAATCGGGACCTCAGAATCAAAGACCGGGTTCGACCATGTCTTCAAGGCCGCCGCCGCGTTTGACGGCGAACGAGGTGGCTCGGTGTCTCGCGACAGACGTCGCAGCATTGATTTCGCAAATGGTCCTTCTCCGTCGTTCGGGCAGCACTCGCATCGTCCCCGTTCACTCATCTTGCGCCGATTTCTCGGTGGATCAACAACTGAATTCATATTTGGTGGTGGGTCGTCGTTTGGGGAATCGTCGCGAATCGGCCATGCGTGCTCGTTCACACACGCTTTGCGAAGAACAGAAAGAACCGTGTTCCAATTTTCAAACTCAATCAACGTCGTCTTCGGATCAAACGTCACTTCGAATGCGTCTTCCGGGCACTCGATCGATATCAGATATGCTGGAAATCCTTTCCCTATGTTTCTTGCGCCGTGGCCTAAAAAGGCATCGGCCTCGATGCGAATCATCTCTCGATGCAGCGCGTTTGATTTGCCGCGGATGAAGTCTCCGTTGACGTACACGTACTGCAACTCAGCCGACCCAAGCCGACGATCGGGCGCGCTGACATATCCACGAACGCGCCAGTCATCGGAATCGTACTCCACCGGACGTAAATATCTCACGACGTCGTCACCGAACGCTCGACCCAACCCATCCAGTACGCTCGATCGGTTCCCTTCCACGCGCTCGACGACGGCATCGTCCACGCGAAGCGTTATGCCCAGATTAGGCCTCAAAAGGCACGCGTGGAACACGATAGACCGCATCTCCATCACGAACTCAGTCTTTCGTTCACTCAATCGCTTCATCGCGACGCTGTTGTTCCAAAACACGCCCTCCAACCTCACGGTCGTCGCGTCCTCGTCAAACGCGCGCAGACTCGTCTCCAATCGCGCGCCCCCGTCCCCGTTCCCGTCTTCATCCCACGCGTGCGTCAACTCCATCGCCGGCTCGCTCGACCCTCGCGCTCTGGATATTATTTTCAACACTCTCACCGCTCCCGCGATCGCGACCAGCGCCCTTCCGCTCCGGTTTCGTCCCCCGCGCGTCGCGCCGCCGATTCCGGAAGCAGAACCGGCACTTTCTTCTCGGCCTTCTCGGAGCGCGAGACACAGCTCGCGCGCGTCCTCGCGCGTCATCCCGTCGCCGTCGTCCGCGACGACGACGCGCACGTTCGCCTTCGCGGGCTCGCATCGTCCCATCGCGACGTCGACGCGGATCGAGCGCGCGCGCGCGTCGACGGCGTTCGCGACGAGCGCGGCGATCAGCGTCGGGACGTGCCCACCGGCGCGGTTCGCGCCGATCGCCGCGGCGTCGCGCGCGGCGAGCGGACGGAGCATGCGTCGCGGACGCGCGCGTCGACGCGATCGCGCGCGCGCGTCGTCGTCGGGACGTCGACGCGCGAACGAATGAATCGACGCGAATCGAATCGATGCGACGAAACGACGACGAGTGCGGCGGCAGGGCGCGACGCGCGCGCGTCCGACGAGAGCCGACGCGCGCGAGTCGACGGCGCGCTCGACGAGGCCGCGCGCGGGCGAGACGACGCGCGCGCGCGCGATGGCGTCGCTGCGCGCGAAGCTGCGCGCGCTCGAGTCGTTTGAAAATGACGCGACGACGTCCGAGGCGACGACGACGGCGACGACGACGGCCAAGGCGCGACGCGAACGGAGTGGATCGCCGCGGACGCCCGCGAGCGGGACGTGGAACGCGTCGACGCGGGTGACGGGGAGTCGAGCGCCGAACGACAGCGCGAGAGCGACGGCGGGACGGCGGTGGCGAGACGCGGCGCGGCGGACGCGGGACGCGACGGCGGAGAGAGATGAGGGAGACGGAGGGCGCGAGGGAGGAATGCGGTCGGTGGTGTCGCGCGCGCGCGCGATGCGGGGATTCGCGGACGTGGTGGAGGCGGCGGCGGCGGGTCGAGAGGCGAGGCGAGGCGTAACCGTTTCGCCGGAGGACGCGGCCAAAGCGGAAGCGACGACGACGACGGCGACGACGACGACGGCGGCGAAACGAACGCCGCGGGAGATCATACTGCAGCGAAGTCTCGCCATGCGGCGCGGACGTCTCGATGGGGACGTCGAATCGACGAAAGCGCGGGCGGCGACGGAGGAGGTCTTCAAGCTCAAGAAACGCGAGACGAATGACGTGGAGGAGGAAGTATTGAAAATACTGCGCGATGTGGTGGAAGAGACCAGAGATGAACGCGCTCGTAGTAGTAGAAGTAGTGGGAACGAAGGGACGGCGATGATGACGGCGACAGCGGCGGCGGGCGGAGCGACGATTGCGCCGGCGCCGACGCCGACGCCGAACGAGAGTGAGAGAGCAAAGAACAAGTCGAGCATCGGGATCGCGGTAGTCATCATCTCTGCGCTGATCGGCGTTTTGTGCGGATGCACACTGACACTCGCGCCCACCTCGGGCGTCGCCGACGCGGTCGTATCACCTCCAGCGGTAACGCCCAGCGCGACGTTTGATCTCGCCGGAGCGGATCTCGACGCGTCCTTGATGGCTCAGTTAGACCGTGCTAGATTGGTTCACGACGCCTTGACTGACGAATCTCACCGTAAGCGGATTCGAGTCGCTGCGAAGCGCGCATCTCTGGCGCGTCGTGCCGCCGCTGAGCGCATTGCCGCGAGCGTCGGCGGCGAAGCCGATCCAGCTGGCGAGCAAATCGAACTCGCCGAATCGACGTGTCGAGCCGTGCGCGCCTTCTCCGAGCTTCACCGCGCGATAGACGACGTGGGTTAACTTATGACGTTCACTCTGAACGTCGCATGACGGCGTACCCTAGCCCATACCGAGTTGTGATAAAAATTTCATGGTCGCTCTCGACGTCGTTGTCGCGCGCGCGACGTGGGAACTTCAAACCATGCCTCGCGCCACGAAACGTAAGCGCACCGCGCCACGCGCGAAACCCACGAAACCCGCGAAAGAGGACAACATCGACGCGTCCGCGCGCAAGCGTCGTCGCACGACGAAGAAGCCACCGCGCGCAGACGAAAACCGGGGTTCTTACTTGCCGAACGATGTATGGAGCATCATCTTGGACAAACTCGTGCACCAGGCGTTTGGCCCGATCAAGCGCACGGTTTTCGAGGGTCCCGCGGACGTCCCCGTGGCGCGTGAAGTCGATCGAAGCGCGACTGTGTTTAAAGCTCGAGCCAAGGCGCTGCTGGCGCTTCGATGCGTGAATAAACAGTTGCGCGCGCTTCTCGGAAGCGACTTTGGCGAGACGCTGTACGCGACGTGCAACGAGAGAGCGCGACATTACACGGATGTGCTCGATAGCCGCGATCTTCGCCCTGCGAGTATGCTTGAGCGACATATGTGTTATTTCGCGCACACGACTGGATGCCAGAAGTGCGACAAGCACCGGACCATGCGAAAGCCAAATTTTACATTTGGCGTTCGCATGTGCAAGGAATGCTTACGGAAACGCACGATCATCGATCGCGAGTTAGAAAATGACGTGTCGCTCCGGGCTTACTTGAACGAAATCTTCGCACGATTACCGCACGATGTCGTCAAGGGATGGTCTGCGTACTACAAGGAAGAGTACTACATGAAAAGGCTCTGGCGCGCGAGCGTGGCGAATCTCGTCGACGAGCTCCGTCGTCCAAAGGCCGCGCCCGCCGCGCATGAAACCGCCCGCGCGAAGGCCAAGTCCGCCAAGACGCGCGCGCGCGCGCTCACGGACGACCAAAAGCGCGCCGAGCGTAAGGCGACGATCGACGCAATCTTGGCTCCGCTCGCGAAGCCCGGCGTCGATTTCGCGCGCAGCGCGCTCTACCGCGCGCAAATCGCCGTCCCGCGGCTCCTCGCCTCCGTCGACGCCTTCGCCTGGCGCCACGCTCCGCACATTCTCGACGAGCTCGCGAGCGACGCCTCGCCGTCCGACGCCGACGCGTGAGTCTCACGCGCGACGTCTCTTCCGACCGACGACTCTTCTGACGACCGACCGACCGACCGACCGAGATCGCCGCCACGTCAGCGTGCCCACGCCGGGATCTTTATCTCGCCGCGCGCGGCACTTTTTCCCATATATCCGCGCGACGAATCTGTTTTACGACGAAAAGTGAACACAAAAATCGCGACCCCGGACGCTTTTTCAGACACCCGGATTAAACCGGAAAAACCCGCGCCGGAGACCCCGCACTGCATCTCGCGCGTGCGTCGCGTGCGAACATCCCGACTCGCGCGGTGCGGTGCTGCCGGACGAAACATATTGTCCACGCGCGCGCGCGCGCTTTTGAAGCGCTGACGATCGCGCGTCGACGCGAATTCGCTGAGAATTCGAACGCACATCCGCGCGGGACGAACGTGCACTTTTCGCGCGAGTTTTTCGTCGCGCGGCGGGTGTGGCGACCGCGCGCGGACGGTGCGCGCGGGTGAATCGGACGCGGGAATATGACTTCGCCGATTCTCGTGCCGGGCGCGCACGGAGGAGAGTCCGCGAACGCGATGGACGGCGCGACGTCGCCGCCGCAACTCGGCGCGCCGCGAGAGGTTTGCCGCGATTTTTTAAAGGTGGGTCGTCTTGAGTCGTGACTCGTCGTTTTCGCGAAAAGACCCTTTCGAGCTCGAGCGAGAAAACGGTCGATCTGGCGATCGATCGACGCGAATCGAGCGATGTGGTCGTGAAGATACTGACGATGGTGTGCGCACTTCGCTTCGCGACGCAGGGAGCGTGTTTCCGGGAGAATTGTCGATACGCGCACGACGCGGCGGAGGGCGCGGCGGTGCCGACGCAGACGACGCAACCGGTTTGCAGAGACTATCAAAACGGTCGATGCTTCCGAGCTTCGTGCAGGTTTTATCACGGTTCCAACGCTGAGCAAGTAGCGGTGCAGCTTGGCGCGGGTAATCGAATGTTCCCTGGATCCATCAACGGCGCGCAAGGGATGTACGGCGCCGCCACTGGCGACTTGTTGCACAACAAGAATCCGCAGTTGCACATGATGAACAGGACGATGAATCTTCCCATGAACATGGTGGGCAACCCCGATCCCGCGGCTTTGCTTGGCGCCGACGCGAGTACTGCGGCTTTACTCGGAGGCAATTTGAGCTTGGAACAAGCGCTGTTTTTGCAAACGGCGATGGCAAACGGGACGGCGTACGATAATAACGCCGCGCTCACCGCCGTGGCCATGGCAAACGAGATTCTCCGAAGAAACGCCGCTGGACAGCAAGCACCGAACGGTAATTACGATATGAGCTCGATGTACGCGCAGCAAATGGCGACGGTGGTTGCGCAGCAGCAAGCGGCACTCGCACAGCAAATGGCTGCGGCGAATGGTCAATTGACAAACGGCGGCTTCGCCCCTCTCAACAACGGAGAGAAATTGTCGAAAGATGCCGGTGTTGGCGGTGCGTACCAACAAGCAGTTGCAGCAGCGAGCGCAGCGATGAACAATCCATCTGCCCCCGGTGAGCAATTTTCTTGGACTGGGATCGAATACGCCACAAACGGAGTCCACCAACAAAATCAATTTAAGCCAGTCGACTCCATCGCCGCGCTTCCGGATTCATTAGTCGACAATGAACTCTTTGGATTTGTCAACTCGGAAATGTCAAACGCAGCCGCCGCGTTTGTTCCTGGATCTGCTTTGGGGAACCTCCAATGACACAGCTCGCAGCTGCCGCGCGCTGTTGGATTTATTTTTCTCCGTGGTCGAGGCACTAACGTTTTGTTTGTGCGTGCACTTTTTGAGAGCCTCGATGACCTTGATACGATGAATTTTTGTGTATATTTAAGAGAAACCGGACTGGTACTGATACACGGCACTGGATTACATCCATTGTCCGAGTCAGTACGTCGTCCCATGGTTCGCTCGAACCGCCCGCTTCGCTGGCCCGTCGCTCAGCTCATTTCCCTTAAAGATTAGTTTCATAGCCCCACTATCACGCGTAGCTCGTTAGTGGTGTCAATACAATTTTGTACAGTTTTGCTCCAAAACGCGGCGCGCGAGCGATGCATAAAGGCGACGTGTTGAATAAATGTGTTTGGTTATTTCCGAATTGTGGCTAATCTATCGCGCAGAAGTTGATTCAAGCAAACAAACCTTCCTCTTTAAGCAGACAAGGCGGCGACTTCATCGCGCGCTTGCGGCACATCCACTTGCACGGACGGGCCCATGCTAGACGCAATGTACATGGAGCGCCAGTAGACACCCTTAGCACCGACCGGACGGTTCGCGTCAATCGCGCCGACGACGGAGAGAAGGTTCTCCTTCAAGTCGGCGGCGCTGAAGCTGAGCTTACCAAACGGAACGTGCACGATACCTTGCTTATCCGCGCGGAACTCAACCTTACCCCCCTTGAACTCATTGACAGTCGTCGTGACGTCGGTAGTCACCGTACCCGCCTTTGGGTTCGGCATGAGACCCTTCGGGCCGAGCTGACGACCGAGCTTGGCCACCTTCGGCATCATATCCGGAGTGGCGACGAGCAAGTCAAAATCCATCATACCGCCCGCAATCTCGTCAACCAAGTCATCATCACCCGCAAAGTCGGCACCCGCCGCTTTCGCCGCGGCGATGTTGTCGCCCGCGCACAAAACAGCGACGCGAACGTTCTTGCCCGTGCCCTTCGGCAACGCCACAGTCGCGCGCAACTGCTGGTCGTTGTACTTCGGGTCGATGTTCAATCGAATGTGCAACTCGGCCGATTCGTCAAACTTGGCCGTGGCCGAGCTCTTCATGAGTTCAATCGCCGCGCTCGCGCCCTGCGTCTCCAGGCGCGGCGGCACGGACTTTTGCGCGGCGCGGAATCGCTTAGACTGCTTGGCCTCCTTGGAGCTCAAGCCATCCTTGCGAACCGCGCGCGTCGGCGCCGCCGCCTCTTGTTCGAGCTCAGAAAAGTCCAAACCCGCGGCGCGCACGACTATTCGTTCGAAAAAAGCAAAACATGCCGTTTAAGGTCAGTCTCTCATCGTCATCACTCGACGCGCGCCCCTCGATCCCCCCCCCCGCGCTCGCCCCGTCGCGCGCGTCTGGGTTTTCACCCAGTCCAGGTTTAGGGTCTCCACCGACCCATCGTCGCCCGTCCCACCCCTCGCGCGCGCTCGCGCGCCCTCCCCGCCCCCTCGCGCGCGCGCCGTTCGCGCCGTAAAATTCACCACCACCACCCCTCCCTCGCGCCGTCGCCATCGCGTCGACGCATCGCGCGTCGCGCCCCTCGTCGTCGCCCCGTCGTCGCGTCGCGTCGCGGTCGCACCTCGCGTCCTCGTCGTCGTCCTCTTCGTCGCCGTCCCTCGCGCGGTCGTCGCGAGGGCGGAGTACTGCGTCGTGAGCGCGAACATCGTGCGTCGCGATCGGCGATCGGCGCGGTCGGCGCGTCGTCGAGTGCGGCGTCGGCGCCGTCGCGCGCGCGCGGAATCGATAACGTGGCGGCCCGTCGAGGGGGACTCGCGCTCGAGTCGGGACCCGTCGTCGAGCCCCAGCCACATGCGCACAATCCAGGATGGGGTTTTGTTATTTCGCGACGCCCGCGACGCCGCGCGGCGACCGCGCGCGCGACCGCGACGCGCGCGATGCGCGCCGCGTCGAGGACCGCGCTCGACGCGCGCGCGCTCGCGACGCGCGCGGCGACGGGACGAGGACGACGACGCGACGCGACGGCGACGGCGAGCGTCGAAAAGATTCCGAGAGGAGGTGCGACGCGCGAAGACGCGCGCGCGACGCGATGCGAACGCGAGACGCGATGCGAGCGCGGGAAAAAAGGGGACTGACGATGCGACGCGCGCGCGCGAATCGCGCGCAGCGGGAGCGACGGGAGAGCGGACGCTGGCGGTGTGCCTGGGGAAGTTTGACGCGATGCACCGGGGACACCTCGCGCTCGCCGAGCGGGCGGCGACGAGGGGCGACGTCGTCGTGGTGTCGTTTTCGGGGATGGCGGAGACGTTGGGGTGGGAAACGCGGTTGCCGATCACGGCGCCGAGCGATCGATCGCGCGTGTTGGCGATGTGGAGCGGGACGACGGGCGCGGCGGTGAGCGAGCACGCGTTGGCGTTCGGCGACGTGCGAGAGCTGTCGCCGGAGGCGTTCGTGGAGATGTTGGCGCGAATGGGCGTCGGTGCGGTGGTGACTGGGAAAAATTATAGGTTTGGTTACAAAGCGGCGGGAGACGTCGAGGCTTTGAAGAGGTTTGGCGAGGCGAACGGGCTGACGGTGGACGTCGTGGATTTGGTGCCGGCGCGGCGACCCTCGTCGGCGGGCCTAGGTGACCAAGTGAGCAGTTCGCGCATCAGAAGCGCGCTGAGCGCCGGTGATATCGACGAAGTGAACGAAATGTTAGGCCGTGAGCACAGAGTGGTGTGCGATATGACGGGAGAGCGCGCGGCGAACGCGCTTCGAGCCGCCGTCGATCGCAACTTGGACGAGATTAACCTCTCGCTCGAATCCGCGGAAAATCAGCCCCCGAGCGACGGCGCGTACTCCGCGCGCGTGTACGTCGATCCAGTTTCTACTGACACCGCCGTGTCCCCGCGAACGGTCTCCGTGAAGGTATCTTACGGCCGACTCTCCATCGACCGCGCCGACGTTCCCGAAATCGTGAGCGCCCGCGAGCGCGTCGCCATCGATTTCATTGCCCGCGAGAGTAAAGTCCACGCTTTCAGCGTCTCCGGTCGCTGGAACCCTAACGATCGAACCTAGCGGCCCAGCGTGCGGTTCTTCGAGATTTTAATCCTCGCGCTCGCTCACAATTTGTTCATTCATTCTTTTTTATTCAACATCGTAACGAAACGCCCATTCGTGTCCCGTCCCGCACTTTGACACGCGCGGCGCGCCGCCATGACCGCCACCGAAGGTGACGCGGAAGACAATAAAGTCTTCGTCGCCGTGCGCGTGCGTCCGCTGAACGCGAGCGAGCGCAACGCGAGCGCCAGCGCATGGAACGTCGTGTCGACGAACGCGATTGCGCCGCAGGTGCGTCGAAAGAAAAGAAACGAATCTAACGTCGTGAACCGCTGCTTCCGCCGACGTTGCGCCGATGACGCTCGCGCACTCGTATGATGGGTCTCGAGCGTGAGCTACGGCGACGCGCGAGCGCGAAGGCGCGCGATGAAGACGCGCGATGATGAACGCGCGCTCGGGGGAACCAATCAGAATCTGACAAAGGCGCGCGCGGATGATTTTTACGCACGGCAGGATGGCGCGTCGACGACGTACGCGTTCGATCGCGTGTTTGATGAAACGAGCGATAATAGAGCGGTGTACGAGGCGACGACGTCGAAGATAGTGCAGAACGTGATCGGGGGATTTAACGGAACGGTGTTCGCGTACGGGCAGACGTCCAGCGGGAAGACGCACACGATGCACGGGACGAAGGAGGAGTTAGGGGTGATACCGCTCGCAGTGCGCGATGTGTTTGATGCGGTACGAAGACACGGGAGCGATCGAGAGTTTTTGATTCGAGTGAGTTATTTGGAGATTTACAACGAGAAGATGATGGACTTGTTCGACGGCGCCGGAGAAGATGAAGAGACATCAAAGTTGTCAATTCGTGAGGATAAAGAGCGAGGGACGTACGTGATGGGTCTGCGAGAAGAGGTCGTGACGACACCATCGCAAGTGCTAGCGCTTCTAGAGCTCGGGACGACGCGCAGGCACGTCGGGGCGACGAATATGAACGCGCACTCGTCTCGTTCGCACACGATTTTCCGAATGATCGTCGAGTCAAGGGCGATCAGTGGGGGGATGCAGGGCGGTGCCGACGACGGCGCTGCGGTTTTAGTGTCTACTTTAAACTTGGTCGATCTCGCCGGGTCCGAGCGCATGTCAAAAACGGGTGCCGAAGGGCAGCGTGCCAAGGAGGGCGCGCACATCAACAAGAGTTTGATGACGCTCGGAGTCGTCATCAACAAACTTTCCGAAGGCGTCGAGTCCAAGGGAGGTCATATTCCCTATCGTGATTCAAAGTTGACTCGTATTTTACAGCCTGCGCTTGGTGGGAACTCCAAGACCGCCATCGTGTGCGCGATGACCCCGGCGGCGTCGCACTGCGAAGAGACGCACTCGACGCTGAAATTCGCCCAGCGCGCCAAACGCGTCGTCAACAAGGCGACTAAGAACGAGGTCGCCGCGAATGGTGCCACGAATGCGATGCTGAAACGTCAACAGAAGGAAATAGCCGCGCTTAAAGCGCGTTTGGAAGAGGAAGGGTGCGCCAAAGTGGACGACAAAGCCATCGAGGCTTTGCGAAGGCGTCTAGCCGAAGCCGACCGTGAGAAGAATCTCATGGCGCTCGCCCTGGAGGACGGGGAAGAGAAGGCCAAGGAGCGCGAGGCGAAGATTTCCGAGCTCGAGGCAAAAGTAAAGGAGCTCAACGACGCGTTGAACGAAGCAAAGGCGCGAGACGAAGAAGAAGACCCACACACGGTTGAGGTGCGTTTGAATTCAAAACGCCTTTCGCCGGAACAGCAGTCACTCTCCGCGATGACGCCTGACACCCTTCAAGCCGTGCGGGCGTTCGAAGCGAAGATTGCGGCACTTGAAAAGGATCGCGATGAGCTAAAGTCCAAGGCGAGCGATCTCGAGCGCTCAGAGAAGCGTCGAGAGGAGCTCGAGCGTCAACGCCTGGATGCAGTGCGGGACATCGCCTCACTCAAGGAGGAAATCGCCGAAATAACCGCCGCGATGGTGGATAGCGATGGCACGAACGGCGCCGGGGATGTTCAAATACTTCTTGCACAAGCTAAACGCGCTCGTGCGCGCGCGGAAGACGAGCTTTCGAGTATCAAGGCGGAGTTTTTCGAGGAAAAGTCCCGGCGCGCCGTCGCCGAGGCGGAGGCCAAGCGTCTCGACGACAAACTTACGTCTTTACTCGAATCACAAAAGGACGGTGGGAATGCAGCGCACAGCAGTGATGTTGATTCCAAATCGTTGGCTCATTTGGCCCTGCGCAAGCAAGTCGTCAAGCAAAACGAAACCATCTCTTTGCTTGAGGCGCGCGTCAAGGAATCCGACCAAATGCTCGACGAAGCCATCAAGGTGTACGAGGAGGAGGTGGCGAAGAACAAGCGGCTGATCGAGGCAGGTGTTGCGACGCAAGGTGATGAAATTCCAGCCGATCTTAACGCTGATGTCGATACGGACGCCGCCCTCGAAGCTTTAGAGGCGGAGCGACGCGCGAACGATGACTTGACCAAGCGGTGCGCAACGCTGGAGAAGAAATATTCCGTCGCCAAGGCTGCATTTGCCAAGCTCTCGAGTGAAAAGACAAAGGAAAATGACAACGCCAGCGAGAAACTCAAGCGCGAAAACAAGGAGCTAAAGCGTCAAATGCACAAGCTCACTGAAGTCTACGCCCGACTGCGCGAGAAGTTTGCCGCAGGTGGTGACGCATTCGACAAAGTCAAGGACGCGACCGAGCTGAAGTACGATCTCCAGGCGCTCGAAAGAAAGCGGCAGATCGAGAAACAAGCACTCTTAGCGAAGATCAAGGAGTTCGAGGACATCGCCGCGTCGAACGGCCACGTATCTGAGCAAGGATCAGCGAAAAGGGTGAAGCGCAACTCGGGCGTCCCGCTCGCCGACGGCGCGAATCGACACCGAGTCGAGTGAAGCGCGATAGAAATTGATGATTAATTTGTAATGACTACGAGCGATGATTATTTGATTGGTATCTTGCTGAAACTTCGAGTTCGCGCGCGGCTAGATGGACTGATGACAAAAATCGAGGTCGAACTGCTCACCGCCGGTTTAGTCGTCCGGCGTACATCTTTCGCAAAGAGGTGGTGTTAAATGAACACCATGTTTTTTTGTGAAACACGGCGAGAGCCCGATAATCGTGCCGGGCTTTTTTCGCTATGATCTATTTTTGAAAGCCTAAAGTAACGATTTAAACCGTTTACTTCTTGGACTTCTTCGGCAACAAGACCGAGTGGATGTTCGGGAGAACACCACCGGCCGCGATCGTGACGGTGCCGAGGAGCTTGGAAAGCTCTTCGTCGTTGCGGATCGCGAGTTGGATGTGGCGCGGCACGATGCGCGACTTCTTGTTGTCGCGGGACGCGTTGCCGGCGAGTTCAAGCACTTCCGCGGCCAAGTATTCGAGCACGGCGGCCAAGTAGACCGGCGCACCGGCACCGACGCGCGTGGCGTACTTGCCAGCCTTCAAGTAGCGGGCAACACGGCCAACCGGGAATTGCAAGCCCGCCTTGGCGGATCGGCTCGTCGCCTTCTTGCCAGTCTTTCCTTTACCTCGTCCGGACATCGTGAGTTGTTTGTATTCGCGTGATGGAATGACGCCGGGGCAGACGCCAACCGTCGCGACGACGAAAATTTCGCGAAAATCGACTCATCGCCTCACGCGATGTCGCCGTCGCGAGCCAATCAAAACGCGAGTGTACCCGGGGTACATTTCTAAAACGACCGATCATGATTCAAAATCGTGCGCGCAATTTCTCGATTTACACGTAATCTCGCGATTTGATTGGCTAAAGACGCGAGAGTCACTCCATTTGACGAGTCATGACCCGTAGATTGTGCACGAAAAATGCGTGAGTCGATTTCGCGAAATCGGCGCTCGTGCGCGCGCGACGACGGCGGCCGGCGTCATTCCACGACACGAATACATTCAAAATGGCCAAGAAGCCCGCGCAAAAGAAGCCCTCGGGCGCCAAGAAGGTTGGACGCAAGTCCAAGTCCGAAACCTACAAGATCTACATCTACAAGGTCTTGAAGCAAGTGCACCCGGACACCGGTATCTCCTCCAAGGCGATGTCCATCATGAACTCGTTCATCAACGACATCTTCGAGAAGATCGCCACGGAAGCCGCCAAGCTCGCGCGATACAACAAGAAGCCGACGGTCACGTCCCGCGAAATCCAAACCGCGGTCCGATTGATCTTGCCGGGTGAACTCGCCAAGCACGCCGTCTCCGAAGGCACCAAGGC
>MDSX01081003.1_pt1 | contig 21668 bp, 13 predicted proteins | sample 811141 | NCBI WGS metagenome assembly MDSX01 (sample SAMN05326642, study PRJNA326480) | marine metagenome | isolation source: seawater | place: Atlantic Ocean: South East | collected 2010
ACTCCGAATGAAAGGACTCCAGGAGCAGCTCAAGCGGCGACTACGAGAACGCGAGGACCGCCACGTCGCCGCGCAGACGCAACAGACCAAAGAAATCGCCGGTCTCCGTAAGCAATCCGACTCACAACACAAGCGCATACGCGAACTCGAAGGCGTCAAGGAGCGACAACGCGCGGCGCTCAAGAAAAAAACGGAGGAACTCGCGGCGGCGCAACGCAAACTCAACGCCCTCGGCCTCGACGACGCCGCCCCGGGTCTTCCGGGCGACGGGGGACACGATGGGAGTACCGCGTCCGTGCCCGGGACCCCTGGTAGCGGGCGGAAGGGTTCGGCGAGGGACCGAGCGCACGCGTACTCGGAGCAGGTTCGTCTGGGACGCCGGGTCACTTCTTACGCCTCGGGCGTCGAGATCCGCGAAGTACCTTCATCCGTCTCCACGCCCGAGCGCCCCTCGGGACACTCGAGTGTAAGCCGACCGCCCAGCGCCGCGAAGGTGGACACCGACGCGCTGCGTGTGTTGATCGACGCGGAGACCTCACGGACGTTGCGGGCGCGCGAAGGGAAAGAGGAGCGCTTGAGGCTCGACGCGAAACGAAAGAATTTGGTTCGCGAGAGGACGGAGCGAGTCAAGGAGCGGGATCAGCTCGCGTTGAAGCGCGAGCGCACCAGGTCGCAGATGGAGGCTGAGCGCCAGGCGCTGACCAAAGTCCTCGACTCACTCGACGACGCCGTGGACGCCGGGGATATCACGCCGGGTAAGATCGCCGAGCTGAGGGACAGGCGGCGGGCGGCGGCGAACCGACTCGCCACGCTCCATAACTCGCTCGCCACCGGCTCGATGTTACCCTTGGACGACGAGCGGTTACTCCGCGAGCTGGAGGATAGGATCGACGGCATGGACGCGGACCTGGAGTACGTGTCCGAGGCGTTGGCGGATGCGACGAGGGAGGGAGATGTTGGGTATGGCGATAAGGCGTCCGTTGCACCGGCGAACGCGCCCGTGTTGATCGATAAGATCGCCGGCATGGACGGCCGCGAGGCTCGCACCGCGCTGCAGGTTGCCCTCGACAAGGTGGTGGAGCTCCGCGTGCAGGAACGTACGGGTCAGTCGAGGCTAGCGGAGCTTGAGATGCAGCTCGGGGATGCGCAGAGCGCCATCGAGGAGATGGAGTCGGGTCTGCGAATGAAGGAGATGGACTACGACAGGCGCGTCACCGAGCTCCAACGCGAGCACTCACGCAAAGAGGCTTACCTGATGCGACTCACCGAAGCCGCGGCTGCCGTGCAAACGACACCGGGGAAGAGTACCGGCGACACGTCACCCGCGAGACTTCACGACGGCGGCGCTACAGCCGTACAGGCCCTCTTCCCCGAGCCCCTCACCCCGGATTTTGCCCTCGGTTCCCCGGGAGCTGGTTCGTTGTTTGAGTTCAAGGAGCAGCAAATCGCGGTGCTCTCGAACCAGAGCGGCGAGCTCCAGACGCAGAACAAGGACCTCAAGCGGCGGGTCAAGGGCCTGCTGGCGGAGCGCGAGGAGATGGACGCGGCGTCGGCGGTGAACGAGGAGAGGCTCGAGAGTTTGGACCGGGCTAACCGTTCACTTCGCGAGCACGTGGAACGGTTGTCAAACGCGCACAGGCGGGACAGCCGCGAACTCCGCGCCTCGCTCGAGCTCGAGCTCTCACCGAACAACAAGTCCCACCTCGACGCGGCGCAGGGACGGGAGGACGCAGACGGGAGCGACCACCGCACGCCCAAGCTCCCGGAGAAGCCCGGTTTGCCCAAGACGCCCGGGACTGCTCGGGTGAACAGCGCTCGTCTGCGGGCGGTGTCGCCGGAGGAGGTGGAGGCTGCGAGGATCGCGGGTGCGAGGTTCCCGGGGGGGTATCCGGGCGCGGGAGGAAGCGCGGCGGGGCGGAAAAAAGCAGCCGGCGCGGTCGATAAGCGGAGCGGCAGGTAGGAGGGTTGACAGTGTATTTATTTGTAACCAGTTGACTTGGTCTTGAAAATATTTCGCGCGCAAACGGCGGACGAGTAGGGACCCCCATTCCCAACCCTCGAAATGGGGTTTGGAGATTGCGTTTTACCTTCGTATTTGCGTATGCGTATTTAGTTAGATCACAGTGAGAGAGATCCAATTTACGAGGGGATGAATTGTTTTCATGAAGGAGCCAGCGGCCGGACCGTGAGCCACTCGAGTGGCGACGAAAAAGCTCGAGTAGTACGATGACGAAGATAGGGGGAGAGGGCGTCGAGGCTCTCGCCGCGGCGTGTGCCGGCGGGCACCTCGACAAGGTGGAGGAGCTCATAGCCCAAGGTGCGTCTCCCGCCAACATCGGCACATTTAGGGATCTTGCAAACAAGGCTTTTTATTTTTTCCCCTCGGGGTTCCCGCCGGCCCGCGCGTGATCGCCCCTTCCCCAGCGATGGTCTGACCTCCCGATCCCCGATCTTTAGGCGTGGACTTGAACGCGGAGGATGCGATATTCGGAACCCCGCTGGTGGCCGCCGCGAGGGGCGGGCACACCGAAGTGGTCGCCGCGCTGCTCCGGAAGGATGAGGTGTGGCCGGACCAGCACTCGCAGAGGGACACCCCGCTCACGGCTGCGGTGAACGGGGGCCACCTGGAGTGCGCCCGGCTGCTGCTGGATTACCGGAATAAGGACATCGCCCAGAAGCTCGTCGCCACCCCGCAGCAATCGCACGACGAGAACTGCGCGCACGGCCACAGGATGCCCAGCGACGACGCGCTCACCCTCGCGTCGAAGCGGGGCGACGTCGAGCTCGTGAAACTCCTCCTGGCTCGCGGCGCGGACGCGACGGGCGGGCGGGAGGGAACCTGCGACACGCCGCTGACCGCCGCCGCCGCGAACGGGCACGCGGCGTGCTTGAAAGAAATCCTAGCCGCCGGCGCGAACGTCGACGGCGTCGCGCGATGGGCCGGGCGAACCGCGCTCGTCGCCGCGGCCGAGTCGGACTCTTCCGACGCCCTCGAATGCTGCGAGATCTTGCTCCAGGGCGGCGCCGACCCAAACTTTGTCTCCACCGGCGTCGTCGGCCGGAGGCTCGGGTACGGCGCGGTGCACGCCGCCGCCGCGCGCATGGACTCCGCCATGGTGAAGATGCTCGTCGCGCACGGCGCGGATCCCAACCGACGCGCTAAGAACACGGACACCAAGGAGGTCAAGTCTCGTCGAGCCGCGGCGGCGCAGGCGCTCTGGGGCCCGGAAGTCGCCGGGCAGCGACTGGACAACACCCCGCTGCACCTCGCCGTCGCCGCCTACATCAACGAGGCGGCCAAGCGAAGGGTGGCGGAGAGCGCTCGACGACGCGCGGACGGCGTGGAGTCCGACGACGGCGCCGGCGACTCGGACGGCGACGCCGCCGACTCGAGTGATTCAAATAAAAACCAATTCGACACCCCCGCCGAGCGCAGGCGGCGGCGAAAGCTGCACGCGCGGGCGATGGACCAGGGCGAACCTGGGACCGGAGAGGTCGCCGCGATGGAGGTGATCAAGTCGCTGCTCGAGTGCGGCGCGGATCACGGCGCGTTCGTCGTCGACTCCACGCCGATGCACATGGCGGCGCTGGGCGGGGCGCTGGACGTGGTGGACCTACTCCTGAAGCACGGCGCGGACGTGAACGCGTGCGCGCCCAACGGGTGCACCACGCCCATCGAAGCAGCGGCGAGGTACGCCGCGGACATCGTCGTGGACTTTGCCGAGGAGCGCGACGAGCCGCCGAAACCCGCGCTCGGGGGGGCGGGAGCCGGCTCCAAGAATCCCGCTAAAAACTCGAAAACTTCGCCGGGGTCCGACGACTCCGCGAAAACCACCGAACCCAAAGCCGACACTCGAACCAAAACCGACGACGCCGGGGACCTGTCCACGGACGAGGACGAGGACGAGCTGAGGGCGTTCAGGGACGACGCCGCGGCGATGGAGGCGCTCCGCGACGCGGCGGGACCGCTGAGGGCGGTGAAGCACCTCGCCGGCGCGGGCGCCGAAATCACCGCCGCCGTGGTGGTCGGCGCGTGCAGGGTCGGCGACGAGGACTGCGTCGCCACTGTACTGCATGCACGGAACGGGCACTCAACCGGTCAAAAAGATTTGGTCAGCGCGCAGGCGAGGAACACCACCCCGCTGCACGCCGCCGCGGAGAGCGGTAACGTCGCCATCGCTCGCATGCTCATCGAGCTCGGCGCGCAGGTGGACACGCACCGCTCCGAGGACGACGCCACGCCCCTCTTCCTCGCCGCGCGATGCGGCAGGCCGGGCATGATCGCCTACCTGCACTCGCGGGGCGCCGACCTGGAGGCGCTCGGACGCACCTCGGATCGCCGCGAGGGCCACGATACCAACGTGACCCCGCTCGTGGAGGCTGTGATGAGCGACCACGCCGCGGCCGCCGCGAAACTCATCGCGCTCGGCGCGGACGTCGAGGCACCCACCAGCTGGATGCCGCCGCTTCTCACCGCCACGCTGCGGTCCAACCCGACAGTCGCGAGGATGTTACTGGACGAAGGGGCGGATCCGCGCGTCGGCGTCGGCGGCATGACCCCGCTGGGCCTCGCCGTGATGACGCGACAGTCCGATCTCGTCAAGGCGCTGCTCGAGTGGCGCGAGGCTCCCGAGCGGGAAGGTGCACGCGCGGCGACGCTCGCGGGTCGCGACGACGAGGACGAGGAGGAGCGGCTCCGCGGTCGAAAGAAGAAGAAAAACGAGGGCGGCGGCGCGACCAAGTCCGGCAACACGCGCGGCCCCGACAAGGTGAACCCCGACGAGCCCATCGACGCCGCGGTGCTCGACGACGGAGATCCCGACGGCCCTGGCGCGTGCCAGTGCCCCATGTGCCAGCGGCGGTCGGGCGCGGGCCTCGACCCGTTGTCCTCCGGGACGTGCCTCCTGTCCGACTCCAAAACTCCTTGGCCGCCCTACGGCGGCGAGCGACACCTCACGCCCCTCGCCGCCGCCGCCAAGCTCGACGACGCGGAGACGGTGACCTCGCTGATCAAGGCTGGCGCGGATCCCGAGCGCATGAGCGGCGGCATGCCCCCCCTCGCGCACGCCGCCGGTAAGGGTTCGTGCGCCGCCATCGAGGCTCTCCTCGACGGCGGCGCCATCCTCGAGTCCGCCGCGTCCCTACCCCTCGTTCGCGGCGACCAGCGTATGCTCACGCCCCTCGGCGTCGCCGCCGAGGCTGGCGAGCTCCCCGCGGTCAAGCTCCTCCTCCAACGCTGCGCCGATCCCAACGGGCCACCCGGCGCCGGCATCGAACCGCCGCTGTGCTGCGCCGTCACCGACCCGCCGGACGACGACGAAGGTAACCCCGTCGTCGGCGTCGTTCGTTCCTTGATCGCCGCGGGCGCGGACCCCAACGCCAGCAAGGAGGATGCGCAATCGCCGTACTCGCCACTGATGGTCGCCGCGGGAGCCGGGTCTGTCGCCGTCGTCCGGGAGTTACTCGCGGGCGGAGCCGATCTCGAGCACGTGGTTCGCGTCACCGTCGGCGACAGCGGCGGCCCGCGCGGTGGACCCGACCGCAAGTGCCACATCACCGCGCTGCTCCACGCGGCGTACTGCAACGAGCTGGACGCGGTGCGGTTCCTGTTACTGCAGGGCGCCAAGCTTGGCAGCGCGGACCGCGAGGCGATGTCGCTCGTGTGCGACCACCTTCGTTCCAAGGCGCAGCACGGCGTTCCCGACGCGGGCGCCACGCTCTCGTTACTCCGTCACCAGGCGGACGACGAGGCGTACGAGGAGGAGGAGAAGGCTGAGCAACGACTTAAGGAGGAGCGCGCGAGAGCCGCCGAGTTGAAGGAGGAGAGGAAACGTATGCGACAAGAGGCGGCGAAGGACGCCGAGGTTGAAGCCGTGAAGAAAGCCGAAGAGGCTGAGCGGCTCAAGGAGGAGGAGGAAAAGGCCGAGGCTGAGCGCCTCACGGCGCGGGCGGCGAAGCAGGAGGCGTACAAAAAAGAGCAAGAGGCGCGCAAGGCTGCGAAGAAGGAGAAGGAGGCCAAGGCTAAGGCTGCCAAAGCCGCCTCGAAAGCAGCCGCCGACGCGCAGGCCAAGGCTGAGGAGGAGGAAAACCGACGGGTCATGGAGGAGGTCCAGGTGATGGTCTCCGACCTCGAGATCAAGCGCAAGGCTGAGGACGAGGTTCGCGAGGCTCGCGAGCGCGCCGAGCGCGAGGTCGCCATCAAGGAGGAGGAGGAGCGCGAGCGAAAGGAGAAGGAGGCTGAGGCGGCTGAGCTCGACCGCAGGGCTAAGCAGATCGCCAAAGAGGCAGCGGCGGTTCGCGGTAAGACCGGTAAGGACCCCAAGGGCGCCGCCAAGCTGGACCTGTCCACCGCCGCGGGCGCTAAGGCGCACCTGCTCGCGCGAGACGAAGCGGAGGGGTTCACGGGGCCGCCCACCAAGGTGACCAAGGAGGACGCTACCGAAGCCGCGTATTGGGCAAACCCCGGCGGTTTCTTCGTCTTCCTCTGCAACGATTCCACCGAAGAGGAGTGCTACGAACGCGCGCTCTTCGGCGCGCCCGCCAAGTTCTGGGACAACACCGTGGACAACGTCAAGCCCGGCACGACGCTCGTGCTCTACAACTTCGCGGCGAGGACTCTCACGGGTCCGTACGAAGCCTTGGAGTCGCCAAAGTGGAACGACGTTCCCGACGCGTGGCAGGGTGGACGCGGGGCCCCGCCCGGGCGCAGGCTCATCAGCGCGTTCCCTGTGCAGGTGCCCATCGGCGCCAGTCCGTTGATGGAGGCTGTGACGGCGACGCTCGGCGGAGATTTCCGCCCCTCCGTCGGCGGGCTCCCGCTCGGATCACCCGACCAGTCCAGGCGCGATATAATCGTGACCAAGCTGCGAAACGCGGCGAAGGAACAGGGCGTGGACTGCCCCACCGCCGCGGAGCGACGCCAGGCTAAGCGACCCGTCGCACCCGCGTCCCAAGGGCTCGCGCCCAAGGGCAAGTGGGCCGCCACCGCCGCGACGCCCCCCGCCGAACACGAGCCCGAGCACGCGCAGTATTACACCGTCGCGGATGGCGACTTGAACGTCTCTGCGCCGCAAGCCGCCGTTCCTACCCCACACTCCCCGGGCATCTCCCCGGGTAAGGTCATCCCCGTTCCAAACTCCCCGGGATCCCCGTCGCCCACCGCCAAGGCGGGTTCCAAAAAGGCGGAGAAGAAGAAGAAGGAACGGGAGCGCCAGTCGACTTTGAAGACCATCCCGGCGCCGATGGTGGCATCGGCGAACGGCGGCGGCGGAGGAAGTCCGACTTCATCCGCGCAGCAGAGCAGCGTCGCCGCGCCGGTCAACCCACCCATGGCGCCCGCCGCGGCGGCGCCCATCGGCGGCGGGCTCGGCGGAACGCTCGGCGGCTTGGGAGGGGGCTTGGACCCCTTTGCGAGCGCCGCGGGGACTGGAAAATCCCCCGCGGCGGCTGTCGGCGTCGGGCTCGGCGGCGGCGACTACGGCGGCGCGTTCGGAGGCGGGTGGGGCGGTCTGGGCGGGGGTTCGGCATCCGCGTCAGCAGCATCCGCGTCGGCATCCGGCCAATCGGGTGGCGACAGCTGGAACCCGCTCTTCGGCGGATCTGGCGGGCTGGGCGGCGGGCTCGGCGGCGGTTTCGGTTCGTCCGGGTCACTCAGCGGTTTGGGCGGCGGTGTGCCGGGTTTGGGCGGCGGCGGCTCGGTGGTGTCCGGGGGTCTCTTTAGTGGATCTGGGCTGTTCGGTGCGCCCGCTCCGAACCCGTACGCGCAGAGGGGTCCGTCTCCAGCGCCCGGTCCCCCAGGCTACGCACCCAACCCCTACGCTCAACACGCGCAACACGCTCAGCAGCAGCAGCAGCAGCAGCAGCAGAACGGCGCCGACGAGGCACCTCAGTTCTCGCAGGCTGAGCAGAGCAAGCTGTTCCCGTGGCTCCAGTGATGAGAGATGAAATGATGAGAAAAGATTGTGATTGATCACGCCTCTCGCGCCTTCCCCCTCCCTCGCCGCTGTTCACAATTACCCTCTGTTCACATTTACACGCCCTCCTTTCGTTAACCGAGAGCCCCGGAAAATAAATCTCTCACAACGCCCCCGCGAGCGAGCGGCTGTCGGCCGTGATGGGCGACCTCGCGAGCATCGACGACGCGTTCGACGCGGCGCTGAATTTGGAGGAGTCCCACATAGACGATGGATGGGAGGACGGACTCAGGTGAGCCCCACGCCCGTCCCGACCCGCCCACGACCCCCGACGCATGAGAAGGGCACCACCGCCGCCGCCGCCCCGTGCCTGCCCCCTTCCCTCCGACCGCTCACACGATCATCCCCACCCCGAATCGCCCCGACAGAGAGGGAGAGAAGCTCGGTCTCATCGACGGGCGCGAGGTTGGCTTCGCGAAGGGCTTCGAGATCGGCCAGGAGATCGGCTTCTATTCGGGATGCCACGCGGTGTGGTCGCGGTGCGTCAAGGAGGATCCGGAGTGCTTCAGCGAACGCGCGCGACGGGGCATCGACGCGTTCGGGAAGATGCTCCGGTCGTTTCCCATCGACGACCCGCTCGATGAGATGATACTGGAGACGCTGAACCAGGTCCGCGGCAAGTTCAAGACGGTGGTGGCGCTGCTGGGAATGCACCACGAGTACAACGACGCGACGGGCGACCAACCGACCATGACCTTCTGACGACGCCCGACGTATCGTGACTAGCTCTTAGTGTATCAACAGTCTCCTAGGTGTAGTATCTATCTCGCCGGCGCCCGCACGGGGCCGCCGGACTGTACATCTAATAATAAGCGGAGGCGGTCATCTTTCGTCTCCGCGGCGACCAATGTGTGGAATGAAGGTTGCAATCATCCATCATCACAGAGCTCGGTCCAGGGCGTCCACCGCCCACAGGTGCCGATCCCTGAAGAACACCACGTGCACGATGCCCGCCATGACACTGATGTACATGGCCGCCAGTCCCACGTACGCCGCGTGCAGCACCCTCTCCTTGACGTCCGGTGGCACGTCGAACATGAGCTCGAAGATGCACAGGCCGATGGCGGTGCCCAGCCAGAACGCGGTGCTGCCCATCAGCATCGCCGCCACCATCGCCTTCTTCGGGCTCATATTCCCCAACAGCGTGACATTCTCCCCGAGCACCCGCACGGTGATTCCCATCTTCCCGTTCGGGTCGTCCATCGATCTCCACACCCGCAGCAGCTGCTTCCGAACGTCGGCGTACAGGCGCTTCTTGCCATTCTCAAACTCGACCAATAAGTCCCCGCCCATTCGTCCCCACGCGCTGACCCGACGCCGCGGGACGGTGTTCGCGATGCGGCGACCCAGTCCTCGTCACACTGGCGTACCTAATCGATGCGTTGGTGTACCCTCTGTGAGCGTCGAGCGCCAAGTCCCCGAAGCGGTTAGAATGCAAGTGTGAATAACCGACAAGCAGAGTAACGGTAATGTTATCCAGAAATAAAATGAATCAAAACTAAAAGCTCATACATAGTTCAACGAGAATGGGGTATAAATTATAATACATGCACAGGTAACGTGGTGAGAAAATCGAAGCCTGAAACCGTTGTTCGTCTGAACATCGCGTAACACCTTTTCCATCGAACGCGCCGAAGCGCAGAGAGAAGCGCGTCACAAGGTGAGCGTCCGAGGATTCAGGTGCAACACGCGTTCGCGGCGAACACTGATGTTTGCCGCGCGCGTTGATGAGTGATAGTGCGGCTGGCACGCAAGACGCGACTGACGATACGCGAGGCGCGGAGCTCGAATTAGCGAACCGCGCCGAGAAGAAAAAAGAGGGCGCGGCGGGCAACGACGAGGACGCGCGCGCGGCAAGGTCTCCGAGGCAAGAACAGAGCCGCGGGTGGTTCAGGCACAGGAAAGGGTTCTTCATCGGGTCCCTGGGCCGACATGTACGGCGCGGGTTTAGGTCGGTCCAAGTCCGCGGGGGCGCTCGGGGCGAAACCCCCGAGGGACACCGAGGGGCGGATGCCCCAGGTGGCGACGCGAACGTCCCGGCGGTATCGAACCCCGGCGAACCTCGCGTACTGCACCCTCGGTGTGTTAGTGTCGCTGTGCATATACGGAGTGCTGCAGGAACGGCTGATGACCATCCCGTACGGGGGCGGGAGCGAGGAATCGCCCCCGGAGTTTTTCCAAGCCTCCATCTTTCTCGTCCTCATGAACCGACTGGTAACCGTGGCGACGAGCGCGACGGGGATCTTCCTCACCGGTGAACGGTTCTCCCCGAAAGGCACACCCTTGGAACTGTACGCCATGATCGCGTTCGGCAACCTGGTCACCACGGTGTGCCAGTACGAGGTTCTCAAGTACCTCTCCTTCGCCGCGTCGACGCTGGCCAAGTGCGCCAAGATCATCCCCGTGATGTGCTGGGGCCGGCTCATCTTGAACAAGCGGTACAGCGCCGCGGACTTTGTCTCCGCGTTCGTCGTCACCGCCGGGTGCTTCATATTCGTGCTGGACCGCGGGATGCTGGCGGACAGGGACGTCACGCACTCGGCTCCCTTCGGCGGCGCTAACGGGACCGTGACGCACCCATCCGGAAGGATGTCCCGGGAAGGATGGCACTGGAAGCATACCGATAAGATCGACGGCGTGGCGAGCGCGTACGACTACGGCGCGAGGGTGATGCCACTGGATAGTGTGCTCGTGAACGAGGGTAACTCCACGTTGGGCGGCGACGTCGCTTTGGCGGCGCTCGGGGATAAAGACCCTTTCGAGGACTTTGAGGCAGACTTTCAGGTCATCGCGCCCAACAAGTTCGTCGACTCGCTGCTTCCCCGCGGTGAGCTGCACCAGCTGGCGCTCGGGGTGGTGATCATGGTCGTCTACCTCGGTTTCGACGGGTTCACGTCCACGTTCCAGCAGATGCTGTACCGCCGATACAGCACCAGCATCCTGAACCAGATTTTCTTCACCACGTGCTTCTCGTCCTGCATGTCAACCGCGTGGCTCCTGACCACCGACCAGGTCCCGGGCGTGATGCGTTTCATCGGGCGGCACCCGGAGTGCGTGCAGGACATATTCACGCTCTCCGTGTCCAGCGCGGTGAGCCAGTTTGCGATATCCTACACCATCTTCTGCTTCGGCGCGGTGACTCTGGCGTCGGTGATGACGTTTCGGCAGTTCATCTCCGTCGTCGTCTCGTGTTTCCTCTTCGGCGCTCCGCTCACGATGGCGCAGTGGTTCGGGGTTTTCCTCGTCTTGGCGCCGGTGCTCCAGAGGATCGATATCGAGCGGCGTAAACCCGAGGTGTTCAGGGTGGACAGCGTCGTCGGCGACTTGTCCATGCTAGCCGAGCGTGAGCAGGAACGCGAGCGGGCGGAGAAGGAAAGAAAAGATAAAGAGGGGGGCGGCGGTCTCGGCGGGTTCAGCTCGCTGTTCGCCCGCGACCGGCGGGATTCGTACGCGGAGTCCAACGCGTCGAGCGAGCGGCAGGTCAGCCCCGGGAAGTGGTTCTCGCCACGGCCCAGCATCAACATGGACGACGACGACGTCGAGTCCGGCAAAGGCAAATGAGACGATAATAGTCTACCCGTAATACCTGTAACATGTAAGACAAGGCTAGAGTGTACATCGAACGAACGACTGGGCTAGTCACTTCCGCGGTACCTTGTCGTCGATGCGCAGGTCCCCGGTGCTCGTCCGGCACGCCATCGCGTTAATAGAGCAACTCTCAGCAACCGCCTGTTGCTCTTTCAGCAGCGGCTTGAACGTCCGAATGTCCGGCTTGACCAACCCCGCGAGCGCCTGCAACGGCGGGGGTTTCAGCGTGCTCTCCGGTATATCGCGCACGTACGTCACCCGCACCTCGTCTCCCTTGACCCGCGACACGTTCCCGTCCTCGTCCCGCACCTCGATCGTCCCGAAAAAGGACTCGCACTCGTAGAAGGAGATACCCTTGACCCGCGCCGCGCCCTCCACGCCCAGGTCAACCTCCCACGTGAAACAGCACGAGTCTTCGCCGTCGCTGATCCTGTCGGGGACGAACGTCATCCCGGGGATGTCGAACTCCTCGAGGAACGACGACACGTGGTCCACGCCGACGAACGGGAGGTCGAAGTTGAGGTCCTGGTACACGATGTTCTTGTCAAAGTACCGCGCAGCCTCGGCCCGGAAATCCGCGGCGCCCTGCACCTCGAGCCATAGGTACGCCACCAGGTCGCTCGCGTTCGTCGGCTGCCGCCTCGCGTCCCCGAGCGGCACCGGCGGCATCGCTGGGGGCTTAGCGACCGCACGCAGCAGCGCCGCGGTGCCCCCGCCGGGCTTGAACAGCGGCTCGGCGATTTCCCGGACGTAAACGATCCGCCCGTCGCCGTCAACCTCGACGAACGTGGTACCCCTTAGGCCCACATCACCCGCGTCGTTGGACCTGTGCCACGTGAACCCGGCGCCCGTGCGCCCGTCGCACGCGCGCTCCACCACCAGCCTCGAGCCGCACGCCTCGTCACGCGCCTGCCGCGCCGACAGGTGCGCGAAGACGTCGGCTCGGCCGGCAATCGGCGTCGAGGAATGCGACAAATCTTCCCACTCCACGTCCTCGGCGCACGCCGCCGCGATGTCCCGTGCGGACCAGCACAGGCGACCAGTGGTGGCGCAGCTGTCCCAGAGCCGCATGATGAGCGCGCCGGCGTCGGGTTCCGCGATTGCGGCCGGTACCATCGGAGGCAGCGCGAGCGAAGAGGCACCGTCAGTTGAGGACGAAGAGGAAGACGAGGCGGCTCCTGCGGGGGGCAGGCCTTTACCGCTGAGGAGACAGACTGCGAAGTACTGCAGGAGGCCGGGAGGGCCGGTGAAGTTGGTGGTCAGGAGGCACGCCCACAGGAAAGGCACGTCGCGTTCCACGGCGTCCAGCCACATCCACCTGCCCACGAAGAGGTCCCACGCGAGCACGTGCGCCCACTCCTCGGTGACAAAGTTTGGATTCTCGAGCATGCTCTGGAAGCCGACGAGCGGGCCGGTGACGGCGCCGTTGGCCCAGTCCCACGGCGCGATCGTCGGGTCGAACACCGCGCCGAACTTGGCCGCCTCCTCGAGGGCACCGGGCTGGGTGAACCCGACGTAGTCGACGTAGAAGTGTATGCCCGTCGCGACGAGGATGGGGAACCATGAGCCCATGACTGTCTTCACGACCGGGTTCCTGGGCGCGAGGATCATGGCGAACCAGAACACCTGAGGCGTGAACGTGGCCAGGTTGAAGCTGGCGACGATCTCCGGGAGGACATCGGCGTGCGCGGGGTGGCTGGGCGCGAGCGCCAGGGCGGCGGTCGCGGCCAACAGTCCTAGGGTGCGCGTATCCGCCGGTTCGCGATCTGGGCGCGGGCGCTGAGCGGTGGCAGCGACGCGCGCGGGGTGCGCAGGGCGACGTTGGGCCTTACGATGCGCCACGAGGGTTGTCGCGATGCGCGGGGCTATCGCGCAGCCGCGCATGCACGCGAGTGACGCCATGGTCACTTGTTGTGGTCGGCATCGGCTGCCCGCCAGTTGTACTTGTAACTGTAAAGTGATTCGGATATCGTCCACGACGTCAGTCGACCGGCGCGCGCGTTCCTGGCGGCGCTGCAGACATGATGACCCCTCACGCGACCGCCCTCGTCCCCGCGCGTATCCTTCTCGCCCGGCGCCCGCGGTCATCCCCCGCCGGCCGCGCCGAGGCACGCATCGTGAGGACGGTGAGGGCAGCCGAGGGCAGCCGCCTACGCGCCAAGGCACGCATCGTGAGGACGGTGAGGGCAGCCGAGGGCAGCCGCCTACGCGCCAAGAAGGAATACGTCCCCACCGATCGGGTCCTGTCGCTTAAGAACGAGGGCGCGTACGCGGTGTTGGCCGCGGCGAACGCCCTGGAGGCGAAGGGGCGGGACATCATCCACCTGGAGATCGGCCAGCCGGGGTTTCCGTCCCCGCCGCACGTCGTCGACGCGGGCGTGGAGGCCATCCGCGGCGGCAAGACCAAATACTCAAACCCATCCGGGACGCCGAATCTCAAGCTCAGCATCGCCGAGTACGTCACGCGAACGCGCGGCGTGGAGACCTCCCCGGATCAGGTCGTCGTCGGACCGGGCGCCAAGCCCGGACTCTTCTTCCCCACGCTCGCGCTGGTGCAGCCCGGGGACGAGGTGATCTACCCCGACCCGGGCTTCCCGACCTACAGGGCGATGATCGAGGTGGCGGGCGCGACGCCGGTGCCGGTGCCGCTCCGGCCCGACGGCGCGTCCTTCGACATGGACGCGTTCCGTTCCAAGATATCGACGAAGACCAAGCTCGTGGTGCTGAACTCACCGGCGAACCCGACGGGCGGGGTCATGCCGCGCGAGGATGTCGAAACTGTCGCCGCGCTGGCGACCGAACACGGTGAGCGCCGAGTCTCTCCCTCTCTCCCCCTCACGACGCCTCTCTCCCCCTCTCTCTCCCTCTCTCTCCCTCTTGACACCTCTTGACGCATCTTGACGCCTCTCCTCCCTTTCTCTCTCTCAAGACGCGTGGGTGCTCAGCGATGAGATCTATTCCCGGCTGACTTACGACCGAGCCGAGGGTGCCGTCTCGATTTACTCCCTGCCCAACATGAAGGAAAGGGTGGTGCTGGTCGACGGGTTCAGCAAGACGTACTGCATGACGGGCTGGAGGCTCGGGTGGGCGGTGATGCCCGAGGCGCTCGCGCGCAGGACGGAGCTCCTCGCCGTGCACAGCTACGGCTGCGTGGCGACGTTCACGCAGGAGGCTGGGGTCGCCGCGCTGGAAGGGCCGCAGGATTCGGTGAATGAGATGGTGGACGAGTACATGCGGCGGCGGGACTTTGTGGTCGGGGCTCTCAACGACATCGCCGGCGTCGAGTGCCCGACTCCCGACGGGGCGTTTTACGCGTTTCCCGACGTCTCTTCGTTCGGGAAGACCAGCAAGGAGATCGCCGATCTGCTGCTCAACGAAGGGGGCGTGGCGGTGCTGCCCGGGACGGACTTTGGCGCAAACGGCGAAGGGAAGATCCGACTGAGTTACGTCGGCGACATGGACACCCTGAAGGAGGGTTGCGACAGGATCGCGAAGGTTCTCACGAAGCTCGGATCGAAGGACGAGACTGACGACGCTTCGGCGGAGAAGAAGAGGCGCGACGAGATCCCGGTCACGCGCGGCGCCCCGGGCACGCTCGGCGCGAACATGACGTGGGAAGAGCTGGACGAGAAGGTGAACACCTACCCGATGGATCGAAAGTTTCAAGCCATCGGCCCGGGAGGGCAGGCGTTTGTCGACGAGGTCGTGGCGCTGATCGAGAAAGCCGTGGGACGAAGCGTGCCGGGTGACGACGTGACGTCCAGGCCGAGTAAGAAAGGGAAGTACGTCGCCGTGAACGTCACGGTGAGGCTCGAGAACGGGAACGAGGTTCTCGACGTGTACGCCGCGTTGAAGTCGTACGAAGCCGTCAAATGGTTCTTGTGATACAAATTCAAATTCATTTGTCGTCGCGATCGACGCCGAGATGCGGCGCGTATGCGGTCGTCGTGTACGTCTCGTTGAATCCTCGAGTCGCGCGTCTCCCCCCCCCTGCTCGTGCATTCACGCTCAACTCACTCGTGCGCACGGTCTCACGCGTCCGAGGAGACCACGCCGCCGTCGGTGATGATGAACTCAGCCTCCGCCTCCTTGAGGTTGGGCGCGTCCACCACCTTGATGACCCTCGCGTCTCCCCGGCCTTTCCTGAGGGAGAGGCGGATGTGCGAGGCGTGCGCGAGGACGTGGCCGCCGATGGCCTTCTTGGGGTCCATGCCGGCGAAGGACATGCCGGAGGGGTCGGCCTGGACCTGGTTGGTGTAAACGACGGCGATGTTGAACTCGTCGGCGACTTTGTTGAGTTTTGCGAGAAACTGACCGAGTTTTTGCTGCCTCTCGGAGAGCTCGCCGCGGCCGATGAAGTCGACCCGGAAGTGGGCCATGATGCTGTCGATGATCAGCAGCTTGAAGGGCTCCTCGGAGAACTTGCCCGCGAGGAGGGTCAGGGCGTTGTCCATCATCTCGTGCGTGAAGGTTCTAGCGACGAGAATGTTCTCGAGGACAGCCTCGGAGTCGAGGTTGAAGCGCTCGGCGATCTGGACGATGCGATCGGCCCTGAACGTACCCTCGGTGTCGATGAAGGCAACCTTGGCGCAGCCGCCGCCCTCGTCCAGGGGTAGCTGGGTGGTCACGGCGAGGGTGTGGCAGATCTGGGTCTTGCCGCACCTGCGAGTTTTGAGGAGGGGTCAGAAGGGCGCACAGCTGTGTTTCGCGAGGGCGGGGTTTTTCCCGGGGTTCGTACCTCCATTCGCCGAACATCTCGGTGATGCTGCGCGTGGGCACGCCGCCGCCGAGGATGGCGTCGATGCTGTCGGCGCCGGTCCTGATGTTGACGGTGTCCTTCCTCATAGTCATCCATTCCTTTGCGGTGACGAACGAACCAGCCTGGTCTTTCGGGAGGAGCTTGTGAGCCGCCTCGAGCATCTTGTCGACCTTGGCATCGGAGAGGCCCTTGACGTCGATGAGGGTCTTCTTGGGGACCGTGAGGAGGGACTTGACGGTGGCGAATCCCGCGTCCTTTACTTTCTGGTTGGACGGGAGGGGGACGGCCGGTGTGGAGCGCGTGTTAGGAAATAGTTCAGGCGGGAAAGGAAACCCGCGTGAGGGGCGAGTGAGCGCGCGCGAGGGACGAACGAGCGCGCGATGGGAGCGCGGAGACGCGCGCGATGCGGCTGGGAAGACGTACCTTGAGATCGGTGGCGGACACGCCGCACTGCTGGAGCTCGTCGATGAGGATGAAGCTCTGCGGGAGCTGTTCGAAGGTCTCGTCTTCTACGACCTGGTCGCGCTGCTCGACGGCCTCCACGACGGCGCGCGCATCTTCGACGGCGGCGGCGGACATGATTGTTGGGGAGATGAGACGAGGGAGAGGGAGAGGAACGGGGGAAGGAGGAGGGGGAGGAAGATCGAAGACGGAGTGCGTCGACGGTGGCGCCGCGGAGAGAAGTGCGGCTCGCACAGCTGTGGGGCGAATATTACCGTACTTTCTGCTGGGAGTTTTCGTGACTCTTTACTGACGCGGCGGGTCCTCAACTCGTATTTAGATAGCTAGGCAACCTTCACATCGAGCGCTTGATCTCCTTGACCATGAGGTCGATGAAGTTATCGTTCGCGACGAGCTTGTACATCGCCGCGCGCACGACCTCGCGGCTCACGCCGCCCCCGCCGCCCCCGCCCCTCTCGGCAACCGGCGAGTCCCTCCCGTTCTCGACGGGCACGGGCGCCGCCTTCTCCTTCTTCTTCTCCCTCTTCTGCTTGGGCTCCTCCGCGATCGTCGGCGCGGGCGCGGGCGTCGCCAGGGGTTCAGCCGCGGGCACCGCGGGCGCCGCGCTCGCGCCGCCGCCGCCCAGCTGCCCCGCGAAGAACGCCCCGACGCTGTCTGTCTGCGCGGCGGGCGCGGGCGCCGCCGCGGGGGCGCCGCCGCCGAGGTTCATCGCCGCCATCAGGCCCTGCGCCGTGAGCTGCTGCGGCGCGGCCTGGTCCTCCTTCGCGTGCGCGCTGGTGATGGAGTCGAACAGCGCGGACATGTCGTCGCACTCTTCTTGTTGGAAGAACCAGATCCCGTTGACCTCGGTGGACGATCGGTACAGGAGGTACGGCGGCGAGAGCTCAAACTCAAACTCGCCCAAGAGATCTTCGCGGACGTTCTCGGTGTTCAGGCGGTTCAGCACGACGAACTGGAACCTCGGCACGGTGCGGCGCTGCACGACGAAGAGCGAACCCTCGCAGTCTTTCCGATGCTGCGAGTGCGGGGGGAAGGGGAGGGTGGGTATTGGGTCAGCGATGATCGGTATCGTTCGATTTGAGGCGTGGGATCTGGCCGGTCGGGTGGGTGGGCGAGAGGGTGGGAGCGCTCACCCACGCCTGCTCCTCCAGGTTGAACCCGTACAGGGTCACGTGGCTCGCGCTGCCCAGGATGGCCTCCACCTCCGGGTCCTCCCTCTGGAGCACGCGCAGGTTGGCGGCATCTTCCGGCTTCACGAGCGGCTTTTTCCGTCCCGGGGCCATCGTCGTGGTGTGCGACGCTACTCGCAGGAATCCCTCGCGTGCGGGCGCCCACCAGCCGCGGTCGGGTCTATCGACAGGCCGGGAGATCTCCTCGGCGATGCGGGTCGTTCGTTAGTCGCGCGTGGAGTCCCTGGTGGGTTCCCGCGGTTCTGATCCTGACCTAAAGAGCTGGGGCGGCTTTTTCCTCGGCCGCGGGCCTGACAGGACCTGCTGACAAAGGATGAGTTTTCCCCGCGAGTGTCCGCCACTGGATTGCGCGGCCTCGCTCGTGTCACGGACGATATCCGCGGCGGCGGATGCATCGCGGGCGTCACTGAGGGTTTCGTGCGTGTCGTACATCCCCTGGTCCTGATTAGCCCTTCGAGCGTGAGAGCGAGGCGGGGATATCGACGGGCCTCTGGAGCCTCGGGTCCGTGGGATAAAGTGCGCGTCCCTTCAAAGTCTGGTGGTCGTGAAGAGACATGGCCGAGGAGATGGCCGCGGGCGCGTGGGCGGGACTGGTGGGAACAGTCCTCGGGTACCCATTGGATGTCGTGAAGAGTAGGATGCAGACGTGCAAGGGTATCGCGGAGAGCGGCGCGAAGGCTAGTTTCGGTGCGCATCCCCACCCTCCAAAAAAGATTTCGCCCAGTTCAATCCACTCGCGGCGTCGACTCACACCTCGCCCCATCACCCGCCTCATCCTCGCAGGTCGAACGTTCGTCAACATGGCCCGCACCGAGGGCGTGGCCGGCATGTACAGAGGCCTCGGCCCACCCGTGTGCATGATGATGGTCATGAACAGCATGAACTTCGGCGCGTTCTATTGGGCCCGGGATAAGCTCGCGGGGCCGGAGCCGGTCGGGTGGGGAACGGAGAAGGGCGGCATCGACTGGCGAGTCGTCGCCGCGGCGACGAGCGTGGGCCCGCTGTGCGCCATGGTCAGCACACCGTTCGAGCTGGTCAAGCTGCAGGTGCAACTCGACGCCGCGAACCATTCGCGAGGATCGGGAGCGGGATCGGGATCGGCGGGGAAGATGAAGATGAAACAGAACGACCAGAGCGCGGGCGGCTACCGACGAAAGTACTCGGGTAGCGCGCACGCCGCGAGGGCGCTGATGAACAAGTACGGCCCGCGGGTGTTCATGTTAGGGCACGGCGTCAACACCGTACGTGAGTGCGTGTTCAACGCGGTGTTCTTCTCCACGTTTGAACACGTGGTGCACGGGTTCCGGTACGTTCATTTTAATTCCCGTGTAGGCAATTAGACTGACGGCGTGTTTTGTGTACAGGCGGGACCTCGGCGTGAGCCAAGCGGCGGCGACGGCGATCGCGGGGGGAGTCGCGGGCGCGGCGGGGTGGCTCGCGAATATACCGTTGGACTGCGTTAAATCCGGCGTGCAAGGGCAGTGTTTGGGTGGCGGCGGATGGAACGGTTCGGTGGGCAAGGTTGGGTTCGTGGAGGCGGGTAGGGAGGTTATGGGTCGGGGCGGTTTCGGCGCTTTTTTCGCCGGAGCGACGCCTTCGTTGGTCCGGTCGTTCATAGTGAGCGGGAGCCGGTTCACGGCGTTCACGGGCGCGATGGGGGCGTTCCAGGCGCTGCGGGAGCAAAACACGTCGCTCGCGGAGTTATCAAGGGACACTGGAGCGAATGGGGAGTGAACGGAGGGTGGGCGGTTCGCGGTGGTGGCTTTCGTTTCACTCCTGCGGTGGTGGCAGTATCAATCATTCAATTAGAGATAGGGAATCAGGGAAATAAATCTAAATGCCCATAGGGAAACCGAAATTTCTGGTGTAAAGTCGTTCGGATCGGAACGACGAAGTTCGGGGGCGGGACCTATCAGCTCTGGTGTGACACACACTACTCGCGCGAACCCGCGCGCGGCAGGCCTGTCAGCCACCCGAACTTCCCCGCGGCGCCCTCGCAGCGCCCCGGGGCCACGTTTCAAGCACGCCGCCGCGATACGATACCTCAACAGGTGCGCGGCTGCCTCGGACCCCGCCCGACCGACTCGGCTGCCCCCTCGCTGATCTCCGAACAACCAATGGGTTCAACATCACGTGTTTCCCTTGTCGGGACCGTATCCGCCAGCCCGCCCTTTTCTCGAGGCCGGAGCCTTCGAACGGAAGCCTCGGGGTGTCGCGTGAGCCATCTCGAACGGATTTCCCGAACGGAAGCCTCGGCGCGCGCCACCCGCGACGCGACCTCTCCTCCAGCCCCGAACAGGGCTGATCAACCCAGCCCCTCAACACCCAAACACCCAAACTCCGCTTCGTGTTTCACGGGGATCTCGAAGACCGGTTTCGTCGAGCCCGAGACCCCGTGAAATCCCGAACGTGCAGCGTCACGTCGCACGCACCCTCCCGCGCCCCGTCGATACCGACGACGAGTTCCTTGACGCCCGCCTGTCCCTCCCAACATTGTCCATAGAGATTCATTGTCAACTGGCCGCCAGCCATGTTTGCGACGGTGCCTGGTAAAGTTGGCGCCGCGCGTCGACGCTCGGGCTGGGAGCGCCCTTCGAGGTCAACGGCGTTCAATCGCGTGACCGTCATCGCGGTTTTCATCATCGCTGGCGCGCATGTCGCGTTCGCCGTGCCGTTCGCGGACAGAACCGCGCTGAAGTCGATCCCACCGGCGTGGCGTGCTGCAGCCACGGCGCGGACTGCGGCGCCGCGGGGCCGGTCGAGATGCCGTACTGGGACGTGTCGCTGGTGACGGAGATGAGCGAGCTGTTCAAGGCCAAGGCGCAGTTCAACGCGGATATATCGCGATGGGACACCTCGAGGGTAACGACCACACTTCAGATGTTCTGGGACGCCCACGCGTTCAACCAGTATATCGGTACATGGGACACCTCGAGGGTCACGGACATGTCCCAAATGTTCGTACGTGCCTACGCGTTCAACAAGATGCCGGTGGGCTGGGACACGTCCAAAGTCGGCGGCTCTATGCATATGTTTCATACTGCGCATGCATGGCTTGCGAGGTTCGAGGGCGGCGACATAAGCACCCTTCCCGATCGCGGGTGGACGCGCATAGAAGACGCGTGCGACGCGTCCTATCCGCCCGTCAACGGCGCCGTCGGCGCCTGCACCGACACCCTCATGAGCGGCACGTCCTGCGTCCCCACGTGCAACGCCGGGTTCGTGCTTGAGGGCGTGACGTCGTGCACCGACCAGGTGCTGACGGAGGCTGTGTGTACCCTGGACGTCACCACAAGGGCCGAGCTCAAGGCGGCGGTGGACTCGTGCGTCGGTGATCGGCTGCGCGAGCTGACCATACCCCACTGGTACGTCTCGCGCGTGACGGACATGAGCTTCATGTTCGAGGGCAAGTCACAATTCGACGTGGACATAAGCCAGTGGGAGATGTCGCAGGTGACGGACGCGCGAGGCATGTTTGAGAGCGCCACTAACTTCTACCAGGACCTCTCGGGTTGGACCTTCGCCGACAACGCGAACACGACGGGCATGTTCACGGGCGCCGACACGTGGCTCACCGTAAAATCGCGCACGGATGGGTTTGATTCCAAGGACGGTCCACCGGGCGCATGGGTTTTCAACCCGTGCCTGGAGAACGAACGCGTCGAGAACGGACTGTGCGCGCCCTGCACCGGCGGC